>ENA-ORTG01002956-ORTG01002956.1-human-gut-metagenome-genome-assembly--contig:-NODE-2956-length-12677-cov-2.863175_pt1 | contig 12677 bp, 12 predicted proteins | sample MGYA00241906_ERZ509176 | MGnify/ENA primary metagenome ERZ509176 (study PRJEB26280, sample SAMEA2338811) | human gut metagenome | biome: human gut; feature: human-associated habitat; material: faeces...
GTGTACCGGTTTGGGCAGGTAATCTATTGCACCCAGTTTGATAGTACGTACCACATCCGAGACCGATACATATTCGGTTGTGATGATGAATGGGATATCCCTCTTTTCCTTGCGTAGCCATTCCAGCAGGGAGATACCATCCCCTTCCGGCAGGCGCACATCCGAAAGAATCAAATCGAATGTGGTCTTACGTATCAACGAGCGGGCAACCGGCTCGTTCATGGCCGTCACCGCATCATAACCCGCCTGTGCAAACCAGTCCTTCTGCATCTGCGACAAGCTTATATTGTCCTCAACTATCAGTATTTTCCGTTTCATTTTCCAGTTTTTCTATTTCGTTCTTCGCTTCCGCTATCAGCATGGCGGTATATTCCATGATTCGTTTTGTATGTTCCCGTACGGTGTCATCGCCTGTGGTGCTGTCTTTTAGCAGGCTCCGATAGACGGACAAGGTATCTTCCATCTGCAACAGCTCCCACATCGGTTGCATACGGTGGGCAATCTCACGCAGCCTTTTCCGGTCTTTGCCATGCATAGCCGAAGCGAGTTCATCCGCGTCTTGTCTTGACTGCTCAATAAAGGAGCCTAACAGTTTTGCCTTGTCATCGACCTCTGCCAGCATCGTGCTGAAGTCCACCTTCCAGTTTTCATCCTTCCGGCAAGTCTTTATGGTTGAAAGCAGACCCAGCAAATCCGAAAGAAAGAACGGTTTGTAGATGCAGGCCGCAAATCCGGCTTCCTGATAGTCTTTCTTCCCGTAATCGCTGCGTGCGGTCATGGCGACTATGGGTATTGTACGCGAATTGCCGATGGTTGAGCCACGTAAAAGGGCAAGCAGCTCGAACCCGTCGGTACCGGGCATCTGTATGTCAGAGAGAAGTACATCGTAATCCATGTCGCGCATGGCCTTGACCACCTCCTTGACCGAAGCGCATGCCGTACATGCTATACCGTTGCGTTCCAGCATCTGCTTGATGACATCCCTCTGCATGATGTTGTCATCGATGATCAGTACACGATGAGGAAGGTGCTCAAGATGCAGCTCAACCGGCTTCCCGTTTTCCACCGGTTCGTCCGTTTGCCGTAACGGAAGGGTTACACGGAACGTGCTTCCCTGCTCGATGGAACTTGTCACCCTGATATTTCCGTCAAGCAGCTTTACGAGCCCTTGCGTGATGGACAGCCCCAAGCCATGTCCGTCTGCATTGGCGGCAGAATCCTTGCGTTCGAAAGGACGGAAGATACGTGAAAGCGTCTCCTCGGTCATACCGATGCCGGTATCCTTGATTTCCAGCGTCAGAATTCCGTTGTGATAACGGACATGGAAACTGATTGTGCCGGATTCGGTGAACTTGACCGCATTGGCAAGCAGGTTGTGCATGATCTGTTCTATGCGGACCGCATCGCCATATAGCCTGACTTCCGTATCCTTGAAATCACTGACAAACCGGATGCCCTTGTCGTTGGCTATATGCGAGAATCCCGCAGCAGTACGCTCCAGCATGTCTTGAAGGTTGAACGGGACATCCCTGCGTTTCTCGTTCGCTTCGTTCAGGTGGTACACATCCAGCAGGTTGTTGAGAAGGTGTACCACATGGAGGCATTCGTCCCCGATGTGTTTCAGGAAATTGTTCCGCTGTATTTCCTCCTCCGTTTTCATGGCCAGTTCAAGGTTTCCGCTTATGATGCTCAAAGGGGTCTTGATGTCGTGCGACAAGGTAAGGATGATACTCTTGCGCATATTGAGGAGTGCTGCATTCTGTTCGATTGTCTCTTCCAATTTTTTCCGGTTATTCTCTTTGGCATACGCATCCCGCTGGATAATCCAGTAGGATATGACCAGCAGGAGAATGGCCGTTATGACCAGACCGGTGATAATCCGTGTGGAAAGTTCGTAAGCTTCTTTCAGATGGTGTTCCCTGTTTCGGAATACCGTTTTCGCCTGATTGTCCAGTGATGTAATCAGGACGTACAATTTCCGGTTCAATTCCCGGTTGCGTTGACGCAACCTGTCTGTGTTAGAGTCGATTGCTTCGTCCTGTTCCTCCAGCATGGAAATCAGTTGCTTGTTCAGCGAACGGAGTGATTCCGGATTTTGAGAAACTTGTATGGTTTCTTTCCTTCCGAACCATCCGGCAATGCCTTTCTTCCTTCGGGTGACAGTGCGGGTTCGGACAACCTGTTCCGTAATGGCAGGCAAATACTTTTGTATCAGACTGTCTGCTTTATCCTGTGCGCTGACAGCCTGCATGATTTTCAGTAGATGACGCTCTTTACTGATAAGCAAATGTCGGAGAGTATCTATCTGTGCCTTGCAGACAGGCTCCTTATCATCACACATGGCAAGCAAAATGGAATCTACACGGAGACGGAGTGATCGGTAGTCAATGAAATCTTTCTCTTCCCATGTAATAACGGTCTCACCACGCATAGCGAGAAGTGTAATGTGGTGATGGGCAGTATTCATGTCGTGTTGAGCCTGGTGAATCTGTTTCATCTCGGTTTCTATCGCAAATACACGTTTGCGTTCATTTAACAAAACGGCAACCATGCTTCCTATGACCGCCAGCAATATCATATATCCGAAAAGGATTTTGAATTGCAAAGGGATTTTGTTCCGATATTTCATAAGGTCGGTTTATTGGTCAGGAAAGTCGTCGCCCGTTGCTTCACATTCTCCTGCAGGTTGCGGTAAAACAGGTTCAGTTCCACTACATGGAAGTTGCCCGGCTGGAATAATCCGGCGAGTGAAGGTACATAATAGGCTTCGGGGTCGATGCCGGAGACGATGAGCGATTGCGTGGCGGTGTCCAGACGGGCAGAGACGATGTGTGCCTGCTCGGAGGCTATTTCCCCGTTGTCGGTCAGGAAGACAGCACCCAAATGATCCGCTTTCGTGGCAGGTGTGCCGTCCGTACGCCAGTTGAGCGGATTGATGGCCATGCGACTGCCCTGCAACAGGGGCGGCAGGCGGTCGGGAGCGGATACGGAGTTGAAGGTGACGCATACGCCCGTTCCGGCAGCATCGGTGGCAGGAACAATGTAGGGCGAAGCGTCCGTTTCTCGTATCGGGTAGCCCAACGGATAGGCGGCAATCATCCGGCTGAACGTCTCGGCATCCATCTCCTGTTTCAGCAGTTCGATGACCGCCTTGCCTCCTTGACTGTGCCCGGCAAGTACGAAAGGCCGTTCGTTGTTCAGCGAATCGAGGAAATAGTGGAATGCCGATTCGATGTCGTCATACGCCACCTCGAAACGGGCTTCGATGGTGCTGTCGTTTTCCATCCACGATTCGATGGTGATCTGACGATAGTAAGGAGCGAAGAAGTTGGCTTCGCCGCCAAAGATTCCCTGCGCCAGACGCAGCGGACCATCTACTGCTGCACGGTGCAGCGGATTGCCGATGTCCATGTAGTGGCATGTTGCGCCCGTAGAGTCCGGCCAGTCGAACACGCAGGTGGGTACAATATAGAACACGTCGTAGGCATGCCTTTCGTTCTGAGCTCCACTGAACCAGGCCACGGACTGTGTATAGTCGGGAGCATCGGGAAGCCACGTACGGCTTTCCGACAGACGTTCTCCGCAACCGGACAGGCTGACTGTCAGGAGCAGAAACAGAAAATAGAAGACTTTTGGTTTCATACCATTTTTTTGTTTAATGCTTTTCTTTTTCTTACTACAGATATAAAATTATATAACTTTCATTGGATTAATGCTAACTATTATCAGCTTCCATTTCGATGTATGGTTTCGCTTATACAGCAAAATGGCGGTCATGTTGCCAATGACCGCCACCAAAATGAAATATCCTGTAAATACCTTTCATTGAAGTGAGAAGGTTGTCATGCAAAACTATTGTCTGTCACATGGCAAGCTCATTTCCATGAACCCTTGCCGCCAACTTCCATTGCTCCGACACCGCCCGCTATACCGTTGAACTGGCCTACAGGAACACCAGAGTTGTTGAACCAATTTACTTGGACGATACCTCCGGCCACACCTGCACACTGTACGTGGTAGCCCGTGGCGTTCTGGTAAAAATCGTCCCAATTGTTGTAGGCGGTGTAGATGATGCCCGTTGCAGAGAAACCGGCAAGGCCAAGCCCCCAATGTTCCCCGTCGAAAGTTTTGCCTCCATGCACAGTACACTGTACCGTGCCCCAGATGAACGCGGCTGTCACGGTCACTTCGGCTTGCGTGTTGGGCGCACCCAATGCGTCTTTCTTCACCTTGTCAGGAACTGGGGTCAATGCCAAGATAGCATCCAGCGTCTCCTGCGGAACCTTGCCTTCGAAACTCTTGCGTGCCAAATCCTTACATGCCTGTGCGAACTCTTTGCTGTCCAATGTTGTCTTGCTTTGCGTATTCATAATCCTAATGTTTGAATAGGTTTTACACTAACGTTTTAATTCTGTCCTGCCTCGTTTACCTCCTTTCATATGGCAACAGCTTCTAAGTTAGTAAATCAGTTTATCTATTTTTATTATTATCATTAACCCAGCAGATTTTCCGTCTCGCCTTCGTCCGGATTGGTGGTGGTAGTGTCGCCACCCGTGGAAGCCTTCACACTGCCTTTGTCGATGCTCAATTCCACCTTGTTGGCGGCATCGCGCATCTTCTGCTTGGGGGTGAAAGTGATTTTCGGGGTCTTCAACGCATCCTTCACGGTGACTTCCTCCGGTGTGTTCATCATTTTGGAGGGAACGGTGAGACGGAGGCTGCCCAGCTCGGCGAGGTCGACGCTCATGCCCTGCTGCAGGGCATCGCACACCACGTTGGAGAGGCTCACGAGGGCGTTCTTCACGTCGCCTTCCGAAAGGGAGGTCTCACGCACGATGCGGTCGATGAGCATCTTGTTCGTCAATTTCTGTTGTGACTTGGGATAGGCGTAATATACCGTCTGTCCCTTACGGTTACCAATGGTAATCACTCTGGATTTGATTTCATGTTCTATCATGCTTATTCGTATTTAAAGTTAATAATTCGTCTCTTTAAGGGTCACAGTGACTGCTGGCGATGGGGCACAGTGACTCTTTAACACAGGTTACAATGGCCCCGTATGCGGCTTTTCATTGGTGTACTTCACGCCGTTCACCGTGGCACCGCCGCCAACGGTGACCGTGCCGCATGTGCCATATTCTCCGTTACCAATACCCCAAGGGGCATAGTCCCCTTTCGTGAATGTTATCACTGTGCTTTCGCCGGATATGGTGATGTCGCCGCAGCTTTTAGATTGTGCGCTTCCGATGCAGGCACTATACCAGCTTGGCCTTCCAATACGGATGATGCCGCCCTTAATAGTAATATTACCACAGTTTTCATCAGGAGTGCTTCCAATACCTGCGCCGGATAACGAACCGTCATCAGGAACGTCGCCTATACTAATGTCCCCACTTTCAATGACAATATTTGCTCCGCTTCCGGCACCGATACCTGCTCCAACGGAATTGTCACTACTGGTGGATGCATATGCTCTTGAGATATTCAGACTTCCATCGCCGTCAATGGTCAGCGTTCCCCTTTCAACATAGATGCCGCTACTACAATAGTAATCGTTGGGATAATTAGATTTCGCTGTCAGGCTGCTGGAACCAGTCAGTATAATGGTAGCATCCCCCTTGCAAGTAATGGCATTGCCTGTGGCGGATGGAGACAGTACGACATCTTTTAAGGTGACTTCTGCATCTGCCTCGACGGTGATTTTCAAGTCTTTTGGTGTCGTGCCGTCTCCTTTGATTGTGGTCTTTCCGCTGACAGTAAGCGTTGTGCCTTCGTAGGTGCCAAGGTCTATTTCTGTAGGTGCTTGCTCTACGCTGATGGTTATCGTATTAAGAGCCGCCTCTACCGGGGTGAGGGACGTGGTAAGAGTGGTTTCGATGCCATTCACCTTTACACGGTCTATCACTACATCGGGCACTACATTGGCCTCCCAGCACTCGGTGCCGTCGGCGTAGGTGGTGTGCTTCATCTTTATCCAGTCTTGCGTGCCGCTGGCGGTTGGTGTGCCTTTATTGTTCGTGCAGGTGGTGTATCCGTAGACTTCCACGCTCTGCGCCAGTGCGGCTTGCGTGCCGTCGAGCACTACACGCACTTTGGCAAGTTGGTGAGTGAAGCCAAGAGTGACGGGTTTATCGAAATCGGCTGTTTCGGTAGTTTGTAATACATACGCCAGTCCGCTGCTTTGGTCGGCAAGGCTGATTGGTTCGTCTGTGTCTGGGAACCATGCCTTTACTATTTGACCGGTTGCGGTAGAAGCCCAGTAGCAAGCGTTTTCGGCTGTTATGGTTTTGCCTTCGTTTAATACATACGTGCCGGGCTTACCGTCGCCTATCTGTACACCTATCCGTTCGGTGTCGTTCCATTCCCACTTGCTGCTCATGCCGTCCGCGTTCTCCGTCACCCGTGTCTGCGGAGTTTTAGCGTTCCACGGCTCGCTGCTGCTCTCCACGCTCATCGTCACCGAAGCTATCTCCAGCGGATACTTGCCTTCGGGCAGGGCGTTGGGATCCATCGGTTCGTCGTTCGTACAGGCGGCAAGCATCAGGAGTGCCACCCATAAATAACTTGTTCTCAATATTCTTTTTTCCATATTTCGTACATTTTGTTTGTGCCATCGGCGACAGCGACATCGCCCGATGCACTTTAATTCGTGTATCTCCGTGCTTTACGCTTTCGCACGGGATGGCTTTCCTTTCTTAGAGAAGTACTCTCTCCACTTTGACATCGGACACTTTGCCCTCATTGGAAACATGTGCCTTGATAATGGCAGGGAAAGTTCGAGGTTCAGCTGTCACGGTCATACCCGTGCAAGCAAAACGATAATTCATCCCGTTTACGACCTGTTTCGACACCTTGAATACAGTGTAGTCCACTCCTTTCAGACCAGACTGGATCTCTTCGAAAACCTTCATATCCTCTTCGGCAAGAGTTCCGAAAAGACTCCAGCCTCCAGACATCGTGTTATAGTAATCCGTTTCGTCTTCTGCGGCAGTTACATGAATCGGAAACACTTCTTCGTAGATTATGTCCGATGCATCTACAGCCATACGGGCAAACTGGATTTTCGCGTCACCTTCTTGCAGGCAACGGAATACAAAGGTCTGAACCATAGGAGCACCCGGAACATTTTCCAAAGATGTCTTTTCCATTTCGACCAACGCTACTTTTTCCAAACATACAGGTGCATAATAATATCCGGTACCACCGTTTGTCACTCTTTTTTCGATGAAGATTTCACCGACTTTCATCGTTTTTACTTCCATGATGTTTAAGTTTTTAATTGTTGAAAAATATTTTGTATATCTCTTGGTTTGGAGAATATCCTCTTGTTTCGTCTATCCGCTCCATATCCATGCTCCTTTCTCCGACAGGGCTGACAGAAATTCGTCCATCTTTTAGCACACTTCATGTCAGAATCTTGCGTATCATTGCGTTTTTGTTATCGCTTTCTGATACTTCTGTCCAAGAACCATAAGGACTGTCTCCCGGCAGACCTGGATAACAGAGTTATCGAATGTGGCTGCCTCGGTAACTTGCAGTACATAGGCGAAAGCATCTGTTTGGCTGAAAAGATCTATTTTATCACGATGTCGCTCTTATCATCATTCAGACTGATGGTGAACGAAGAGTGTTCATTTTCCTTGGCGGCATAATTTTCCACCCTGCTTGCCGGGACAGGCAGAGATTTTGCGTGGCCATTGCCTTCCCTTACCTCTACACTTGCGTCGCTATACTGCACTTTGTACATGCTGCTTTTCACGTACCCCATTGTATAGTGATCCTTTGTCAGTTCCACTCCCTCTTTCAGTTTTCGGGTAACTTTGCAGGAGAATGTGGCGGGGAACGTCTCGAACACTACTGTCTTGGTCCAGTCCTTCGTAACCGGCTCGGTCTGCTTTTCGCCTGTCGGAGTAGTGTATTCTGCCGTGAGGTCGAACAGTGCCAGCTCGTCGTCGAAATAAGACAGATTGATGGTATAGGCTGCGGAAGCCACTTCCTTTTCCGGAACGATGTCTTTGCCGTCATTGTCATCGTCCGAACAACCGGTCACAAAAGTGAGGGCCGTGATTGCCAAGAGTCCCCAAAACAGATTCTTTAATCCACTTTGTGCAACATTCATGATTCTCATAATTGCTTGTTTTTTTACGGTTTGTTGTTTATATTAATTTTATCACTTGATGCGTATAATCAAGGTAACACTACGCTGCCATCACCGCTTACTCCGTCCGGGTTCCAGCCGATGGATTCGCTTACTTTGACATCCAGGCCGTGTTCTTTGACGATGATGTTATAGGTATATTGATGACCGGAATAAAACGAATTAGCTATTATATTCATTATCCACTTATAAACAGCGCTTCCTACTCTTATTTCAATGCTCTTTCTCATATAAGTGAAAGGTTGCGGTATGAGCAAGGCTGTGTAGGATGCGAAACAGCCGCTATTCGTATTCGGTAACCGATGTGGGGTGACGGTTTGTTGCACACTATTGAAGTCACAATACAATTCAAGCCTATCTTCATAATCATCGTTTTTCTTCAATATACCTGTACAATAAATATCATTCATCTTAACAGACAATTGCTCTCCGTGTAGGTTAAGATAGTCGGACGGCAAGATATTTATGATCACTTTTGACATCAGATGATGGAACTCCAAAGAGGTATTGTTGAAAGTGATTTGACGGGTAGCATAGAGTAAATCGGCTTCGACAGGTATTCCTGCGGATTGGTCTGGTGTGACTGTCCAACTTCCACCTATTACGGGTTCTGTGGTGCTATACGGATACCATGCTGTAATGGTTTTAGAATCTGTGGTATTAGTCCACCAAAAATCGGTGTCCGCTTCGGTGATGTCGGAACAAGTGAGAGTTGCACTACCATCGGTATTAGGATTGACGGTGTATTCCTTTACTTTTCCGTTCACACGCACGGCTACCGTATGGGCGTTCTCCCAATCTCCGTCCACCGTTCCCCTTGTATTGGCTGTGGCAGGCGTCGCCACAGAGTGATACAGGTTGGCGGTCCGCTCCCGCGGGGCTTTCTCCTGCATCGGCATACCGTCTGCGAGTTCGTCTTGCGTGCAGGCGGTCATAACGGCGAGAGCTGCAAGCCCGCTCAATATCATTCGGAATGAATGTAATCGTCTCATATTCTTGTCAGTTTTATATTCTTATTTTTCATTCGTGCCACCGCCCCCGGCGAAAGGGACAATTTTTTGAATTGTGAATTGTGAATTTTGAATAAACCATGCGGACGCAAACACTGCGCAGCCCAATTCATAATTCAGAAAAACTCCGTGCTTACGCTGTCGCACGGGATGGCTGTTGTCGTTTTTACATGACCGCATCGGTCGAAGTTCCGTTTATCCTGTTCCAATCGGTGATTTCGGCTGTACCTACCGACAAACCGGTCTTCTTCACCGTAACGGGGAAGATGTAGTTGTTGCCGGCTTCAAGACCATTGGCCAACGTGAGCGTCGCCTTGTACGTCTGGCCGTCCACCTCAATCTCCAGTCCGATTGAATTTACCGCCTGCGGAAAGAGGATGACAGGGGCGGTAGTGTATTTCCCGCCTGTTGATGTTACATTGGTCAAAGCCATAGTCAGCGGTGCGGCAGCCGTTTCGGCATCGGCTTTAGCCTCGCCGGTCGTAGTGTCAAACGTGCCGTCCAAAACAAGCCCTTTCAGCGTGTATTCGGTCAGTGCGCCGGTGAAAGCGATGTCACTGCCCTCGGTAAGTTCCAGCGTAATCTGGCTCATGCAGTGGTGGAAGGAGTTGTCCTTTCCGCCATTGTCAGCCGTTTTATCCGTAAAGGCAACCGTAGGTGCTGTCTTGCTTGCCGTAGCTCCTTCGGCAAAGAGAAAGTCAATGGCGGGCAAGTCTTTCTGTGCCACTGCATCGGTCTTAGCGGTTACAATTCCACCATCGGCAGCGTACGGATAATAGGCGTTGAATGTCACCACTTCCGGGCTTTGGAAGTAGATGGTAACACCGGACGGCATGAATGTTCCACCGTCATACTTGTACGGGATGTTGGTATAATCGGTCTTTGTTCCGTCCACTGTGCTGATACCTATTTCATCATCCTGTGTCCATGCGTTGCCTGAAGCGCGGGTATAGACGCTGCCGATGTCGGCAATCACTTGTGCCGCTACTTCTCCGTCAGCCGGAATCGGGTTATCGTTCTCATTGGTGCAAGCGGTCAAAACCAGTGCGAATACCGCCGCGAGGTAAATCTTATTGTTCATAATTCTCTGTCAAATAAAAATATTCACTTTATAATTCTTTATTGCAATGTAGCGTCATAGTCAGGTTCTTGCAAAGGGAATTGATTCCAACTGCTGATTGCCGCATTGCCTATTTCCAGTTTCGTATTCTTGATGGTGATGGTGTAGGTGTAGCTGTAACCGGTCTGCAAGCCACCTGTCGGTGCTGTAAGGTTGGCTTTGTAGCTTTGTCCGTTATAGGTCACTTCGAGCTCAATCTTGTTGCTTGCGATTGGCTGCGGCACGAGGATAATCGGGGCGCAGGTGTATTCCGTGCCGGAAGCACCGCTGACAGTCATGGCAATATCACCGGTCGCGGAGCCTGCGGTCATTTCGCAACTCTGCGTATTGAAAGTGGCATCGGTAACCAGACCTTTCAGCTTGTAGCCGGACAATGCCGTAAGGTCGCTGATGTCATCACCTGCCTTGAATGTAAATGCCACTTGCGTCATGATGTGGTTGAAAGCTTTATTGTCCGTAAACGAAATAGTTGCATTGCCGGGGTTGCCGACACTTACCGACACCTCAGGTGTGGTGAGGATGTCGTGGTTGTTCCACTTGTCCGTGAACGTCTGAGTTTTGGTGTCGATGGCTATTGCGTTGTTTTCAACATTCACGCCGGGGACAGCATACCAGGCACGGAAAGGAACAGAGGCGGTGTTTTGGAAGTAATACGGGGCTGTTGAACTCCATTCACTGCCTTGTAATGTATATACATAGGTAGATGAGCCGTTCGCCACTACGTTTATGGCATCGCCTTCATCGAAATGAGCTGCGTTACCGTCAGCCGTGGCACGTGTCGTGGTTTGACTGATGTCGGCAGTGATACCCAAGGCCACCGGCCCGTCTGCCAGCGGATTGTCCATCTCGTCGTTGTTGCAGCCTGCAAGGGTCAAAGCCAATATTGAAGCTGCGAAAATCTTTGTTTTTACCATATTTTAGTTTTTTTGATTAGTTATTCTTGTTACATGGCTTCCACAGGATCGCCTTCCACGTCGTTCCAATCGGTGATAGTAGCAGTGGCATCCATACCTATGGGTGTTTCCACATTACCTTTTATCTCGAAGCCTACGCTCATCGTGGTGTTGAAGGCTGTCATTGCCTCGGTCAAGTCCACCTCCGTAATCTGCGGTTCCTGCCGGTCGGTAAAGGCAATTTCAAGGGTGAGCGTCTGCACCGTGCCGAGCGTACCCAAGAGGCGTGCACTGGCAGTGAGCTTGGCTGCGTTCCGGGTGAAGATGAGGTTTGTCGCCTTTGCTTCGCCAAAGGTCTGCCGGGCGACGAGGTCGAACGCCCCGGCTATGCCGTCCAGCTTTGCCGTGACGCTGCGTATCAGTTCGGGGTTGCCTTCGGTCACGGTCAGCTCAAACTGTAAGTCGCGTGTTCGCTGCGCCATCGGAAGTTTTACCCGCAAGGTATCGTCCGGAACAACGGTTATCTTCTGCCACGCAGTGAAGAGATACCCCGGCAGGGGTTGGATGAACAACTCCGCAGCCCGTGCCTTTGCGGTGGCGGTCACTTCGTCCACCGAAGCCACATCGCCCTCTATGGTGATGCCTTCCGGGCGGTTGTATATCAATAAGGTATGCTCACCCGGCTCCACCAGCTGCTCCACCACGGCGGTGGTGCCGCTTGCGGTCTGTTCTTTGCCGTCCACGTTCAGCACATAGTCGTCGGGGATGGCATCCGGAGAGACTCCGCTCCAGTCCAACTGTACCACAATGGCCCCCTTGTCGGGGTGCGGCGTGTCGTAGAGGTCATCTTTCACGCAGCCTGCCAACAGTCCCAAAACCGTTGCAAATAACAGCAAACGGCATGACCTCTGCAATTTTTTTATGCGAAACCCGCTTTGGGGTAAATGAAACTCTGTTTTCATCCAACGAATGTTTTTATATGATACTTATTTTCCGAATCTCCATACTAAGGTGACACCTGCCTGCACGGGACCAAACCGGTGTTTGGTTTCCTTTCCCCGGCGCACACGCACACCGTCTGTTATCGTATATTTCTCCACATCGGCATTCACATAGCCCAGACCGAGCGTGAAATCCATCGACAATGCCCGGTTCAGTTGCCACTGATAGCCGCCGGTAATGCCGCCGCCCATCAGGTCGCCCTGCTTGCCGGTGCCGGAGAGCTTGTAGTTGAACTCGCCAACCTTATATAATGCACCCACATAGCCGTTCTTCTCCCTTCCGAGATACCAGCGCACTTCGGGGTTTACCTCCCAGAGGGCATAGCGGCGGTTCTTATCGTCCCAACTCCACGAAGTCCACGAACCGTTTACGAGAACACCGACATGGCGGTTGATACGCCACTCGATGCCCAAATCCGGGGTAAGCGTAGCCCAGCGCAGCAGGTTGGCACGCAGGGCGAAGGTATAAGGTGCAGCCACAGACTTGGATGCCGG
>ENA-ORTG01002967-ORTG01002967.1-human-gut-metagenome-genome-assembly--contig:-NODE-2967-length-12641-cov-8.812570_pt1 | contig 12641 bp, 10 predicted proteins | sample MGYA00241906_ERZ509176 | MGnify/ENA primary metagenome ERZ509176 (study PRJEB26280, sample SAMEA2338811) | human gut metagenome | biome: human gut; feature: human-associated habitat; material: faeces...
TATGGGTCGGGCACAGCCAGTTTTGGGTGCTGCCAGGGCTTGAAGATGCGCCGTTTGTGCAGACATGGCGGCAGGTGCTGAAAAAGCGAAGCATACTGGCGTTGATCTGGGTCGTAGGAGCGGCAATTGTCGGCGGTATTGTCGTTTTGATCTTCTAAGAAGGAGAAAATTGCCCAAATGAAAAGCAGAATTACGAACTGCAATTGGAGGTGAGAGAGATGGAAACGAGTGAAAAGTTCCTCCGAGGCTGCATACACGGTGCGATCGGCGCTGTTCTGATGTCGGCTGGCGATTGGCTGCTGAGCTGCGTTCCGCTTCAGGAAGCGGACACTGGAATGTTTGACCGCGCCTACTATCTGTCCGGCGCTTACGGCCTGTGGCGGTCAGTCCTGACTGTGGGGCTGGGCGCGGTCGGCGGCTTTCTCTATTATTTTGTGGTAAAAGCGCTGAATGCGGACATTGACGCAAAGTATAGGAAAACAAAGTCCGTTCAGTACCTGTGCGGAATTTTCACCGTTGCAGTGGCGCTGACTATCCATACCTGGGTGGCAACCATGGCGTGGTTCACCACCTATCTGGGCCCGCGCATCGGAGCGGAGGCCGCCATCACAGCGGTCACAGCCTATCAGGATGACATGCTCCCCGCAATCCTCCCCTTGTATGTTCCGATGCTATTGTTTTTTGGGATCCATTTTGTGATGCTGCTTGTCGGTAAAACCCGTTATCCCAGGTGGATGCTGGCTTTTCACCCGGTCATATGGAACATTCTGCTGGCAGGCGTCCCGGATATTGCCCAAGCGATGCAGGTGCCTGTCGATACATGGATGTCCGTGATGAGCCAGAGCAGCACCAATACCGCCATCGTGATCTGGTGCATTGCGGCGGCGGTTTATGAGAGAAATCACACTTAATAAAAAGGAGTTTTGAATATGAAGCCTGACTACAAAAACTGGATTCCCAAGGGAATGCTGGTTTCGCTCATCGCGGGAACGGTGCTGTCCCTTGCGCTGTTGCTGGTTTTCGGCGTATTCGGCGTCTGTGTGAGCGGAAAGCTGCGCGTCGTGCTGGGCGTGGTGTTCGGCATTGCCTTTGTCGTTTGTGCAAAGTACAGCGAGTGGTGCATATATGCCTATCGGAGCTTTTCCTATGACGGTAAGCGCAAGCTCTCAAAGCAGGTCATTGACGGCACGGCGGAGCATATCACGCTGCCGGAGGGCGGCGTGGGACTGGATATCGGCTGCGGCAGCGGCGCGCTTACCATTGCCTGCGCAAAGCGCAATCCCCAGGGGAAAATGGTCGGCATTGACCGCTGGGGCAAGGAATACGCCTCTTTCAGCCTGCCGCTGTGCGAAAAGAATGCCGCCGCAGAGGGCGTGACAAATATTTCGTTCCAACGCGGGAACGCTGTGAAGCTGGATTTCCCGGATGAGAGTTTTGATGCGGTGACAAGCAACTATGTCTATCACAACATCACCGGAGAGGATAAGCAGGCGCTTTTGCTGGAAACACTGCGCGTGTTGAAAAAAGGCGGAACGTTTGCCATCCATGACCTGATGTCTGAGCGGCGATACGGGGATATGCAGGCGTTTGTCCAAAAGCTCCGGAATATGGGCTATGAGCGCGTGGAATTGATCGACACGACTGACGGCAGCTTTATGACATCGAAGGAAGCCTGCCGCCTGATGCTTCGCGGCTCAACATTGCTGGTGGGAAGAAAGTAATCGGTGTGACATCATCGAAAGCTGACCGTTCCCTTGCTGAACTTATGCATGCAAAGCTTATCCGAACGCAGACCGAAGCGCTAAGCTACTGCGACGATTGGTATGATGGGGATAAAAGCCCAGTGTTTGAAAAGTTCGGGAATCAAATGCAGATATAAGACATAATAAGCGCAGCAACCCCCGCACCGGTCGGGCGACCGATGTGGGGGTTGCGGCTGCTATTGGAGGGCTGAAAGCGAATTTGACCGTTCAAAGTCGCTGTTTTTTCATTTTTCCGATCAATTTATCTTATCTATCCGGACATAGCAGTTACACGCCCGGTTCAGAAATTCATAATCGTGTGTGACGACAAACAGAATATAACCGTGCTGTGACAATTGCTTCAACCATTCGGTCACCTGGCACATATGGCGGAAGTCCAATCCGCTTGTCGGCTCGTCAAAAATCAAAAACTTCTTTTTGCCCATAATTGCCTGACAGATGGCAAGCCGCTGCCGCTGTCCGCCCGACAGGGTAAGCGGATGCCGGTCGATGCAGTCAAGCAGGTCAAAGCTGTTCAGCAGATTCTCAATCTCCTGATTGGTGGCATTCGGATTGGCCGACAAGCACTCGTTTTTCACGCTGTCCGAAAAAAGCTGATGGTTAACATCCTGCAATACCATACCGAACTGCTTTGTCCGTGCCCTGCGCGTGAGCTTCTTGCCGTGAAAGATAACTTCTCCGCTGACAGCCGGTAAAAGACCGCAGAGGCTGCTGCAGAAGGTGGATTTTCCGCTTCCGTTTTCGCCGACGATCCCGATGATGTCTCCGTTATTGGCGGAAAGGGAGAGATCGTGGAGGACGGGCTGCTTGTTTCGTTTTACGGAGAGATGGCGCACCGCAAGGGAAGGATCCTGCTGCATAAGCGTGCGCTCGGGGATTTTTATTTCCTCGGAGCGGATGCTTCTCAGCCCCATAGCGGTCCGCTCGCTTTCGGAAAGGCCGGCAAATTCCGCCGCCGTGAATTCTTTTTCGATCCGCCCGGCTTTCAGGTAAACGATCCGGTCGGCAAGCCCGGACAGATAGGACAGCCGTTGTTCGGCAATCAGCACAGTATGGCCTCCCTTTTTAACGGTTTCGAGAATCTTATGCAGCTTCCCCATTGCCTCATGATCTAAATTTGCAGACGGTTCATCGAGAACATAAACCTGCGGATTCATGGCATATACCGAGGCGAAAGCGAGCAGCTGCTTCTCTCCGCCGGACAGGGAGAAAACGCTTCTGTCTGCCAGGGTTTCAATTTCCAGATCGGATATGGTTTTTGCTACTCTTTTGTGCATGGAATCCCAGCCTGCGCCGATGTTCTCAAGCCCGAAGGCAATCTCGGCAGAAGAGTCGGTGTTGAAAAACTGCGTTTTCGGGTTCTGGAAAACCGAACCGACCGATTCGGCGATTTTGTACATGGGCGACTCGGCGATGTCCAAGGCCTCGACCGTAACAGCACCATCAACCTTAACACCCTTGACAAAGTGAGGGATCAGACCGTTTACAAGGCGTGTCAGCGTCGTTTTGCCGCAGCCGCTCTCTCTGCATAGGAGAACAAACTCCCCGTCGTTTACCGTCAGATCGATGTTGTCCAAGATTTTGTTGCCCTGTATTGTGACGCTTACATTTTGAAATTGGATCATAGCCGATACCCCATCCATATAGTCGTGGCCGTGCACACCGTTGCCAGCGCCATGATGAGCCAATCGGAAGCGGTGATACGAAGCCGGAGATAGCTCGTCTTTTTGCACGGGTTTTCGATGCCTCTTACGACAGCTGCCGCAGCAATTTCGTCCGAAGTGTTGACCGCCGACATCATGATTGGTACGACCGTGGATTCCAGCCTTTCGGACAGGGGAATGTTTTGCAGCTTTGCCGCCGCCCGGATATGCCCGAACTCCTCCTTGATTGCCGGGAAATACCGGAGCGTGGTGGAGATGGCGGTGATAAAGCCCTGCGACAGATGCAAAGCCCGCATGGCGGCAACCATTTTTTGCATGGAGGCGTTTCGCACCAGCAAAATTCCGGCTAAAATGCAAGGCATCATACGCAGTGTGTAGTTGATCAGCACGGGGAAAACCATGTTGATAAAGTGGGGGCACAGCGGGAAGACATATTTTAGCAGCAGGCGAAAAACAACAATCAGCAATGCACCCTTCCATACGGCCGAATACTGCCGATATAGCAGAAGAAACAATAAAAACATGCAGGATAATGCGATGCCCTGCCATGTGTATTTTTCACAGAACATGCCGACATTTGCGAGCAGCAGCAGCCAAATACCGGCTCTCGGATCAAGGGCGCTGATTCGTCTTGTCATACAATTCCCGCCTTGCGGAAGTGTTTGCGAAACAGCCCCTTTGAAATCAAAGCTCCGATTGCACCGCCGACAATCGGGGAAATGCACAGGGTAATCAGCATCGGTACGGATATCAGCCCGGAAAGCGACTCGACATATTCGGCGGACATTCCGTTTTGCTGAATCTGTGTTAAAAAGCTGTCCTTGTATACCCAGATGGCAAGAGGAGAGCCGAGCATGCCGTAGCAAAAGAGCATAAACGAAATCGCCATATGAATGAAACGGTTATCGTATTTCGTGATTGCCCGATATGCCTCTGACAGAATGCAGGCGACGGCAAAGGTGATGAGCAGCAGCACGGTAAACTGCCCTGTCACAAAGTAGAGAACGGCGGTGATCAGGCCCATGATGAGAATGGCTCCGGGCTTTTGCACCTTTGATTCCATCAGCATAAACGGAATGCCGGTGAGAATACCGGTAACGCCCGGAAGCAGCAGCCAGAGCACCGGCACAAATCCGGTGATCATTGCCGCGAGGTTCAGTATAAAATACAGGGCGGAAAAAATTCCGATGGTGATCAGATCTCTGCCTTTGAGCTTTTTTGTTTCATTCATAGTGATTTCTCCTTTATTCTGCAATGTTCCAACCTTCTGCCTTTTTTCGGATGTCGATAAATTCTTTGTATTTTCCGGGAATGGACACCAGCTCATCGTGCGTGCCTTGCTGAACGATCTCGCCGTGATCGACCACGAATATCCGGTCGGCGTTGCGCACGGTTTTCAGCCGGTGGGCGATCATGATGACCGTCTTATCGTGGGTCAATTCTGCAACGGCCTCCATCAGCTCCTTTTCATTTTCGGGGTCGACATTGGCGGTGGCTTCGTCCAGAATGATGATGGGTGCGTCCTTCATGATGGCGCGCGCAATGGAAATTCGCTGACGTTCGCCGCCGGAGAGCGTCGCACCGCCTTCGCCGATGACGGTGTCAAAGCCCTCCGGCAGCGCCATGATAAAGTCGTAGCACCGCGCCTTCTTTGCAGCGGCCTGCACTTCCTCCATGGAGGCGTCGGGCTTGCCAAAGCGGATATTGTTGGCTATGGTGTCGGAGAACAGATAGACCCGCTGAAACACAAAGGAGAAATTGCGGATCAAACTGTCGTAGCTGTATTCCCGCACATCCCGTCCGCCAAGGCGCACGCTGCCTGACTGCACGTCCCAGAACCGCGCCATGAGATTGCACAGCGTGGTCTTGCCGCTGCCGGAGGGGCCGACGATGGCAACCGTCGTTTTCTCCGGGATGGTAAGTGACACATCGTGCAGGATAGGCTTGCTGTCATAGGAGAAATCCACATGCGACAGGGCAATGTCCTCCCTCTCCGGAGTCAGTTCCTCGCCGTCAATGTCCATGGGTTCTATGCGCAGAATCGCGTTTGCCTTATCTACGCCGATGTCGATGGAGCGGAACAGAGCTGAAAAGCTCCCGGCAGAATCCAGCTGCTCAAAGAGGATGAAGGAGCAGATCAGCATCAAAAGGCAGTTTGTCAGCTCCATCGTTCCGCCGAAGTAAAAGACGATGGCGGCCGCGCAGACGGCGACACCGGTGAGCTTGTTGACAACAAACTGCGCCAGCATATAAAGTACCGACGGGATCTCCATGGCAAAGGAAGCCTTGCGGGCCTCCTCCGCCGCGCCGTGCACCTGCGTGGCGGAATCGTGGGTCAGGTCGAAGTTCTTGACCTCGGCGATACCCTGCACATATTCCAGCACCTTGGACACAAGCCGCTCGTCGGCATTGAACTTCCGCTGGGAAAGGGCCTGCTCCGCCCGCTGCATGGCGGCGTTGACGGCGAAGAACAGCAGCAGTCCCGCCAGCGTAATAAGCCCCATACGCCAGTCAAAGAGGAACATCATGCCCGCGATGATGCCGGAGGTCAGAAAGCCGCGGGTCGTGACCATTACCACGCGGGTAGCCACATTCGCCATGTTTTCCATGGTGTTGGTGGTGACGGACGTGACCTCGCCGAGGCTGTTGTCATTGAACCAGCCCATAGGCAGGTAGCGCAGGTGCTCGGCGATTTCGATGCGTTTGTTGGCGCAGGCTCGGTAGCCCGCACGGGTCTGGAGCATGGTAGCCTTCATGTTGATGGCGATGGTCACAATCAGTGATGCAACGATGATGCCGAGGCTCGTCCATAAAGTTGCCATAGTGACGTTCCTTTCCAGCAGCGCCTGAATGACGATGGCGGTTGCCGGAATACGCATGGCAGAGCAAATGGCGCTGACCACACCCAGCCAGATAGAGGCGATGAACATTCTGCGGTTGTCCTCACCGCAGAAATCAAAGAACTTTTTCAGTGTCTGGAGCATTACGCCACCTCCCCATCGTCTTTGACGCTGATGTGGGCTTCCCACATGGCTTGATAAAGCGGGCAGGAAGCAAGCAGCTCCGCCTGCGTGCCGGTCGCTTCGATCTTGCCTTGATTGACAACAATGATCTGATCGGCGTCCGCAATGGTGGACAGCCGGTGGGCGATGACCAGCAGCGTCTTATCCTCTACAAGCTTGGCAAGGGCTGCCTGAATGACCGCCTCGTTTTCCGGGTCTGTATAGGACGTTGCCTCGTCGAGAATGACGATCGGCGCGTCCTTCAGCATGGCGCGGGCGATGGAGATGCGCTGCCGCTCGCCGCCGGAGAGGTGTCCGCCGGAAGCGCCGCAGACCGTCTGATAGCCGTTTTCCAGTTCCAGAATGAACTCGTGACAACCGCATTTTTTCGCCGCATCGATGACTTCCTCGTCGGTTGCGCCCTTTCTGCCCATGCGGATGTTGTCCATCACCGAGAGGTCAAAGAGGTAGTTGTCCTGGGACACATAGGCGATGCGCTTCGTGCACTCCGCCAGCGGAAGTGTACGGATGTCCACGCCGCCCAGCTTAATTGTGCCGTCCTTTACATCCCACAGGGAGGCGATGAGCCGGGCGATGGTGGACTTGCCGCTGCCGGAGGGGCCTACAAGGGCATTGACCGTCCCCGGCGCTATGTGCAGGCTGACGCCGTGGAGCACCTCTTTATCGTGATAGGCGAAGCGGACGTTTTTCAGTTCAATGGAGTTGTCCGCAGGCAGCTTTTCCGCGCTTTCCGGGCGCTGCATATCCTCGCCGGACAGCACCTCCGCCACCTCGTCCACGATGGTCTTGACCTGGGCGATGTCATCGGTGTAGGAAAAGGCGGTGATCAGCGGCTGCATAACGCCGAAGGACAGAACGATAACCGTCAGGAACGTCTCTGCCGACAGAGTGCCATGCATATAAAGAACGCAGCCCACCGGTAAAATGCCCAGCAGCGTAGAGGGAAATATCGCCATGCCCGCCACCTGCCCGAAGAGGCTGCCCCGCATCCAGTCGATGAAGCAGTCTGCCCCTCCCTTTGCAGCAGAGACAAACTTTGCGTAGCTGGTTTTGGACTGACCGAAGGCCTTGATGACCTCAATGCCGCTGATGTATTCCACAGCCGTGTCGTTCAGCGCCTTTGTCGCGGTGACCGTGCGCTGAAACTTCTCGTTGTACCCTTTGAACATGGACATAAAGCAGATAATGCCCAGCGGAACGACGATCAGCATGGAAAGCCCCATGCGCCAGTCCTCAACGAACAGCAGCACCAGTACGGCCAAGGCTCCCACAATGTTGGTGGTCATCTCCGGCAGCAAATGGGCAAGGGTGGTTTCAATGGAGTCCACGCGCTCGACAATGATGTTCTTATACGAACCGGAGGAACGGTCCAACACCGCACCCAGGGGCAGCGTCGCCAGCTTATCCAGCAGCCGTGTGCGGGTATTGGCCAACACATGGAAGGTGGCATGGTGGGAGAGGGACGTGGACACGCTGTGCAGCACATAGCGCAGCACCCAGCAGCCCGCCATCCACGCGCAGAGCGTCAGGCATTGCGACAGCTCCGCCGTGCCGTCTACCAGCGCAGTAATGATCTGAATGATGATGAAATACGGCGCAAGCGAGCAGGCGACGCCCAGCAGCGCCGCAAGGACACTCAGGGCGTATTCTCCGTACCGCCCCTTTGCCAGATCTACCAGCCACGAGGCGGCAGAGCGCTTTGGCTCAAAGGTTTTATTCATGGGAAACTCCTTTGCTCTATCTTACACGCTTACGCGGCGAGATGCTTTTTCACGATCCGCTTGCCGATCATTGCGCCGATAAAGGCCGCCACGATCACACCGGCCACCAGCGCCACAGACACCCAGGACTGCAGCATCTGGGATGCGGCAAGGATGGCGTCCTGGCGGCCATCAGTGACCATCTGATCCGCCATAGCCTTGGCAGCGATCGCATAGGGAATGATGGTGCTGCCGAATGCGGCCAGCACCTGATTGATGACATAATTGATGGTCAGCGCCTTTGCATTGCCGTAGCCCATCTTCCACAGCAGCAGCTCGGCAATGGCACCGGAGAGGATAAAGAGGATGATGTACGGCAGGTATCCGCCCATAATGGCGCGGACAATGCTGTAAATGAGGATCGCACCGGGCTTTTTCACCTTCGTGCCGATGATGAAGTAGACGATGCCCTCCAGTAGGGCGAAAAACACCGGCATCAGAATGATGGTAATGGGCGTTGCGTACAGGACGGAGCTGGCGAAGAAAATGACCACATTGATCAGAGCCAGCAGGACAACGGTGATGATGTCCTTGATTTTCAGCTTATTGGCGGTTACAGTACTCATGGTTAAAGACTCCTTTTTGAATGGAATATGGTTGAACGTCGCAAAGACGACGATCACAGAATAAGACCGGCGGAGACCGATGCCGCCAGCAGGACGCAGAACACAGCATCCCACGCAGAAAACCGAAGCGACAGATAGTTGCTTTTGCGGCGGGTTAAGTCGATGCCCCGTGTTTCGGCGGAGGCGGACAGCGTCTCGGCGATGCGGATGACCCGTAAAGCCATGGGAACGGTCAGTATTTCGATATAGGATGGCAGCGCTCGCAGCTTCTGAAGCGGTGTTGCAAATGCGCCCCGCGTGCGGATGGACTGCCGCAGCAGCTTCATGTCTCCCGACAGAACGGGGAAGAAGCGGAAGATTACAGCTACGATCATAATGAGCCGTTCCGGCAGGTGCAGATTACGCAGCGCCGCCAGGGTACGGCTGGCTTCATTCCGCCCAATCAGCGTCCGCATGGAAATGCCAACGGCAATGACACGCGGGAATAGCACTAACATAAAGGAAAACACCGTGCCCGGCAGCAGAGCATTTGCCGCCCACAGCAGCCCAAAGCTCATCCCGCCTGTCAGCGCCGTTCCGAACCAGCCGTCAGCCGCGGTCAGCAGGATCAGTGCCGTATATACGGCATAAACTAAGTGGTTGTTGGATGTGGAGATCACGACCAGCAGGGCCAGCCAGTAAAGCAGCTTTGTCACCGGGTGGAATCGTTCTTTCTGCCGTTTTTTTGCCGGAGCATCGGAGGGATGAAAGCGCTCCATATATTGCCGTACCGCTTGCAGATCTTGTTTCGAACGAACGGGAAGTTCTGCCTCTGCACGTCCATCCGACAGCCCGATGCAGCGGTCACACACACCTGCAATCAGCTCAGGGTCGTGGGTGATGATGAGAACAGTCTTTTCCTTCCGCATCTCCCGGATCAGCGCCGCGCACCGCTCCAGACTTTCCGCGTCCTGTCCTGCTGTCGGCTCGTCCAGTATGACGATTGGCTTGTCGGATAGATACGCCATCATCAGCGTCAGACGCTGCATCTGCCCGCCGGAGAGGGAAAAGGGATGCCGGTCGCGGCAGTCCCACATATCCATACTTTTCAGCAGCGCTTCCGTTTTTGCTTCAAGCTCCGGTGTCACTGCGTGACCGTATTGCAGCTCGTGCAGAACGGAGTTGGTGAAAAACTGGAACTCCGCCTCCTGAAGGATAAACAGCACTTGCTTTTGCAGCTGCTTTGGATTTTGCGGCTTTCCGAAAAGCATTATCCTGCCGCCGGAGGGGCGGTAAAGCCCTGCAATCAGCTTGCCGATGGTCGTTTTGCCGCAGCCGTTTGCGCCCACAAGACCGACGATCTCATGCTCACGGACGGAAAAGCTGACATCGGAGAGGGTATCTCCGGCCTTCCTGCCGTATGTATAGCGGACATCTGAGACGGCAAGCGCCGTCGGCGCGGTTTTCGGCAGCGGCTCTTTCTCCGGCATGGTGATCTCCGCAAGGTCGAGCGTGCGCAGAGAAAGTGTTTGTCTCTGCTCTGCCGAGAACGCCTTTGCCTCTGCGGCAGTGTATTTTCCTTCGATCTCGCCGTCTGCCATGACCCAATATTCATCGGCAATGTCGGCAAGATAGTAGAGTCGGTGCTCGTTGAGCAGCAGCGTTTTGCCCTGCTTTTTCAGGGCAAGCAGAATCTCTTTTAACTGCTGCGTGGCTGCAAAGTCGAGGTTGGCCGTCGGCTCGTCCAGCAGAAAAATATCTGTGTCCATTGCCCACGCGGACAAGATGGAGATGAGCTGCCGCTCGCCGCTGGACAGCTCATAGACATTACGGTCTTTTAGATGCTCCAGATGGAAGATCCGGAAGGTCTCATCTACCCGCCGCCGGATTTCATCCTGCGGCAGACCGTGATTTTCAAGACCGAAGGCCACTTCATTGGAACTGTTCACAGTAAAAAACTGACTTCGCGGATCCTGAAATACCGATGCTGCCAGCTCGCCGATCTCGCCGATACGCAGCCCGGCGGTGTCCTGCCCGTTCAGGCGGCAAAAGCCCTTCAGCTCTCCCTCATAAACCTGCGGTATCAGTCCGTTGATGCACCGCAGCAGCGTGGATTTTCCGCAGCCGCTGCCTCCGCAGAGCACCACGCAGCGTCCGGCCGGAACGCTGCCGGAAGTCTGTCGAAGCACCCGGGCTTTTCCCTCTGCATATTGAAATTCAAATTCAAAATCTACCATCGTAAACGCTCTCCAAATTAGTTAGTCGTCTCTAACCGCCGCCCATAAGAAACGGACGGATCGACCGTCCGAATCCTTCCGCAAATTTATTGCAGGGAATCGCATAGCTGCCGCCAGCCAGCGTTGGTGAAATCAAGGACTGCCTGTAAGCAGGTAAGCATTCTGCCTTCCTCCATATGCTGATCCAGCAGCTGGCGGAAGTACCAGAACTGTGAGCCCATCAAAAGACGGATCGCATCGGCATTTGGCGCTTTTCCATAGATATGTGAAAAGAACTCTACCGTTTGTTCCGCTTTACGGTTCATCAGTTCATGCAGCACGGTTTCAATGGAGCTGCCATCGCTGCGGCAGAAGAATAAAGTGCAGTCATTGCAGTGCTCGGTCAGGAGCCGAAAATATACCTGTTCTTCGGCGTTTATGGCGCGGAGGATATCCTCCGGCTGCGCGCTGCACTTTGCTTTTTCGTATTCTTCCGCGACGGGAGCAAAGAGAACCTGCATCGTCTCAAAAAAACCCTGAAGCAGACTGGCAAACAACGCATCTTTGTTTTTGTACCTTGTGTAGATTGCCCCCGTTGTGACACCGGCTTTTTCGACAATTTTGTGCAGAGAAGCCTTCTGAAAACCGTAAACAAGAAATTCCGAATAGGCAGCCTGAACGATCCCGTCATCCAGGGAGTGATCTCTATTTGCCACGTTTTCACCTCACGCTCCGCAATAACAGCATTATTGATAACAACATTATTATAGCGTTCTTTTTGCTGCTTGTCAATGCGAATTGCACACTCCTTTGCAAAAACATACTTTGACAAATCTCGTCTCAAAAAAGTATCCTGCAAAGGTTCGCAGAAGATCATCATTTTCCAAACCCTTGCTTCTATGTGGATGACGGTTTTTCAGGCGGTAACTTCCAAAGACCCGCATTTCAGCAGATGATCGCAGACATGGAAAACGGGGAGATCGGGATCATCGTGACCAAGGATCTCAGCCGCCTTGGCAGAAACCAGCTTCACACCGGTCTCTACATTGAAGAGCGCTTTCCGATGTTCGGCGTCCGGTGCATTGCGATCAACGACAATGTGGACACGGAAAACGCAGAGAGCAATGATCTCATGCCGTTCAAAAATTTGTTCAACGAGTGGTTTATTCGGGACACCAGCCGAAAGATTCGTGCAGTTCAGAAGGCTAAAGCGGAGCGCGGAGAACGACTCGGAACCCGCGCACCATATGGCTATGCCAAAGAACCGGAAACCAAAAAGCTGATCGTGGACGAGGAAGCCGCTGCCGTTGTCAAACGGATCTTTGCCCTGTGTGCCGCGGGCAATGGCCCCAGCCGGATTGCAACGATCCTGACGAAAGAAAAGGTGTTTTGTCCCAGTTATTACACCTACCAGAAATATGGCCTGACACATTCTGCACTGGACATCACGAAGCCGTACCACTGGTCGGACAGCGCGGTTGCAAACCTGTTGGAAAATGAGATCTATCTCGGCAATATCGTGAACTACCGGTTCAGCACCCGATCCTATTATCCTGCGACGCACAGCGTGCAGAGGATGGTCGAGGATGAAAATTTTGCGCAGACCTGGTATGTGTTCTGGGTGCTGCCGCTGGTGTTCATTGCGCTGAATCTGTTTATGATCCCCAAGT
>ENA-ORTG01002972-ORTG01002972.1-human-gut-metagenome-genome-assembly--contig:-NODE-2972-length-12629-cov-5.166375_pt1 | contig 12629 bp, 7 predicted proteins | sample MGYA00241906_ERZ509176 | MGnify/ENA primary metagenome ERZ509176 (study PRJEB26280, sample SAMEA2338811) | human gut metagenome | biome: human gut; feature: human-associated habitat; material: faeces...
CATGGCCACCATGTAGGCGCAGAAGTAGGGCAGGCCGCCGTGGGCGGCGTCGTAGCCGAGGATGTTCCACTTGAAGGTCTCGCCGAACAGGGTGATGTCGATGCCCGGCCAGCCGAAGTCCACCACCGGCAGGCTTGCAAACGCCTTGGGCAGGAACTGCAGAAGCAGGTATTTGAACACGGTGATGAGGTTGGACACGATGACGAACAGTCCACCCTCCCGCACCCATTTGGCCGCGGCCGGATGCTTTGCGGCAAAGTTATTCCAGAAATTCATGACCTTATTCCTTTCAGCTGTTTTTGAGCCGGTTTTCCATCTGGCTGTTCAGGATGAGATTCTTGACGAACTCATAGATGACCCGGAGGATGCCCACGAGCCAGAAGCCTTTCAGCTCCCAGACGAGGCCGTCCACCATGCCCATGCTCACCATGCCGTTGGTCATCTTGGCCAGCGCGCGCAGCGGCATATTATACTGGAACACGGTGTTCAGGTCGGGGGTGCCTTTTGCAAAGCTGCTGTCCAGACGGTAGCGCAGCACCTTCTGTGCCACCCAGCCCAGCGGACTGCGGCCATGGTCCATCTCGCCCAGCGTCATGTTCCGGTCGATGCGGACGACATCCTCCGGCACAGGGTGGCCCAGCAGAGCCTCGAACTCGGCGTCGGTCACATAGGTGATCTGACCGGAGACGTAGTGGAGCAGGTCGAGACCCTCGTAGGGGTCGGGAGCGTTGGTCCCCTTGACGGCGACTTCCGCCGTCAGGCGGATGTCTGCGCTGGATGCACCCACGCGGAGCTGATAGCTTCCGCCTTCGACTTCCCAGCGGTCAGTCTTGACGTTCCAGTAGCGGAACGCCTTGTCGTCCAGAGCGATGCTCACCGTTCTGCTCTCGCCGGGGGCGAGGAAGACCTTTGCAAAGCCCTTCAGCTCCTGCGCCGGGCGGAAGACTTTTGCGTCCTGCTTTGCGACGTAGAGCTGGACGATCTCGGCACCGGCACAGCTGCCGGTGTTGGTGACGGTGAGGGTCACGCCCTTCTCGTCTGCCTTCAAATCACTGTACTCGAAGGTGGTGTAGCTCAGGCCGTAGCCGAAGGGGAACGCCACCGGCACACCGGCGGTCTGATAGTACCGGTAGCCCACATACAGGCCCTCGCGGTACTCCACGTTCCGGCCCTCGCCGCCGAAGTTCGCCTTGGCGGGGGTATCGTCGTGAGCCTGCGCCCAGGTCTGGGACAGCTTGCCGCAGGGGCAGAGCTTGCCGGTGAGGATGTCTGCGGCCGCGCCTGCGCCTGCCTGTCCGCCCAGTGCGCCGTAGACCAGCGCCCTGCACTGGCCGACCCACGGCGTCTCTACCGGCGCACCGGCGCTCAGCAGAACGACGACGTTCGGGTTGACGGCAGCCACAGCGGCCAGAAGCTGCTGCTGATTCTCGGCCAGCTTCATGTCAGAGCGGTCAAGGCCTTCGCTCTCCCGCAGCTCATCGAGGCCAAGGCAGAGCAGAACGGTGTCCGCCTTCTTTGCGAGGGCCACAGCCTCTTCCAGCTTCTCGGCGTCAGCTGCACCCTGACGCTCGAAACCGGAGGCATAGCCCACGAGGGTGATGCCGCTGTCGTCGGCCTTGATGCTGTCCAGCAGGGTGTCCACCTGCAGGGCGTTGACGGCGCTGGAGCCTGCGCCCTGATAGCGGGGCGTCTCGGCAAAGTCGCCGATGACGGCCAGCTTCTCATTGGGCTTGAGCGGCAGGATGCCGCCCTCGTTCCTGAGCAGGACGATGCTCTCTGCGGCCGCGCGGCGGGCAAGCTTATGGTGCGCGGCAGCGTCGAAGGTGCGGGGCGCTTTTTCCACCGCAGCGTGGGTGGAGAGCACCAGTTCCAGCATCTCGTCGAGGCGGGCGTCCACGTCGGCCTCGGAAATTTTGCCGTCCTGTACGGCCTTCATCAGCTCCCGGATGGAGTCTCCGCCGGGACAGGGCATTTCGAGGGTGGAGCCGTTCTTCACGCCGAGGGCGTGGTCATTGGAGCCGCCCCAGTCGGTGACGACGGCCCCGTCGAAGCCCCAGTCCTTCCGCAGAATGTCCTGCAGCAGGTGGGCATTCTCGTTGGCGTAGGTGCCGTTGATGAGGTTGTAGGAGGTCATGATGGTCTTGGGCTTTGCCTCTTTCACCACGATCTCGAAACCGGTCAGATACAGCTCCCGCAGGGTGCGCTCATCGAGCACCGAGTCGCTGGCCATGCGGCGCAGCTCCTGACTGTTGACCGCAAAGTGCTTGGGGCAGGCAGAGATGCCGTTTTTCTGGATGCCGCGCACATAGGCAGCGGCCATCCTGCCCGCGAGGATGGGGTCTTCCGAGAAATACTCGAAGTCGCGGCCGCAAAGGGGGCTGCGCTGGATGTTCAGGCCAGGGCCGAGCAGGACAGCCACTTCCTGTGCAGCGGCTTCCTCGCCCAGTGCCTCGCCCACGGCTTCGCCCAGCTTCTCATCCCAGCTGCACGCAGTGGCGGAAGAGGTCGGGAAACAGGTTGCCGGAACGCTGGGGTTGAGGCCCAGATGGTCGGCGGCACCGGCCTGCTTGCGGACACCATTGGGGCCGTCCGAAAGGGTGATGGCCGGGATGCCCTTGCCCGGCAGAGCGCGGGTGGTAAAGACAGTCTCGCCCGAGAGCAGAGCGCATTTTTGCTCTAAGTTCAGTTTCTGGATGATGTCGGTATGCTTCATCGCATTTTCCTCATTTTATCCTGAGCAGGGCAAAGGCCCGCTGTCTGGTGCAGCGGGCCTTTGCCGTTGGTTCAGTTCAGGTGCTGCATGGAGAGAGGGTCCGGTTTAGACTTCTTCCTCTTCTTCCTTGCGCTTCTTGTAGTTCTTGATGGCGGTGTACTCCAGGCCAACGATGAGCAGCGCGGCTACGACGTCAGCGCCGATCAGGATGACCTTCCACTTTGCCATGCCGGGGTTCAGGTTCTCAGCCTCATAAGCGCGGCTGTTGACCACGGTGTAGAGGATGTTCTTGGCAGAGGTGCGCATTGCCTGCTTGCTGCTGTTGGTCAGAACAGTCATCTTGTTGAAGTCATTGCCGGTGGTGCAGAGCATCAGATCGCTGCCGTTGCGGACGCCCTGATCAGCGGTCATGTAGCCGTAGACACCGAAGTAGTCGGTCTCGACGAAGCCGAGGAAGCCCCACTCGCCGCGCAGGACGTTCTGCAGCAGCTCAGAGCAACCGCCAGCCCAGCGATTGCCGATGTAGTTGAAGGAAGACATGACAGCGTGGCAGTCAGCATCCTTGACAGACATCTCGAAGGGCTTGAGGTAGATCTCGCGGATAGCCTGCTCGTTGGACCAGGTAGCCAGCATAGAAGTACGGTTGCCTTCCTGATCGTTCAGGGCGAAGTGCTTCATGTAAGCGTAGACGCCGTGCTCCTGTGCGCCTGCGATGGCGTTTGCGGCCATAGCACCGGACAGGACACCGTCCTCCGAGTAGTACTCGAAGTTACGGCCTGCAAAAGCGGTGCGGTGGATGTTCATTGCCGGGCCATACCAGCCGGACGTGTTCATCTCGTTGGCCATCTTGCCGATGCTGTCGCCGAAGTCGTGTGCCAGATCTTTGCTCCAAGTCATGCCGATGAGGGTAGCAGCCGGGAAACCGACAGAACCGACGCCGGTGAAGTTGTTGTTGATGGATGCAGGGCCGTCACAGTCGTTGGTGCGCACCTTGCCGATGCTGTCCACGGCTGCGGTCTGATAGCCGCCGAAGCCGATGGTCTGCTGCAGGTCGTCGATGCTCATCTCATCCAGCAGGTCATCCCACTTGGAATCGTTGTAGTCCACGCCGCGCAGGTCAGCCAGCTTGAGGCCGTTCTTTGCGCCGGTGGTAATGTCCTCTGCGTTGGCATCATCGTCCTTCTCGTAGCCGGACTCCGTGTAGGTGAAGCAGTTCTCGAAGCCAGCCTTGACCTCGTCGCTCATCTCATAGGTAGCGGGAGCGGCAATGGCCTCGTCGTAGTTTGCAAAGCCGTCTGCACGGGACAGATAGGTGATCTCGCCCTCGGCGAAATCGAACTGGTTGGTCGCCACGACCTCGTCGCTCTCGCGCTTGTTGGACTCGTTGTAAACGATGTCGGAGGCGACAGTGTAGGTCTTGGAATCCAGAACATTGTGGGAGTCAGAGTTGGTGCTGATGATGTAATCGCCAGCCTCCAGCACATAGCAGCCGTTGTTCTTGTAATCGTAGGAAGCCAGATCCTCGACCGGGATGGTGAAGTCGATGGTCTCGCTCTCGCCGGGGGCAAGCTCGCTGGTCTTGGCGAAGTCCAGCAGGTTTGCGGAAGCCTTCTCAATGCCGCCGTTGGTGTACGGAGGATCATTATAGATCTCCACGACATCCTTTCCGGCAGCAGAGCCGGTATTGGTGACGGTGACAGAGAACTTCAGGCTGCTGCCGTCGCTGGTGATGTCGCTCATCTTCTGGGTGAAGGTGGTGTAGCTCAGGCCGTAGCCAAAGGGGTAGGCTACTTCGCCCACGGCCGTGGCCGCGCCCTGGCTGTTCAGTTCGCCGTAGCTAAAGCCTGCTGCCTTCAAATCGTAGGCCGTTTCATAGTAGCGGTAGCCGTTGTACATGCCTTCTGCATATTCCACATAGGGTTCACTGCCCACACCGCTCTCGCTGTTGGTGTAGTGGAAATTGCCCCAATTGGCGAAGGAAGGCGTCTTCAGGAAATCAGTAGCGAACAGATCCACAAGGCGGCCGGAGGGGTTAACCTCGCCGCAGAGAATGTCCGCCAACGGATCAAAGCCCACATCCCCGGGATGTCCGGCCCAAACGATGGCGTTCACCTCCAGCTCTCCCTGCATGACGGGCATCAGCTCCACCGGGTTGGAAGAGTTGACGACCAGCACCACGCTCTGGCAGTGGGCTTTCGCCCAGGCAATCATGTCCCGCTCGTTCTTTGAGAGCGCCAGGTAATGCGGGGTACCGTCTGTGTAGCCGTCGCTCTTCTTGTCGGCATTCTCATTGCCGCTTCTGGAGATGAAGAGGATGCCGGTTGATCCGCTCATCCTGTCCAGCTCCTCCGCTCCAATGTCATCGTAGGCGGAGACATCCAGTTCCAGGATGTAATTGTCACCGCCGAAGGCATCCACGTCGTGGCGGGTAGTGCCTTCCAGCGCGACCGGGACATCCGGATAGCCGCTGTAAGTGATGGGCTGGAACCAGCTGCCATTGTTCTGCGTCCACATGCCCTTTTCTCGGCCCAGCTGTGCAGGCTGCTTATCCGCAGCAGCGCTGATCAGCGTAAACTGACGCTCCAGTGCCTGCCGGGGGGTGATGCCATCCTCCGGGGAGGTATACTTGATGGAGCCGCCGATCGCATTGCCGTTGTAAATGGGATGCGCATAGCCACGGCCAAAGGGCGTGACGAGGCTTCCCTTTTCCAGAGGGAGGACGCCGTCATTTTTGAGCAGCACCATGCCTTCGCTCACAACCTCATACATCTTGCGTTCAGCGGCCTCCCGCGCTTGGGCGAGTGTGGTGTACTGCTGAGGATAGTACTCCGTATCCCAGTTGGCCACATTCTCCAGGTGGAGGACATGGCGCTCGCCGCGACCGAGGGACGTATCCAAGATTCCTCCGAAAACACTCCCGGCGATGTTCGCTCCGATGGCCAGAACGACCATGACGGAGACGATGGGGATCCAGATTGACATGAAGCGGCGATTGGACATCTTTTTCTTCATTGATACTGTTCCTCCTTCATATACGCTTTCAACTTCTGCAACGTTCTTGCTGCTGATGTTTATATAATAATCCATCCGGCGCAGCAAAAAAACAGCTTTGGCCTAAGTTCAGGAATCGCGTCCCAAACTAAGCCTTATCGTCCCAAACTACCTTCCGTATGAATCCATCCTCCGCCCCAGACAGACGGAGGATGTGCCGTGATACGATATGAACGGTCGATCGGTCAGCTCTTTATCGCTGTAGACAGATCGTCCCGGAAGGCCGCGTAGGTAACGGCGGCAAAGCCGACTAGCATCAGCCCAAAGACCATCAGGACGACCCAGAGGATAGCGCCTTGTTCTGTCATGCCGTAGATCTTGTTGATCATCTCCTCGAACATGATCAGACGGTCATTGACATACAAGCCGAATGCAGTGGCGAACAGGGCGGCAGAGATCAGAGTGGCCAGCTTCAGGCGGGTGAACATGATCAGCAGGCAGCTGATAGCCGCAGCAACCAAAGCCGCGAAAACCAGCGGTGAGAAATGATGCACGGAGGTGCTGTAAATCAGGTAAATCGCGGCATTGACGACGCCCACAAGGAGGGCAATCGATCCGCAGGGGAAACCAATCGGCTGATTCTTCTGCATTTTCATCACGCATTCCGCTCCTTCTTGCGCAGTTTTTTCCATGAGAGCAGGAAGGACAGGAAGGAGGCAATGGTCAGCAGGGCAATCCCGGCGTCAATACCCAAAACTGTCGTCTTCCACCAGGGAGTCACGGTGACAATCTCATAGTCCGAGGTCAGGCAGTTCATCATATTGGAATTCGCGTAGGCGTAGAGCGTTTCCTTCACTCGTTCCTTGAGCGTGTTCAGCAGAGCGCCGTCGTCTTCAACGATGATGGCGTTTTTGATCTTACGTGAGCGGGCTTTGGCATCGCTGAAGCAGAAGACATTGGCACCAAAGGCGATCGTTTCTACCGTCTTGACGTTGCCTTCGCTACCGCCGCAGGCATCGGTGATAACCAGTCCCTTGAATCCCCATTCCCCGCGCAGCACATCGAGCAATGAGCCTTTGTGCTGGCTGGCGCTAGTGATTCCGATGTTGTTCGTACCCAGCATGGTGGAAAGGGTGTGTCCCTCCACGAAGGCTCCCTCAAACATCCGCATGCAGATCTCGCGCAGGGTCTGCTCTGTCGCAAAGGTATCCAGGCCGGAACGGTGCGTCTCCTGATCGTTGGCAAAGAAATGTTTGATGCCCACGTTCAGTCCCTTGGCCTGCATGGCGGCAATGTTCGCTGCACCCAGCTTGTAGGCCAGGCAGCTATCCTCGGAAACATACTCGAAGTTACGGCCGCTGTAGGGCGTGCGGTGGACGTTGAAGCCCGGACCCCACAGAAACTGCACATTCTGGAACATGCAGTCTTCAGCGATGAAATCGCCGCGCTTTGCCAGCACTTCGGTGTTCCAGCTGGAGCAGGAGAGGTTGAAATTGGCGTAGGCATTGCCGTTGGGAACGCCGTCCGGGCCGTCCGCGGCATTGCCCTGGGGAAAGCCAATGGTTTCCACAGGACGCAGATAGCGGGAATCCTGGGTGAGGCTGATGAGCTCATCCACGCTGAGTTCGTCCACGAGCTCATCCCAGTAGTTGCTCTCCCATTCCATGCCCCACATGTCCTGGAGCTTGAGACCGGTGACCTTCTCGGTGACCACAGCGTCAACGGACGGCGCATCGGCGGGCTTCACATAGCCCGGCTCCACCATATTCTCGGTCCTGGTGAGTGCATTCTCTCCGCGAAGGCTCTTGGGGTAGGTGCCCTCCCAGTCCTGACGGGAAAGGTAGGTCATAGCGCCGCTTTGCCAATAGTTGATATCGGCGTCGTCAAAACGATTCGTGACTTCCTGCCCGGTGACGGAATGGCGGTAGCTCTCATCGTCGAACTTTTCCGTCCAGGTATAGACCTTCGCGGGATCGCCGGCAACGGCGCTGCCATCCGGGGCAGTGAGCCCGGAAGCGTTCTTGCAGGCCAGCACATTGTTCAGAGCGTCATGGGCATCGTCGCCCAGAGACAGATAGTAAGTGCCTTCACTGAGGATGTAACCCTTGGCACCGTGGCTGTCGTAGGCGGTCAGGAAGTACTTGTCCACTTCCAGCTGACGGGTCTCGGAGGCACCAGGAGCGAGCAGCTTTGTTTTATCAAAGGCCACCAGCTGTATGGCGGACTTTTCCACCAGATTGGTCTTCTCGTAGTCGCCGTAGGGGGTCTGGGCATACAGCTCGATGACAGCCTTGCCGGCCGTGTCGCCGGTGTTGGTGACGGTCACGGTTGCCAGGAGCTTGCCGTCTGTTTCCTCCACCTTGTCCAGTTTCTGGGTAAAGGTGGTGTAGCTGAGACCATAGCCAAAGGGATAGACTACCTCATCTGCGTAATTCCATCCGTCGGCGGAAGCCCACACGCCAGCCTTGGAAACGGCGTTGCCCTGCCCCAGAACCGCGTCCTCATAGCGGGTCTCGTAGTAACGGTAGCCCACATAGATATCTTCAGCGTACACCACATAGTTACCGCCGTTGGTGTAAGAGATATCCCCGAAGTTCATCATGGCAGGGGCAGACATGGCGCTGGTGGCATAGGTATCCGTCAGGCGGCCGGAAGGATTGGATGCGCCGGTGAGCAGGTCAGCAACACCGCGGAAGCCGCAGCCGTTGCCAGGACCGCCGATCCACATGCAGGCGTCCACACCGTAAGTATCCAGCCAGTCAACCTCCATGGCATTGCTGGTGTTCAGCAGAACGATGATCTTCTTGAAGCAGCCGCTGTCCTTGTACTTTTTCACCAGAGTCATCATGTCGCGCTCATTGGCGGAGAGCTCCAGCATACCAATGATGGCACCATCGCTGTCCTTGTATTCAGGCAGTAGGTCGTGGGACTCGCCAGCCATACGGGAGAACATGACGATGGCCACTTCGGTATCCTTAAAGGAAGCCAGCACGTCGTCCGTATACACGGAGGCAGGGGATTCACCCAGATGCTCATAGGTGGTTTTGGGCGATTGATCCGCCCGGTACGCGTTCAGCAGGGTCTCATTCACCGTGAATCCCCGCTCGCCTAGCGCAGCAAGGTAATCCACATGTTCGCCGGCACCACCCTCACCGCCACCGGACTGAGACTTGAAATAGGGGTCAACGGTAGCGCGGCCGAACAGGCTTACGCGACCCATCTCTTCCTTTGTCAGGGGCAGGGCATGGTTGTTGTTGCGCAGCAGAACAGCACTTTCCTCGATCTCCCACTCGATGAATTCATCGGCGGCTTTGGATTTGGCGTCCTCTTCCTCGGCCGTGTAATGGGCGATATCCGCAGAAAAGCTGCTGGGATAGCGGGCAGAGGAGGCTTGACCCACCCCCTCTGCCTTCGGCACAAGCACAGTGGTCTCAATGCCGAGGAAACGGTTGATGTGTCCCTCTGCGGAGAACATGCCAGACGTCAGTCCAATGGAAATGGCCAGCAGAAGCGAAAGGATGCATGTCAACCCACGGAACGCTTTTGCAGCTTTCATTCCGCCACCTCATCCACACGAACGACAGGCCACACACGGTCGGGGGTCAGATAGGCTTCCACAGCAGCAGGATCGGCAGAACCGCCGAAATTGTACACTCGATTCTCGTAGTCCACAAAGGGATAAGGCTCATCCAGCACGCAGGTGTGGGTTGCCTGATCCACCGTCACGTGGCAGACCACATCCACGGTGTGGTTATTGATGACCAGGGTGAAGGTCTCGCCATCCCAGCTCCATGTACCGACATTGCAGGCGGAATAGGCAATAGCCATACCTCCCTCGACGAGGTTGGCCAAGCTGGTATCGTCGCCATCCACCCAGATGTAGCTGTTCATCTGGGTACCGCCGGCAATCGCAGTGCCGTTGCCGTAGCAGCGGATGCAGTCACCGGAGCCGAAGCGGATGATCAGGGCGTCAGCCGCGGACGCCACTTGGATCTCCTGCACGACAGTCATGCCTTCATAGGTGATTTTCACCTCCTCGTCCTCCAAGGTCAGGGGACGTTCGTCAAAGGTGAAGCCTTCCGTGATGTTCTGGGTGGTGCCGTCATCATAGGTGACACGAAGCACAAGGCCCTCGGGATCGAACATATCGCCTTCGATGTACTGATACTTCTCAGCCTCCATCAGCAGAGCCAGCTTGGTGGCAGTGGCTGCATGAGCCACCGGCAAACAGGCGGGGATGAGCAGCACAGCGACCAGCGCCAGTGCCAGCAGACGGGCAACGTTCAGGATCTTGCAGGACTTCATCATGGTATTTTCCTCCTTTTATTTTGCACCTTCACAGCAGGCTCCTTCGCGGCCCATTCCGCGCAGGCCCTGTGAAGTTTATGCCAGGGGGTGTATATGTCAACGATCGTGCTTGCTTCAGCTTCTCAAACGGCTTCAGCCCATGATGCGGTTGATGGTATCATGATAGTCTTTTCAGCGCAGCAAAAAAACAGCTTTGACCTAAGTTCAGGAATCCTGTCCTAAACTAAGTGTTATTGGTCAAAGCTGTCCTATAGAGCGGTGTTATTGTGCCGGAAACAGGATGCTGACCCTGAAAATATCCTGATCCAGCGTGCAGGAGAGGACTCCGCCATATTTTTCTGTGATCGCCTGGATGCTCTTCATGCCGAAACCGTGCCGCTGAGCATCCCCCTTGCTGGTGACCGGCAGACCCTGCCGCATTTCCGGCGTAGCGGCGCAGTAATTTTCGACGCAGAGGAAGATCTGATCCGCAACAGGGCGGATCTCCACGTTGATGACCCGCTTGCGCTCATCCTCGATCTTCTCCTCCGCTTCCACAGCGTTTTCCAGAAGATTGCCGAAGAGTGAGCATATATCCGTCGTCCCGATAAAGCTGAGGCCGGAGGCATCCGCCAGCACGGTCACCCGGATGTTTCGGCGCTGACAGACGAGACTTTGCTCCGACAGTAGCACATCAATCGTATCATTGCCGGTTTTGATGCGTGTGTCATAGATTCTCACCAGCTCGCTGAGCTCTTCGTTGTCGATCCCCGCCCGGGCCATGCGGCTGCTGATGAAGTGCTTAATGTCATGACATTTGATGGAGATGGCCTCCATATTTTCTTTCAAATGCTCATAATGCCGTCTCTCCTGCTCGTGAAGCCGGGAGAGGACCTCCAGTTCACTTTGCAGATGGCCGGATTTTAGGAAGCCCGCCCTGAGCAGCAGAATGAACAGGCAGGCGATCGTCAGCAGAGCCCGTACCAGCATAGCCAGCGCCTGGCTCTCGGAAGCATAGATGTTCAAAAAAGCGTTGACAATGAGTACCAACCCCAGCGTGGCAACGATCATCAGCGTCACGTCGGAACTGCTGGCATCATCCAGGCTGAACGCTGCTGCACGCTGCCCGAAGAGGCGGCGGAGAAGGAACAGGACGCCTTCAGCCATGGCAAGCTCCAGAAAAAATGAAACCCAGAATCCAGCGTGCCAGCCCACGGCAGCATAGAGAGCGACATCCAGCTTGAGGAACGCATTCACGATCAAACGGATCTCGTAAAAAATGTGTTGGCAGACGTAGCCGGTCGCAGCCGCCATCAAACAAGATCGGCAGGATAGCTGAAAGCATCGCTTCAGCATCGCGGCGGTCAACAGATACAGCGTGAGATAAAGCACCACAATGGCCAAGTTGCTGAGCACAGCGCTCCCGGCAGCCTGATCGATGCGCCAGTACCCCAGGGTAAGCGGGAGGCTGATCAGGAACAGCCCCAGCAGGTCCAACGTCAAACGACGCGCAAAATGTTCCGACCTGTTCGCACCTTTTGCAAACAAGATCGAGCCCTGCACCAGAATGATCAAAAACTGAAAGGTGCCGGCGGCATAGAACTGAAATCCGATCATCGCTTCACGCACCTCCTCTGGAAATCCACTCGTTGAACTGTAGCATAAAGGCCTTTTTCTTCGGCTGACTGATGGTCAGCTCATCCGGCCCCACTGTCACAGTATGGCCCTTGATGGAGCGGATATAGTGCGGATTCACCAGATAACAGCTGTTGCACATCATAAAATGATAGGGCGCCAGCTCCTCGGACAGCCTGGACAGAGAGTTCCGCGCCTCGACAAGATGGTCGCAGGTGTGATAGGTACAGCGATGCCCTGATACCTCGATATACATCAGATCCCGCACATGAAGGCGGTGAACAGCGGTGCCACTGACAATTGTGATGACTTGGCTGTCCCGCTGCCGAATGTTGAAGATGATCCGCTTCATCTTCATCTCAAAATCGAAGTAACTGATGGGCTTCTTGATGAAAGCGGTCGCGCCTACATCGTAGCCCTGAATGGCATAATCGCCCATTCTGGTCACAAAAACCAGCAGCACCGAGGTATCTGCCTCCCGCAGCTTCTTCGCAGCCTGCATGCCGTCCATCATCGGCATCCTGATATCCATGAACACCAGATCATAAACCGGTTTATATTTCTCCAGAAATGTGATAGGCTCCGGGAAGTGCGTGAAGCTGAATGTCTCCCCTGTTTTCTCTCCATACCGGTGAAGGCAGTCCGAAAGATATTCAACGGCCTCCTGCTCATCTTCCACAATTGCCACATTGATCACAGCCTTCACCTCCATATAGCCAAGATCTTTTGCTTGTCAGATAACAAGAGTATAGCACAGTAAGCCGAGAATATCCAGCATAAAATTTTTTGCTGCACAGCGTACAGCAGGGAACTTCCAGGCGTGTAAGGTATTTTTCGTGCGTTGATGAGACTCGATTTTATTTAAGGATGCCCCTCATAATTGCGCCCCAACCATCCACGTCATCCCCGCCGACCCGAATTTCGAGAAAAAGCGCAATTCAAGCGCACTGGTTGCCCTTTTTGACGGAATGAGCTTCCGGATCACGCTGCTTTTCCTTGTTTT
>ENA-ORTG01002976-ORTG01002976.1-human-gut-metagenome-genome-assembly--contig:-NODE-2976-length-12623-cov-1.920831_pt1 | contig 12623 bp, 7 predicted proteins | sample MGYA00241906_ERZ509176 | MGnify/ENA primary metagenome ERZ509176 (study PRJEB26280, sample SAMEA2338811) | human gut metagenome | biome: human gut; feature: human-associated habitat; material: faeces...
GGCAATCCTTGATGTTCCCCATCCGTCTCGTAAAGAATTTTCCCGTCAGCATCCCGCTTGAACGCCTTACCGTATATATCCCCGAAAGCCCCTCCTTTCTTCAATTTCATCGCGTAACTGGATGAAAAACCATAAGGCCCGTATTGAAACACGGGTAACTCGGCGTGCAAACGAACTACTTTATTCTTGTTGAAAGCGTAATTTATTCCTGTCTTCCAACTGAAATTTTTAATCTCAACCGGAGTACCCTCAATCATCAGCTCGACACCTGTATTCTGAATATTTCCAGCATTCACGTAACGATAGGCATACTCGTCGCCATCTTTTGCCGGTAGTTTGAAAAACTGATTCTTGGTATGCGTCTGATAATAGGTAAAGTCAACGTGCAGGCGAGAACCAAAGAATTTCCATTCCGTTCCCACCTCCATTGACAAGCTCATCTCCGGCTTCATCTCTTCAAAAGGAGCCGCATCCGATGCCTGTATTCCCCCTCCGGCCAGAACGTGAGCCACAGGATTCGTAATATACAAAGGAATGTCATTCCCAACCTTACTCCATGCAACCCGCACCTTACCACTCGTCACCTGTTCGGGTAATTTCAGCACCCGATTCACCAACCATGAAAGACCAACGGACGGATAGAAAAAGCCTCTCGATTCCCTGGTCGTGTACGCTAAAGTAGAACTCCAGTCATTCCGGGCTGAAACATCCAGAAATAAATAATCTCGAAACCCTACTTGTACCGTGACAAACAATGACTGCATCTCCCGGACGGCATCAATCTGCTCTGAAATATAGGCAGATGTATTCATGTTTATGTTCGCTATATTAAACACGTTAGCGAATTTCAAAGAGGCGGTCTTCGAATCGTATCGAAGTTCATTGACTTTTTTCCGGTTAATACTGGCCCCTAAAGATACATCCAGCGAAAAGTCATTAAACTTTCCTTTATAAGTTCCAATCACATCCCCGTACGTTTGCACCTGTTCGTTCCCGGAATCTATATAACGCCCGTTATTTCCTGCCAGTGCGGGAGCAGTCGAGGCATAATATTTTTGACGGAATTTATCGTTCACGTAATCCACGTTTCCACGGGCCTGAACTGAAAAGCAATTTGTAATTTTCAAATTCAACGCGAGGGAAGCAATAACCCGCGTACGTTGATCCCGGCTCGTGATCCGCTCCTGTATCCAATATGGATTCTGCTCGAAATCCTCTGTCGGGGCATGCCAATTCTGCACGTTCAAATGCCGTTCCTCATTCCATACTTCAAAATGTTCTTTATATTCGGTTATATCCATTCCCCGGGGGAAACGATACAGACCAACTAACGGATTCATGTAGAATCCTCCCGGAACAGGACGATTTTTCACGTGCTGGCTCAACAGATTCACATTCCCGTCTATTTTCAAACGTCCCTCGTAAAATGTCGCCGTTTCCCGCAAGTTAATATTGTGTTTTGACAACTTATGATTCTCCAGAATCCCTTTCCCCGTGGTATTAGCATACGAGAAATAAGTTTGCACTCGCTCATTCCCTGTCATGAAGGACAAAGAGTGAATCGCTGTTACTCCCGTCCGAAAAAAAGAGGGTATCGGGTTACCCGTGGCTATATTCTCTCGCTCTCCCCAACTCTCGATTTCATCGCTCATCCCGTAATGATTCTGCAACTTCGGTAACATCATCGCCTTATCAAAAACCACGCTGGAAGTGAAAGAAACCTCTTGTTTCCCGGCTGATCCTTTCTTCGTGGTAATCAAAATAACCCCGTTGGCAGCCTGTGTCCCGTAAAGGGCCGCGGCCGGGGCTCCTTTCAAGATACTGATACTCTCTATATCCTCCGGGTTCAAATTAGAAATTCCATCTCCGGCATCCCGATTTCCCGCATCAGCCGTTCCCCCGATAGCCGTGTAAGGTTGCTCACTACTTTCATTCAACATGGGTACCCCGTCAATCACGTACAGCGGTTGATTATTCCCAGCCACGGATCGGTTCCCTCGCATCACGACTTTCACAGCCCCTCCCATTCCCGAAGAACTCCGGTTCACTTGCATTCCGGCCACTTTTCCCATCAACGCCACGATCATGTTCGGATCTTTCACCCGGACTAACTCATTCTTGTTCACCTGAACAGTAGCGTAAGACAAGGCCGATTCTTTCTTTTGCAATCCCAATGCCGTCACGATCACGTCGTCCAAAAGAATATAATCATGCTCCAACGTGATAACGAAATCGGTTCTCCCTTCAACCGGGATAATTCGAGTCCGATAGCCAACAAAAGAGACAATCAACGTTCCATGTAAATCTACCTCAAGCGAGAATTTCCCTCTCCGATCGGTAGTTACCCCGTTCATCGTTCCTTTTTCAATAATATTGACCCCGGCTATCGCCTCGCCTTGTACATCATACACGACTCCTGTTACAACAGCACATTTTTCATTCCGAGCCAATGAATCAATTCCCCGTACCACGGCAAACAGTCTTCCACCCTGTACAGATAATAAACAAAGCAAAAGAACAAATACACGCACACACATCGCAATAAGTTTATAAAGTCCATAAAGTTCATAATGTCAAAAGTTTTTGGTATCCTTCAGACTATTTATTGGCAACAATGCCATCATGAACAAATCATCCACAAGGATTCACAAACTTTACAGACCTTATAAACTTTATAAACCTTACGAACTTTACGGACTTTCCTGTTATTTCAATCCTCTCTTATGCAACAAAGGATCTTCTGACGGTTCCTGACCACGGAATTTGATATACTGCTGCATAGGGTCAGCATATCCGCCTTCTGACAAGACATATTTTCTAAACTTGGCTGCCAGCTCTTTGTTATAAATATCCCCGGAAGATTTGAAAGCCTGGAAAGCGTCAGCGTCCAGCACTTCGGCCCAGAGATACACGTAATATCCGGCACTGTAACCGCCATCAAAAATATGAGAGAAATACGTGGAACGATAGCGAGGTAATATCTCTTTGATCAAACCGTATTTATCCATAGAGGCTTTCTCGAAAGCGTTCACGTCAAAATCTTTCACTTCAGCATTAGAGTACCACTCCATGTCAAGTAAGGCAGCCGCCACGTATTCTACCGTCGCGAATCCCTGATTAAAATGTCCGCTCTCCTGAATCTTCTGGATTAACGCGTCCGGCATAGTCTCGCCAGTCTGGTAATGTTTTGCATACATTTTCAACACTTCCGGTTCGCTCGCCCAATTCTCCATCACCTGTGAAGGTAACTCTACCATATCGTGAGGAATAGTACCCGCAATCCGCTGGTAATCGCCACGAGTAAAGAATCCGTGCAAGGCGTGTCCGAATTCATGGAACATCGTTTCCGTGTCATCCCAGCTCAACAAAACAGGAGCATCCCCCACGGCCGGAGAGAAATTGTAAACCACGGAAACTAACGGCATTTCTTCCTGTCCGTTCACTTTCGTGTAATGACGGAATTCGGTCATCCATGCTCCCGCCGACTTGCTGGCACGAGTGTAATAATCCAGATACAAAATCCCGAGAGAAGTCCCGTCACCATCTTTCACCTCGTAAGTCTCCACTTGCGGGTGATATAACGGAATATCCGTTCTTTTATGCATGGTGATTCCATACAATTTATTGGCAACCGCAAACATTCCATCCCGCACGTTTTCCAATTTCAGATAAGGAGCCATCTCGGATTCGTCCAGATCATATTTCTGTTTCCGCAATTTCTCCGCGTAATACCACCAATCCCAACTTTCCAGTTTAGACGTCATCCCTTCTTTTGTGGCAATAGCCTGCATTTCAGCCAATTCCTGTTTGGCAACTTTCAATGCCGGTTCCCACACACGTCCCATGAAATCATAGATAGCCTTCGGGGTTTTGGCCATGTTCACATCTACCACGTAAGCGGCATAAGTGTCAAATCCCAACAATTTAGCTTTTTCCGTTCTCAAGTTCACCATTTTAGCTAACACGGCCTTGTTATCATTAGCATTGTCATTATTCCCGCGCATATAATATCCCTTGTACAACTTCTCCCGCAAATCACGATTTTGGGCATACGTCAGGAAAGGAATCATACTTGGTTTTTGAACCGTGAAAACCCATTTACCTTCCATTCCCCGGTCTTTAGCCTCGGCCGCAGCGGCGGCAATAGAAGTTTCCGGAAGTCCGGCCAAGTCTTTCTCGTTATCAACAACCAACGTGAAAGCATTTGTCTCTTTCAATAGATTATCACCATATTGCAAACTCAATTTAGCCAATTCACCATTAATCTGCATCATCTTAGCCTTATCTGCATCATTCAGATTCGCACCACCACGCACGAAATCATTGTAATACAGTTCCAACGTACGCAAAGCCAGAGCATCCAATCCCAAAGTCTCCCGTTTATCGTACAATGCCTTGATCCGGGCAAACAATTTAGGATTCATGTTAATCTCATCCCCGTGGGCTGTTACGGCAGGACTGATTTCCATGGCTAATTGCTGCATTTCGTCATTCTTCATCGCTTCATACAGGTTGAAGAATATCGCGGACGTCCGGTTCAACAACTCCCCGGCCTTGTCAAGCGCCACGATCGTGTTCTCGAAAGTCGGTTCTTCCGGGTTATTCACGATAGCCTCGATTTCAGCCTTATGCTGTTTCATGCCTTCCTCGAAAGCCAGCTTGTAATCCGCCAGTTTTATCTTATCGAAAGGCGGAACTTGAAACGGGGTTTCAAACTTCTGCATTAACGGGTTGTTTACCTGCTTAGCTCCATCCTTACAAGACGTTACTAACGCGGTAACACTCAAGAGTAATATAACAGTCTTTTTCATGAATAGAATAATTTATATTTAAGTATATTTTCCCACGTCCACAAAAACAAGGTAAAGATATAGATTATCCGCTACAAAGCATTCGTTTTGCCGGTAAAAGATTATTTTTAGTGTATGCAAAATTTTAATTAACTTCGCCACCAAAGTAAAAATACCAAAATTAATCAGATATGATAAAACATTCGTTCTTATGCATGGTCATCCTGCTTGTTTCTATCAGCACGGCCGTGTTTGCACAAAAAGGCGGACCTCGTTCCGGCTACAACTTTACAACAGTCGTTGATTTGAAAACTACCCCAGTAAAGGATCAACAAAGCGTGGGAACATGCTGGGACTACGCAGCTCTCTCATTCCTGGAATCCGAATTACTGCGCAAAGGCAAACCGGTCTATGATCTGGCAGAGCTTTACGTGGCTAAAAACGCCTACTTCGAGAAAGGATTACGTTACGTTCAATTCCACGGGAAGACAAACTTCAGCGAGGGAGGACAAGCTCATGACGTAATAGATATGATCAAAAAGTACGGAATTGTTCCGGAAGAAGTGTATACCGGATTACAATACGGACGGGATTTCCACATTCATGCAGAAATGGTTGCCGCGCTACAGGGAATACTTGATGCTATAAATGAAAATCCCAACAGACGGATTACTCCCGTGTGGACCAAAGGTTTCATGAGATATATTGAAGCTTACTTGGGTGATACGCCAAAAACATTCACATATGAAGGTAAAGAGTATACCCCACAAAGTTTTGCAGAATCTCTGGATTTAAACCTGGATGACTACGTGGAATTGACTTCTTACCAGATATATCCCTTTTACGAGGAAGTTGAACTCACGATTCCCGACAACTGGATGCATGCCCGTTATTATAATCTACCGATCGATGAACTCATGGAAGTAATGAATAACGCCTTGAAAAACGGTTATTCAGTGTGTTGGGATGGAGATGTCAGCCATAACGGCTTCAGTCATCCAGACGGGTTGGCAATTCTACCGACGAATAACCCGGAAGAGATGATCAACGCAGAAATTGATAAATGGACAACCTTAAGCGAAGAAGACAGGGAACGTAAAATGCGATCTTTCGAATCACCCGTTCCGGAAATGAAAGTGGATGACAACAAACGCCAATTCACCTTCAATAACCGCCAGACGACAGATGACCACCTGATGCACATCACCGGTATGTTAAAGGATCAGAACGGTACCATCTACTATAAAACCAAAAATTCTTGGGGAGAAGACCGTAACTCGTTCGGTGGTTATCTTTATATGTCCGAACCATTCTGCCGCTTGCAAACCGTGGCAATCATGGTTCACAAAGATGCTATTCCGAAAGCAATACGTAAGAAATTAGGATTATAATAAGAAATGAAAAAACAGCATCGGTTTTGATGCTGTTTTTTTATTATCGTTAAAACGAATTATCATCCGCTATCGACATGAATTTCTTACGAATCCATTGAGAGATTTTCGTCGTGATCTCCGGACCGGAATAAGGAATAAACTCTTCATACATATCCGCCTGTTCGAAATTATCAATCCCCACGGACAGAACCTCGATTCCTCTCTTCTTTCCTTCCCGCACGACCTCCCACACGTGTTCACGGGCATCCTCCCCGTCATATCCCGTGGCCGAGGGAGCCCCGTCGGAAATCATGAAGAACAATTTATTCTTAGCATCCGACTTGAACTTATCAAAACAATACAGCATGGCATACCCGTCAGCATTGGCATTTAACGCTTGTTGAGAAAACAGTTTTCCCAGTTGCAGTTTTTCGCCCCGATCGTGGAAACGAATAATCTCGATGCCCTCATCTCCACAGCGATGCCCGTATATCGAGTAATACACCACGTTCGGATACTTGTTGAAAGCCAAGGCTAACGCAGAAGAGATCACAATTTGCGTGGAAATCTTGTCTCCCGTACACATCGAACCGGACAAATCCAAAAGGATAACCACTTCCAAAATAGCCGAAGGAGCCATTACTTCCTCAAAAAATATATTCCGGTTATATCGGGATTGATACAATTCATCCTCATCCAATTCCCCGGAATCCTGCTCGTAGATCACCCGGGTTCGATCCATCTTCCCGGAAAACATGGCCAGACTCAGTTGTATTTTAGCAGCCAATTCCTTTGCCCGGTTTAATAAATCATCCGAAATCTCGGCTACATCTGCCTCGAACTCCTCGATACGGTCACAAACACCCAATGTTCCCTTCCATTCCAACTTTGACCGTTCCGGACTCACGTATAACTGGGTCGAAAAGACAGGCTCTTGATTCAACGTTTTCCGCAAATCACGAATAACGGATTCAGCCATTTTAATCTGCTTATCCGTCTTGAAATCCTCGATACCCTTCATCGCCTTCTTCATCTCCTGCAAAAAGAAATGATCCGGACATATCTCCTTTTCTTGAAACAATTCGGTCAACATTTCCGCATACCAAACAACCTCCTTGTAAGTCAATTCCCCGTAATCCTTGATCGATTTCAAGATCGCATTCACTTGCCGTACTTTCCCGTCATTACCGGGAAAAGACAATACTTCCCGCATATAATTACTCTCATCCAGAAGATTCGGATACAATATTTTTGAACAGATATAATCATACAAAGCCTCGGAACCATCCATTCCCCGATGTACACCATCTTCACTCTGTCCGCCATAAAATCCCATATAATGTTCCACGGCATTCAATCCCATCGCCAACCCCAACTTACGAGCCGCATACAAATAATAGTGATAACCGGGAAAATCCTTTACGAGTTTCGACTCCACTCGCCGATCCTCAATAAAATGAATCATATCATAATGCATTGGTGTGTAGCGCAATTCATCGTCACTCAACTCTGCAATATCTTTTCCCGTGTAAATCAGATGTGCCAACTCGTGAACGAAATACCCGAAAAAGACAAATACTCTCGTCTCGTCCGACACTCCCAATCGCAACAATTTCAAATTTAGGGCAATATGCTTGGGATTCATCGATAAACTGGGAACCCGGTTGGAAAGTACCATTTTAGGAATCTCTCCCGTGACATGAAAAGCGATTCTCGCACATACCGGGATCAATTTCAACAAATCCGTGGTTCCCAGATCCCGATCCAGTAAATTTCGTGCCGCGGGAAAATTCCCCCACCAATCCCGGTCGATAAACTGCTCGTCATATATCTCTTCTATACGTCGATAATCCATGTTCACACGTTCAAAGAGTCGGTATTAAGGAACGAGCCACCATCTCTTCCCCTGTAATCACGTAGTTTGTGAGAATCACCCGCTCGATCACCTCATCCAGCCTGTACCCTAACGGGATATAAGCCGCCGCATCCAATACTTGACGAGTCGAAAGTGAAACGGATAGCGTTTCTTTCTGTTCGGCCAAACGTAACACCTCGGCTACCTTGGCCAATTGAGTAGCCGCATCACGAGACACCTTCGGGAACCGAGCCTGAATCAATGCAGCCTCTTCTGTCGTGGTCAAGTAATTTAACCGAACTTTGATAAACCGATCTTCAAAGGCTGTATCCAAACGCTGCGTGGAAACATAGGCAAATCCCACGTTACCTGCTGCCACGAAAAGCACATTTTCGCCTTTATTATAGCGTTTCCCGGAATCCTCATCATAGATATACGATTGTTGACGGTCCAAGATAGTCATCAGGAAATTCGCCGCCACCATCGGGGTACGTGTCAACTCATCTAAGAATATTAACGTTGGTTTCGTCGACACAAAAGCCTTGAAAAATTCCGAACGCACCGCTTTCGTTTTCCCGTCATCCCCGATAATCAATCCTCCCACGAACATCTTTTTCGGCTTAAAAGCCTGCCCCATATCGAAAGCAAAATACTCCATCCCCATGGCATCCGCCAATTCCTTAGCAATGGAAGACTTCCCACATCCTTTCGGACCGAGTAAAAAAGGATACCGCTTTAAATAAAGTGTGTGACATAAAAATTCCCATGTCTGAACGGGAATACACAAATTATCCGAATGTTTCGGCGGGGTAAAAGGGAAAAGAGTTGCCTGTTCGGCCACGGACATATTATTTTTCATGTTTTAAACCTTACTTTATTAAGGTGTAAAATTAATATTTTCTTGACGTCAAACCTTGATAAAAATCAAGCAAACGATATTTACTTTCAATCAAATCGTTGATAAGTGTAGTAATATTCAGTATATACAACACCATCAACCCCATACGAATTACACGACAAAAGATTCCCCGCCTCATCGTATTTATGATCTTTAAGCACGTGTGCGGGTTTTCCATCTTGATATTCCTCCTCCAATATCAAGTAACCCTCGGAATCATAAGAATACTCCCACGTAGTAGTAAGCGTTCCAAAACTCAAATACGATGTCACCGTGCTTTTTTCTATTTTCCCAGCCCTATTATAAGTAGCCTCATATTTCATTTTAAGTTGCCCGTCTTTATCAACATCATGAACCAAAAGTAAATTCCCGGAATTGTCATACTTGTAATTCGTATGTACCCCAAGAACCTCGTCATTGAGGTAAGAAAGCTGCTGAATTTCACGATCCTGTTCATCATACGTGTATTGTGTCAGGTAATGGTCTGTCTCCGCCCCGTACCCGCTCTCTGCTGTCGGAAGAAAAACTTTGTCCTCCACCAATATCTTTCCTGACGCAGAATAAGTATAATCCATCGTTAACCCTTTCCTCCCATCCGGGGCAAAAGCTTCCCAATGCAAAACTCGTCCCTGTTCATCATGCTTGTAATTTTTCCTTTCCTCCACGTTTTCGCCATCAACGTACAAGATAAAACTATCTTCATACCCGAAATCGTTGTAAGTATAGACCTCCTTCATCTCTTTACCCTTTTGGTACTCAGTTGGCAACATTTTTACAGTCCTAGTCAATACTAAATACCTTGGCTGAGAAGGTTTGTTATCACTTTTCTCGCATGAACAAATTATACATGCGAAGATGAATAAGGTTATAAATTTCTGCATATCTTTTTGTATTTCTACAAATATATACATTTAAATCCTAAAATATCTATTATTCCCCATAAAAAAAACACTCCAAACTTAACAAGATTGGAGTGTTTGTATTTTTTATCGAGTTAATTCTATTCTGCCCAAAGCTGAATCAAGTTCAAAATCGTCTGCTGCGCACGTCTCATCGTGTCCAGAGAACAGTACTCGAACTTACCGTGGAAGTTCATTCCCCCGGTGAATAAATTCGGACAAGGCAATCCCATGTATGAAAGACGGGCGCCATCGGTACCTCCGCGGATCGGACGGACAATCGGGGTTACCCCGGCTTGTTCCATAGCCTTGAACGCCTTATCGATCACTTCCGGATGTGGCTCAACCATCTCACGCATATTATAATATTGATCCTTCAAAGTCAACGTTAACACACCTTCTCCATATTTCTGGGTCAAAAGTTCCACCACTTTCGTCATGAACTGCTTTTTAGCTTCAAACTTATCCCGGATATGATCACGAATGATATAGCTGATTTCCGCATTCTCCACGGAACCACTCAATCCTACCAAATGATAGAAACCCTCGTATCCATCAGTATGCTCCGGACGCTCCCAGGCAGGTAACAGGCTATTCACCTCGGCAGCTACCTGCAAAGCATTAATCATCTTATCTTTAGCATAACCCGGATGCACGTTACGTCCTTGAATAGCAACCTTGGCACTGGCGGCATTGAAGTTTTCATATTCCAATTCGCCCTCGAACCCACCATCAATGGTGTAAGCGAATTTAGCGCCGAATTTCTCCACGTTGAAATAATCCACTCCCCGGCCCACTTCCTCATCCGGAGTGAAACCGATACGGATCTTCCCATGTTTAATTTCGGGATGTGCCATTAGATACTCGGCAGCCGTCATGATCTCGGCAACACCCGCTTTATCGTCAGCACCCAACAAAGTTGTCCCGTCGGTTGTAATCAACGTGTGTCCTTTAAATGCGGATAATTCCGGGAAATCCTTCACCGTCATCATCAGATTTTCGTTCAAACGAATATCCTTTCCATCATAATTCTCGATAATCTGCGGTTTGATATTCGCCCCACTCATATCTGGACTCGTGTCCACGTGAGCGATAAAACCAATCGCCGGACGATCCTCATAACCCGGAGTAGCAGGAATCGTACCCATCGCATAGCTATGCTCATCCATCTCAACCTCGGTTAACCCAAGAGATTTCATCTCCTCTACCAAGTATTTCAGCAACACTTTCTGCTTTTCGGTAGAAGGGAAAGTCTCGCTCATTTCGTCACTCTGCGTGTCGAAACTCACGTATTTCAAAAAACGATCTTTTAAATCCACCTTGTATAATTTTTAAATTTTAGATTTCAAATTTATGATGTCATTATGATTTACGACTGGAATCAAATCTTCAATCGTAAATCATAAATCGTAAATTAATCCGCCAGTTTAGCTTTCATAGAATCGTAGATGAAGTAAAGGATGATCAAAATATACATCACGACAGCCAATACTTCAGCACCACTCCAACTGATAAACCAGTCAGCACCGCAATATTTCAAGATAGCACTGATCACACCCATTAAAGCACCACCGGCAATAAATCCGGAAGCAATTAATGTACCACGTTCACGGCGAGCTTTATTCACATTCTCGTCCTTACTACGAGTACCCACGTACCAGCTAACCAAACCACCAATCAACAGCGGGGTATTCAAATCCAACGGGATAAACATTCCTAGAGCAAAAGCCAATGCGGGAACACCGATCATCGTCAAGATCAATGCCAAAGCCGCTCCGGCAAAGTACAACAACCAAGGAGTTGCTCCACCTTCCATTAAAGGCTTGATCACGGCAGCCATCGCGTTTGCCTGCGGGGCAACCAACGCGTTCTCTCCCACGAAACCATAAGTCTGGTTTCGTTCTATTCTCTATCTTTAGTTGATAAAGATTGAGTAGTTTCATCAGTTTGGAAGAGCGTTTGCCGTGCAACCATTCTTTGCCGGATGATTTCTGCTGAAGCATATCATTATACTTCGCTTCTTTCAGTAATGCATCATATTCTGCCTTCAACTGGGCTTGACGCATCTGAGCGTCAAATCCTTGGGCTACGGTATGAAGCGAGTTTTGTGCTTGCTGTTTTACAGGTTCTTCTTCTATCACCCAACCGCTCATATCCGGATAATCGGATTGGTTAGCGATGAAAGCCTCCTTATTCTGCACACTGCCCAATTTGGCCACAATAAAGCCAAGATTCTCCCCTTCGAGCTTTTCTGCCACATTTTCAACGGCAGAATTGTTGTTCGACACGACCAATACCGTTTTATTTGCTAACAACAGATTGGCAATGATATTCAGTATGGTTTGCGTTTTGCCTGTTCCTGGAGGGCCTTGAATGATGCTTACCTGATGCGTCAATGCAGTTTCCACGGCAGTCTTTTGGCTTGCATTACAACCAAAAGGATAAAATATCTGTTTTGGCTCGCGATAGATAGCTAACTTCGTTCTGTCACCAAGATACTGCGTCAATGGTACGTTGTCGCGATTCAAATCCACTAAATTATATTGTTTCAAGAGAATATTCTCATTATCCTCCATTATCAGGCCTGTTTCAACAGCCAATTTGCGGAGATATTCCCATTTTGACCCTCCATTCTTATCGATCGGTGTACGGGTTACATATACATCATTACCATCAAGATTTTCATAATAACCATTGGTGTATGCCACTCGATAAAACGTATACCGCCCGTCGGTAAAGCAGAGCAATTCACTTGCATTTGTAATATGCCAGTTCTTGACATACAGCCCCTTTTCATTAATATCTATT
>ENA-ORTG01002979-ORTG01002979.1-human-gut-metagenome-genome-assembly--contig:-NODE-2979-length-12614-cov-2.455132_pt1 | contig 12614 bp, 10 predicted proteins | sample MGYA00241906_ERZ509176 | MGnify/ENA primary metagenome ERZ509176 (study PRJEB26280, sample SAMEA2338811) | human gut metagenome | biome: human gut; feature: human-associated habitat; material: faeces...
ATGGTGAACCCTTTTTGTCCTGAGTTATCCGTGGATCATTTGTATTTCTACAAAAGTCTTGAACTCGTCTTTGGGTTACTCCCCATAATTCTGCTGCAACTTTGGTTCCCATTTCAGACATATTCTCCCCTCCTTAAAAGTATATTATTTTCGCTTTCGTTTTATCCTACCTTATCATACTTTATCCTACTTTTCAATATAAAGTACACCTCAATGCTATATTACAAAAAAGGCAGGTGATTGAATGAAACCATTAAAGAATAAAGTAAGTATTACTCTCGATGAAGATCTAGTAGAAAGAATAAAACAACTGGCCGAAAATGATGACAGATCTTTCAGCCAATATATAAATCTGGTATTAAAAGATTATGTAAACAAAGTTGATGCGACCCATCCAAAATAAATGTTTTTAGTTATAAAATGGCTGATACTCACATCATCAGCCTTTTTGTAACTGCATTTCTATTTTTCTCAAATAGTATTTCTTTCAAAAACCATTTTACCAAATGTAAAATCACCCCCATTTTTCCTCGATAATTCCACTCTGAGCGTCATTTTTGCGCTTTATAAGCGCATTTGCCTAAATCTATTGACTTCCTGTTTTTATTGCTATAAAGTGTGCCTACCGGCCGGAACAATCTTACACAGGAGGAATATATGCCTAAAAATAACAATGACTACGATGATATTTTCAAGACTCTAAAATACAATCACAAGCGTCTGTTTATATCACTGATCAACAAAGCATTTAACAAATCATATCCATTGAATATTGTTCCAACAATCTTACCTACTGACAGTTATATCGAAAACCCAGATACTGACAAAATCGAGGAACGTGAATCTGATCTATTGATGAGTATTTGTGGTGATACCTACCTGATTGAATGCCAGAGCTATGAAGATGGCACCATGGCGATCAGAATTGCCGAATATGCTTTTCTGTCTGCTCGGAATAATGCCGTTTGGGAAAACGGAAGGGTTATTCTAAATATGCCTGCATATGTAGTTGTATATATTAAGAGCAGTGAACATACTCCTTTATATACAGAAATCTCATTGAAATTTCCAAATGGGGAATCCGTAAATTATGATTGTAAAAATATCTTGCTAAAGGACATTTCCAAGGAAGACATGATTTCTGATAGACTGTTTCCTTATATTCCATTTTACATAACGAGATATGAGAATGAAATCTGCAATAAGGGCAATATCGATTCTGCATTATCTGATCTGTTATATTTTAGAACCGAACTTACAAAACTTTACCAGAATAATGAATTGTCACCGGAAGAACTTTTGGATATAATGAATTATATAAACAGGATCATTAAACATATTGCGGATGGCAATGAATATGAGGAAAGGATGGTGAGTATCATGGGTGGTACAGTGGAAGAAACCCCATCTCAAAAACTCAAAAGACTGGAAGATGAGAAAAATATACTCAGTCTTTTTTCAAATGGAGCAGATTTTGAATTGATCAGAAAGTCTTTTTCCGAAAAAATCATTTCAAATGAACGTTTATTGGAACTGCAAAAATCAGCTACACAAAAATAAAATTTAACAAGATATAAGGATCATCTGTGGGTAATCAACTTGCTCACGGATGATTTTTATTTATACGGCGGTTTTTCATAGTTGACTTATTGCGGAATCTGCATTATATATTATAATACAGATAATACAAGAAGGAGGGCCACCACATGATCATAGAGCTTGACATGAGCAGTGACACACCCATATACGTACAGCTGCGCAATCAGATAGTAAAGGGAATCGGCAAAGGCGAGATACAGCCAGGCGAAAAGCTTCCCACTGTAAGACAGCTTGCGGCGGATGCCGGCGTGAACACAATGACTGTGAATAAGACATACCAGATACTAAAAAATGAGGGATATATCAGAACTGACAGAAGGCTTGGAGCATTTGTATCAGAAAATATCAATATGAACGCCGAGTTCCGTGACAAGCTGGAGTCAGAGTTGGAACTTCTGTCCGCCGAGGCAAGCATAACCGGGATGAACCGGGAAGATTTTCTCAAGTTATGCGATGAAGTATATTCCAAAATGAAGTCTTCTCCAATCCAAATATCCACTTAAATTACTAGAAAGGAGCAACATATGAGCATAGCATTATTTATCATCTTCCTGTTTATGAACTTCTTCATACTGCTCATAATGAAGTTCGTATATACAAGTAATTATTCGTATACCGAGGGAATGCTCCTGGGTGTCCACATTCCAAAGGAACACATTGAAGACGAAACCATCCTGAATATTGTTGCTGCTGCCAGACGTAAGATGAACCGGATTATCTGGATAAATCTCATCCTTGGAACAGCCCTGTGCTTTGTCGTATTCTGGGAGATCATTATATTCATACTGGCATACACTGTCTGGATGATCGCATTCTGTTTCTGGATAACATATGCAAACAACTCTGCGCACAGGAAAATGTATGCCCTAAAGATGAAAAATGACTGGGTGGTCCCTGATCAAAGAAGAAAACGTTACATTGATACAAATGTGTCAACCCAGATCGGCAAAAGTGAGATCAGTTTCAATTATCATGGAATAATAATCCTTGTAGAGCTCATTTGCCTAGTACCATTTGTGATAGGGAAAAGTGCGGTCATATCAACCACAATGATAATAATGGGACTCTGCTCCGTCCTGATGTCACTTACATCCATGATATTCCACATATATGTAAACCGGCACGAGCGAACTGTGTACAGCTCGGATACCCAGCTCAACCAGACCGTCAACAGAACCATGAAGATATACAAGGGACTAGCAATGCTGATTCTTTCGGCAACAAATGCTGTCGCATGGGTATATATCACTATTGACACCCTGATTCATTGCATATCATCAGCCAGTAAGTCCCGGCAAATTTCGCTTTCTGATATCCTAAATTTCAAGGGTGCGCTTGTAGATGTCTCGCTGTGCAGCTCCGCACTCTATGTCTATATATTTGTCCAGACTCTCGCAGCCATCGGATTGTTTGCACCTCTCCTCATGGCACAAAGCAGAAAACGTGAACTCTTGGCCGCCGACACCCAGCCTCTCTACGTGGATGACGACGAATACTGGAAAACCGGATATTACTACAATCCTTCCGACCCGCATGTGCTGGTTCAGAACAGATTGCAAAGTGGAAATTATACATTTAACTATGCCACCAGGAGCGCAAAGATTTTTACAGGACTTACATATATCCTTATCACCGCCTGCATTGTCTGGACGATAGGCGTGCTTGTGCCATTCATAAACGTGCATATTGACACTCATCTTGACTCCAACAAACTCACTGTGTCTGCTGCCATATACTCATCGGAGATATATTTTGATGACATCGAGGAGGTTCAGCTTCTGGATGAACTGCCAGACGATGATTTTGTCCGTATCAACGGAGGTGCCACCGATGAATACCTGATCGGCCATTTCAAGAGCAGCACCTACGGCAAATGTGAGCTGTATGTATACGCAGACAGTTATCCCATCATCATGATAAAGACAAGGGATGAAGTGATATTTATGAACACCAGGGATTCTGATGATACTTATTCTATCTTCGAATCCATACATTCATGAGATAACGCCAAAACAGGTACAATGGATAAGTATGCTATCATTTTCTTAAGAAATGCTCCCTGTTCGGATACTCCTGCCTGAATGCCGCCAGTGCTGCGCTCTGAAGTATGGCAAATTCCTTGTCCATGTGCAGCATATGCGGCGCGTCAAATGCGATGGAGCTTATCTGATCTGCGATCTTCTTCGCCACGCCCTCATCCGAGAGCTGCCCCATACCAAATGCTATGGATGTGAAACCTCTGCCGCCTCTGCTCACCTCGATGAACTTGAGAAACGCATTCTTGAGTTCATATAGCAATATCTCCTGTTCCTCGGCACTTCTCCTGTCTGCGTCGAACAGGCAGAGCTTGCTTATAATCTCCACTGCCTGTTTCTTTTTCTGACCTCCGATGTCAACAGAACCGCCCTCCGATATGTATTTGAGCTCCATAAGGCAGCCCACAAATGCATCATTCTTCGGCTTTCTCTTGCCATATCTCGCCGTCCACAATCTCTGACGGAAGGCAGTAGACGAACCGGCGCTGTCACCATCCATATCCGTGCTGTTATTTTCCAGCAGTTCAAGTCTCTTATCCGCATCCGTCTCTCCGTAAAATTCTTCTATCCAGCTATTTTCCATATGCATCCTTCCCGAATATTAAATTCACAATTTTTTATTCACGTATCAGTCAGTTACCTTTATCTGAGCAGGAAATCATCCACGCTGTCAACATCGACCTTCCAGTAAGGCGACACGTAATATTTGCCCTCGTCAAGATTATGACCATCAAGGCTGTTTCCCTTGAAGAGATCAACTGCCAACCGCGCTATCTCTCCCGCCTGGGCCTCCTTGTCATTGTAAACTGTTCCCTGCATGTTTCCCTGCTTTATCGCCTGGAGAGCATCATCAAGTCCGTCTATTCCAAAGATCACAGGCCATTTGTCCCGGCTTATACTTGAGTTATCGTACGCCTCAACTGCGCCCAGTGCCATCTCATCATTGTTGGATATGACAAGCTCTATCTGACTGCCATACTGACTTATAAGCTGAGTCATTCTGTTCTCCGCCTGACCTCTGTTCCAGTCTGCAAACTGATAACTGAGCTTCTCAAGATCCACTCCCTTATCCATGATGGTCTTCACCGAACAGTCGGTTCTGCTTATGGCATCCTGATGTCCGGCCTCCCCCTCCAGAAGAACATACTGTATCTTGCCATCACCGTTGCGATCCACTTCGCTGTGCTTCTTTATATAATTTGCCGCAATCTCCCCCTGCATATCACCGGATTCTTTTGCGTCACAGCCAACATAGTAGAGCTTTTCCCACTGCATCAGGTCATCACGCACCGGCTCTCTGTTGAAAAAGATCACTGGTATATTACTCTGCCTTGCTGACTTGATAATATTTGCCGGTGCGGTTCTGTCTACAAGATTTACACACAGCACATCGCAGCCTGCATCTATCATCTCATCAACTATCTCATCCTGCTCACGCTGATCATTATCACCACTTCTCACCGATACTATCACATTCATGTTTATGGTCTCCATAGTCTTAAGCTGAGATTTCACCTTTTCAATCATGGCATTTATGAATGGATCATCTGCTGTATAAGTGACCACCCCGACTCTCATGGTTTTGTTTGATTTTTTATTGCTGCTGCCGCAGCCCATAAGCGAGACTATCATCGCAGCTGCCAGCAAAAGCACATATATTTTTCTTCGTTTCTGTCTACTCATATGAATATAAAAACCTCTCTACATCATCGGAGAACAAATCGTCACTGTATATTATCTTTATGCCCTCCTCCCGACTCTTCATCGTATACAATCTGCTGTTCAGACCCTTTACTACCTCTGTCACACTGGCATAGCCAACACCGTATCCATCCGGAATAACAAGGCACTTTATCTTGCCCGCATCAAGCAGCGCCACAGATTTTACGCTGGTCCCCATTCCATATATCTGGGCGCCATTGTACATACCGTTATCCGCATTCTCTCCTATCTCATCAATCGCATATGTGTCCATCACAACCATGTAGTCCACCTTTCCCAGAATATCCACAATGTCACATATGTTCTGATTGCCACATCGGCTGTACACCCAGCTCACCTCGCATCCGGTTTCTTCTATCGCATCCATAAGTCCTGCTTTTCCGCTCACACTTCCCTCTGTCTGGGAATATCCGGTTATAATGCCTATGCTTTTGCCACGGAGTCCGTCCGCATCATTTGCCCTGATCTGTTCTCCAAGGGTATATCCTATCTTGTAGTTATCAGGTTTTATTGTGACAAATCCCGAGGCGCCATCTTCACTGTATGCATCCTGGGTTATAAGTACAAATGGTACATCGCCAAGCTGTCCCAGCATATCCGATGTATCCTCGCCCGGTGCAGGACAAATTATGAATGCATCTACATCATTTTCAAGCTGTTCATCTATGAGCTCCTTCTCATCCTGGGCTGACTCGATATCATCGGTGTTGCATATGATAAGATGGACATCATTGACATTTGCTGATTGTTTTAGTCCATTTATAAGTCCATCCCACCTCTTATCACCGGAATTTGAAAGTATGACCGCTACTCTTTTCTGAGGCACATTTTCCCGGAATATCTGATGTATAAAGAATCCGGCTATAACCACCAGAAACAGCTCCGCGATCAGGAATGTTATCTTACTCTTCTTCATCTGTCGCCATCCCCCTTCCAAAATCCTGCCTCTCAAGTCTCTCTCTGTTCTCCTCCGTGTAAGGAATGGCTGGAATGTGAATGACAACCTTTGTTCCCTCGTCCGGCTCACTGTAAACCTTTAATCCATATTCGCTGCCAAACATCAGCTTTATCCTGGAGTGAACATTGATAACACCCACTCCGGAGCCATGCTTTGGCACCTTATTGTTGTCCACAAGGATGTTCCGGGCAATATCCTCCGACATACCCATACCATTATCCTCAACTGAAATGTATATGTCGTCGCCCTTCTTCTCACCGCGGACAGTTATCTTGCCGCCATCGTCCTCATCCATGTTGCCCACACCATAGTATATTGCATTTTCCAGGATCGGCTGCACGATAAGTTTAACTGTACAATAGTCATTTATCTCTTCGTCTATGATAAATTCTGTAGCAAATCTTTCTTTATATCTTACCTTCTGTATGTTCATGTAACTCGTGCTGTGCTGGATCTCGTCCGCTATCCTTATGACAGTTCTGCCCTTTGACAGACTTATCCTCAGCAGCTTTGCAAGCTCAGATATCATAAATACTGCATCTGTATTTCTGTTCGCCTCCACCATCCATGTTATGGACTCCAGTGTATTATACAGGAAATGCGGATTGATCTGACTCTGGAGCGCATCCATCTCACTCTTTCTCCGCTCATTCTGCTGTCTGATTATCTCCTGCATCAGAATCTCTATCTGCTCATAGGATTTCTTGACCGAATATCCCAGATGTCTTATCTCGGAAGATCCTCCAATATATATATCCGTGGTTCCACCTGTCTCATATGACTTTACTGATTCATTCAGCTTAAGTATAGGCTTTGAGATTTTCTTTGTTATGATCCTGTTCACCCACAAGAGCATCATAAGCAATATTACAACCGTAGTTATGATGTAATATCTGTACTGATTGATGCTGGCAGTCTGAACACTTTCCGGGACAACTCCTATGATCTTCCATCCAGTGTAGGCTATACTGCTGACAACAACATTTTCTGTGCCATCCGTCATCTTGATCTCATATGTACCGTCATCGTATACCGCTGCCTCTGTACTTTCCTCTGTGAAAAAGCCTCTGTCTATCTCTGCTCTTCGCGGATGGTATATGATATCTCCGTCACGGTTGCACAGATAATAATAAGTTTCACTTGAAGAATCATTGATCCTTGAAAGAGCCTCCTCGATCACGGAATACTTCATATCTATCAGAAGCACGCCGTTTACCGGCTTATCTCCATCATTGATATCAACAGAACGGCTGAGGGATATGACCCAATAATACCTATTGGCGCCATCTTGAAACAGATCTTGTATATGAGGTGTAGAAAAGTGCATATTCTCTATATCTTCAGATGCATTCTTGTACCATTCCTGTTCCTCGACATTAACCTTATCCTTCTGCACTGCAACCGGCTCCGCAGCAACAAGCTTCCCGGAATTGTCGTACAACGCCATACTCTGCACTTTGTCAACATTCACCTCATATAAAAGGCTGAACTGTCTGCTGAACTCCTGACTGGAGATGTCATATTCCTGGATAATGTTATAATTCACTCCATTAGATATCTGTCTAATGCCTGCCAGGTCTGTATCCACTTTATCCACAGTACTCTCTATCATGCTTTCTGCATTTGACACTGCAGTCTGCTTTATCGCAAGCTTGAATCTATTGTAAATAAGAAATCCCATAACAACAGTTGTGGTTATCGTCAGTCCTGTGAGCACCGCCATTATTATTGACTGTATGTCAAATCCTATAAATCTGCCATGATGAAACCAGCCTCGCAGCCTCGTGCGCAGAGAATATTTATTTTTCTGCATTTTGCCCTGAGCATCCTTTTTCTCTCTAATCTTCAAAACAATTCTACTCCCCTTATACTTTCTCTGCTCTACTTATTCCCCGTATGTTCAGTTCTGTACTTTGATGGCGACATTCCAAATCTCTTCTTGAACACATAGCTGAAATAATTTGCATCCTGATATCCCACCTGCTCTGCTATCTTATAGCTCTTCTCATTTGTCTCAAGTATGAGATTGGCTGCGTGATCCATCCTGTAATCCGTCAGATACGAGATAAATGACTTGCCTGTCTCCTTCTTGAACACTGATGAAAAATACGAATTGGACACACCAAGCTCTGAGCACACCGTATCCAGCGACAGATCGGGCTCCATATACCTGTCAACTACCATATTCTGGGCATCCGTTACCATTCTTCTGGACGTGTTATTTCTGGCATTTTTCAATTCCTCGCCGATCGCCATCGATGTGTCTATGAGCCATGCTGTGAGGGTAACTTCATCCATCTCAGGAACCTTCTCGTATGGGTTGCTGATCCCACCTGAAAAATTATCAAAATCTATAAAATTATTTGCGCAGAATCTGTAGAATGTTCCTACCATCTCCATGAGCGTCAGCTTGTACCTGTTCATGGTCTGTGCAGATCTGTGCAGCTTCTCTATCTCATCATGTACTGCTCCCTCAATGGCATCTCTTTTGCCAAGATATATTGACTTGATAAGTTCATGCATATTTGCATCTTCATACTGTACTGCGGCCTTCTGCTCCTTCGGTGCGATCTCAGCAATATTTATAGCCCTCTGGGTTCCGTATAAGACCCTGTATGATACCGCCTCCCTGGCACCCTCATATGAATTATTGATATTCAGGAGACTGTCACACACCCTGCCAATACCGGCAGTCACCACGGCACCCATGACTCGGTAAGCCCATCTGCAGAATCTGTCGCAGGCATCCGTCAGCTCTGCCATGGCATCCTCTGAGGCTATTTCGATGATGAGCACTGAGTTGCCCAGATATGTAAATACCTTGCATTTCCATGTATCAGCAATTCTGTCCTTGATCTGCTGTTCCACCGACATTGACAACAGAAGCGGATTCATTCCATCTGGAACGTGATGCTCCGATGTATGAAAAACCGCGCAGCAATAAAGCGGTCCCTTCATATCAATCTGGTATGCTGCAAGAAATTTCTCATAATCCGACTCGCTCACTCTGCCCTCTATCAGTGATACAAACAGATTTGTCTGAAGAACAGGCAGAGATGCATTGAAATAATTTGCAAGCTTTTCTACATTCAGTTTTTCCTCCCTCTCCTTGTCCAGAGAGTTCTTGACCCTCTTCAGACAGTCCGAGAGTTCTAAGGCATTTATAGGCTTGAGCATGTACTCCTCTATCTCAAGGTGCACCGCCTCCTTGGCATACTCAAACTCATCAAATCCTGTGAATATGATGATGTGTATATTCTGATAATCATTGTTGAGCCGTCTAGACAGCTCAAGACCGTCCATATACGGCATCTTGATGTCCGTTATGACCACATCCGGCTGCAGCTTCTCCACTAATTCAAGAGCCTTCACACCATTGTTGGCACTTCCCACAACATCAAACCCAAGCATATCCCAGTGGATCTTTCTCTCTATAACATCTATAACCTCTTCCTCGTCATCGACAAGGATAACCTTGTATTTATCCATCTAACAGAAATCCTTTCTATATATCAAATGCCACCCGGTTCACCGGTCTTTTCCAGCAGTGTAATTATATCAAATACCGCAGAGAATATCTGTACTTTTATTATTATTTCTTCATCTATACCGTCAAGAAATTTTTCTCACCTGTCCGTGACTCGAAACCTTGCCTGTTTCCAGCTGAGGATCCAGCTTGTTTCCGGCTGAGGATCCAGCTTGTTTCCGGCTGAACATCTTGCCCTCCCGTAATCTGGAATATTTTCCCTATCTCCAACAAAATAGCTGCTGTAGGATAAAATTGTAACTCCCCCCCACATATAACCCTTGCAGGAAAATAGAGCGAAGGAAGCGGAACACTCGCCCAAGATTTTACAATATATAAATATCTCCACAGCCCAGCCTTCCTTGCATGCGCCTGCCACTTTTATGCATACCACCTAATCGATAGCTAGACGCGACTGATGATTTCTTCTCCTTCCACCACGAACAGCTGTATCTGCCCGGCTGCATGCATGGCTGCATTTATATACTGCGACATCGATAGTGAACACGACTGAGCTTCAGCGCTTTTTGCCACTGCGGAGACCGCATTGCCCTTATCGCGGTCAAAGCAGTGTGCAGATAAAAGCAAGCTGAAGTGAGGGAAGGGGAACGTGATGCCACAGTATATAAATGCAGACATCATCAGCCGGGCAGATACAGCTTCCGTTAGCACAGCCGCACAGAAGGCGTCCGCCAATCACATGCCTTGCGTCATGCGTGCACTTCGTGCACTTCACAAGGAATCCTCCCGCTTATGCGGGGCCCCTCCTTATGAAAAAAACCGCTCAATCCATCCTGTAGACGATCCGAGCGGCTTTTTATATAAAGGTTTTGTGAGAGTTAAATTTGTTGTTCCTTACTTCTTCTGTACATACTTGAGACAGTCAAGAGTTACAGCGGCAAGGATGATGATACCTTCGAATATGAACTGAAGGTTTGTATCAATACCAAGAATGGTAAGGGAGTATGTTAATGCTGTAAAGATACATACACCAGTAACTACGCCGGAAATCTTACCAATACCACCAGTAAAGGATACACCACCAACTACGCAGGCTGCAATGGCATCCATATCCCAGCCCTGTCCATAAGCAGCGGAACCGGAACCTACCATTCTCGCACATTCAAGCCAGGAACCGAATCCATAAAGGATACCAGCCATAACGAATGCTCCAAGTGTAACTGCGAATACAGAAATACCGGAAACTGCTGCAGCTTCTGGGTTTCCACCAACTGCGTAAAGATTCTTTCCAAATGTTGTTTTATTCCAGATGAACCATACGATTACGATAGCAGCAAGTGCCCATAAAATAATTGTTGGGAATCCATTTACTTTAGGAATAATCATATTTGGAATGGTTGCTTCAATAGAACCAAAGGATACACCTTTTGTTGCATAAGTTACTAAACCAAAAATTACAAGCATGTTCGCCATTGTCGATATGAATGGATGCATCTTGAACTTCGCTGTAAAAAATCCTGCTATACTTGTAAATACCGTACATAAAACAATACATACAACTAAAGCTAAAATTACTCTTCCAACAACCGGAACGTTTGTAAAATCAAAGATATGTCCGAATACAGAACCAGTATTTACACCCTGATGCATAATAATAGTTGCAGCGGTCATACCCATACCAACCATTCGTCCAACAGACAAGTCTGTACCTGTGAGGAGGATCAGTCCTGCAACACCAAGTGCAAGGAACATTCTAGGTGAAGCCTGCTGGAGAATGTTCAGTATGTTATTATATGTGAGCAGAGGGGTTCCTTTTTTAATAGGAGTGATCACACATAATGCAATAAAGATTAAAATAATAGCAATGTACAATCCATTCTGTAAAAGGAAGCTTCTGCGGTTAAAGGTATATTTGTAGTTTTCCCACTTCTGTGCCACCTCTTCTGCAAATGTGAATTCTGACAACCGTAATAAATCTATAAGATGATACTTATAAGTAAGAGCATCATGTTTTCTGTCTTTAATTCGCTGTTTTTCTTTTTCCAGCTCTAACTTTTCATTAGAAATACGGTTCTTATGTACGTAATTCTCTTCTTTAATCTCAACCTGGTCAGACATACCTGCCAGTGCTTCTTTATGCTCTTTTTCTAACTGAGCAAGACGCTGTTTGTGGTCTTCTAAAGCTTTTGCTTTTTCTGCTTCACAGCTTTCTTTTACTGCATTATAATACAGTTTTTCAAAGTTCTCTTTCAGGTAACCTTCTGCATCTGCGATCAGTTTTGCAACTTTATCTTTATTCTGTGCTTCTACAGCTTTTGCCTGATTTAACTTTGCCTCAAACTCTTTAATTTCATATTCTTTCTCTCCTTTAGAGAGAGTTTTATCTCTTTTTACACTTTCGATAAGATTCTGGTACTCGATTACTTCTGCCGTACCATGTTCTCTTAACTCATCAATTTCTTTTTGGATTTTACCAACATATTCATCAATAGGCTGTCTCAGTTTTCTTTCCTGTTCAGCCGTAAGAATTTCACCATTTGCCATATCTATCTTCTCCCTTAATTATAGGTATTTTGCACTCAGTCTCAAAAGTTCTTCCTGATTTGTTTCCTTGGTATTTACAATTCCGGAAAGATGTCCGTTTGACATAACACCGATACGGTTTGTAATCCCAAGAATCTCCGGCATCTCAGAAGAAACAACAATAATTGTCTTTCCTTCTTTTGCCATCTTGATAATCAAATCATAAATTTCATATTTTGCTCCAACATCGATACCACGAGTTGGCTCATCCATCATAAATACCTGTGGA
>ENA-ORTG01002990-ORTG01002990.1-human-gut-metagenome-genome-assembly--contig:-NODE-2990-length-12586-cov-3.434203_pt1 | contig 12586 bp, 8 predicted proteins | sample MGYA00241906_ERZ509176 | MGnify/ENA primary metagenome ERZ509176 (study PRJEB26280, sample SAMEA2338811) | human gut metagenome | biome: human gut; feature: human-associated habitat; material: faeces...
GGTAAAAACATTGACACCAGCAGCCGATGGATTACCTGAAACTGTATCAGCGGCCTATTCTTCTGATATATATGAAGCTCCTTTTGAGTTCAATTATCTCCGTTTTCATGTAAAGAAGACTCATACGGGTAAAGTGAATTTCTCAATGGCAGAATTTCGTATTTACAATGTGGAATACTACTTTTATGATCCGGAAGCTACCGAAGAATAAATGAGGCTATAGTATATCTTTAAGGAGGGTGCATTAAAGGTATCCTCCTTTTCAAAACATTCATATTATGTCTATATCATGAAAAAAAGATTATTATTTTTTTTTATGCTGTTCTTTTTATGTACAGTGGTAAGCGCCTGCTCCGATGAAGAAGGTAAAGGTGCTAATACTGCTACATTAGAAATAGCAGAACAATTTGTAGATTTCAAGGAGAATGGAGAATCGCGAACGATTGTAATTACGACCAATCAAGCAGAGTGGAGTGCTACTGTAGAAAGCAATGGTAAAAGCTGGTGCAGTATTCTTCCTGACATTAATCCGGGGAATCACAAACTTACTATTTCTGTTACTCCCAATACGGGAAAAGAACAGCGGAGCACTATTATTACCGTAAAGGCAGCAGAGTTATCGGAGAAAATAACTATACGTCAATTGGGGACGGATAAAGGTATTTTAATTTCCCCTATGATGAAAAATTTTACTGCGGAAGGAGGAAAAATAGAGTTTACAGTAACAGCAAATGTAGAGTTTGAAATAATACCGACTGTCGATTGGATCACGTTGCCGGTCACTACCCGTGCGGCAGAATATGTGACTACGGACCATACATATTTTATTCAACGTAATAAAGGGGAAAAGCGTACGGGGACTATTACGGTAAAAGACAAAGCAAGTGATTTATTCTCTGAGTTAATTATATCTCAAGAGGCCTTGGGAGAGTATGAAAGTGGTGAATCTGGTATTCAAGGTGATCTATTAGTCCCGGTTTCCACAGGTAGTGCAGTAAATTCTCTGGGCAAAGTATCTCAGTTGGGATCTTCAGGATTTCATAGGACTTATGATGGAAGTAAAGAGACCGGATATCATTCTAATACATCAGAAGATGCTTTTCCTAATAATTGGCCGTTGACATTAACTTTTGAATTTACGGAACAGCCTAGAATTGATTATTGCGTTTGTTATTCAGCAAGTAGTAATGTATTAAAAAAAGCAGAGATATTTGTATCTACTGAGGCAGAACCGGAATATACGAAGCTAATGGATGTCGATTTATCCGGAAGTTCTGCGGCACTTATTAAGTTTCCTAGCCCGATTATTAATCCGAAAGGGATTAAAATTGAAGTTACAGAGTCGTCAGGTAAATATCTTGTAATAAAAGAAATGGAGTTTTATCGTCAGAATTCGGATAATTATGATCCTCTTAATTTGTTTACGGATATTACGTGTTCTGAGTTAAAACCCGGAATTACCGAGAAGGACATAGATGCATGCCCTGACCCGCTTTTCCGTAATGTAGCTTTTTATCTTTCTATTAATAAATATCCGCGTGAGTTTCGTATTCAGGAATATAAAGCTTATCCACATCCGGAATTATTTCGTAAAGCAAACAAGACAAGCGCTGAACACAATTTGCTGGATAATCCGACCGGGATATTTGTAAATAAAGGAAAAGAAGTTGTAGTGCTGGTGGGAGACAGTCATGGATATCAGCTTTCGGCTCGTATCTTAAATTTGAATGTATCCGGAGGGGATGGGTTTAATTATAATTATTCTTATCCTTTGGTAGAAGGGATTAATCGTTTTATAGCGGAAACAGACGGATTGATCTATATTTATTATCATACTCCCGAGTATAGAGATGCATTGCCGATAAAGATACATATTCCGTCAGGGCAAGTAAACGGATATTTTGACTCCGGAAAACATCAACCTTCTGATTGGAGCCGTCTGTTACATGCAGCAGTAGGACCTCATCTTGATGTACTTGGCGAGAAGGCACATTTGATATTTCCGGTAGATAAGTTCAAAGCAAACACTCCAGATGGTAAAGCTTTAATAGATGCTTATGATAGACTGGTGTTGCTTGAACAGCAATTTATGGGATTGGAAAAATATGATCGAATGGATCCGAACCGTGTTTGTTTTTCTGTGATGTATAATGATAGTTATATGTATTCTGCCGGTAATCATACGGGGTATGTTGTCGGTACGATGAATGAATTATGTAATCTGGAAAAGTTTTCTACTACTTCAATCTGGGGACCGGCACATGAAGTCGGACATTCTTATCAGACTAAACCAGGACTTTGTTGGCTTGGAATGACTGAAGTGACTAATAATATTCATTCTTTATATGTTCAGACTTCGTTTGGAAATCAATCACGCCTATTAGATAAGCAGGGTGATTATACAAGTATTTATGAGAAGTCTATGTGTATGTATTTCGTACGTAAACGTGCTCATATCATTACAGATTCGGATGTGAATGTCTTTAACCAGCTAGTTCCATTTTGGCAATTATATCTATATACTAAGGCCATTGGACAAGAAGATTTTTATAAAGACTTATATGAACTCATACGTATTAATACGGATCAGGACACTCCTGGGAAAAGTCAACTAGAGTTTACATTTTTGGCAAGTAAGGCGTCGGGACTGGATTTGACAGAATTCTTTGTGAAATGGGGATTTTTTGAACCAATAGATATTGAAAAATCAGATTATAGTAAAGGACAGTTTGTGGTTACCGAGGCAATGATTAATGAAACTAAACAACGTATTACTGATTTAGGATTACCAAAACCAAAAGGAATTATAGAGTATATCTGCGATAGTAATATTGATTGTTATAAGACCTTTAGTTCTATTATAAAAGGTACTGCTCAAAGAGAAGGTCAAAAAATTGTAATGACCAATTGGAGGAATGTGGCAGTTTATGAAGTTTATTCGAACGGTAAATTATGTTTTGTATCTCCAGCCTCCTCTTTTACTGTAAATGGAAACTTAGGAACTAAAGTTCAAGTCTTTGCAGTGTCTGCAACTGGAGAAAAAGTAGAAGTAACATTTTAATAATTATATTAATTAATAAAGAACAACATGAAACATTTTTGGACAGGTTTATTAGCCTTAGGGGTAGTCGGATGTACTGCACCACAACAAACACAAAAGGATAATATATCGGGAATTTATCCCAAACTGGCTTTTTATAATAATGAGGGCGAGTGCGGAACAGGTGCTGTGGTTCCTTGGGCAGGTAGTTTATGGGCAATCACCTATGGACCTCATTTACCTTTCGGGTCATCAGATAAACTATATCAGATAACTCCGGACAAGAAGATGATTGTCCGCTCGGAAAGTATTGGAGGAACGCCGGCTAACCGATTGATTCATAAGGAATCAAACCAATTGAATATAGGCCCGTATTTTATTAACGAGTCTGGTAATGTCAGAGTTCTGCCTTGGCAGGAGGCTCCGGGACGATATACCGGTTCGGCTCGTCCTTTGACAGATCCTGCCAATAAGATTTATATTGGCACGATGGAAGAAGGTTTCTATGAAATAGATGTTAATGCTTTGAAAGCTAAGGAATTATATAAGGATAGTAATGAAGCATGGCGTCTGTATCGCAAAGACCCTAAAAATACCCCCAAACCCGTAGAATTACTGCCGGGAGCGCATGGTAAAGGATTGTATTCAGGACAAGGAGTGATGGTATTCTCCAATAACGGAGAAAATAGTGCCGCTGCTATGAAGTATTTTGATGCGTTATCCGGTTCATTATCAGAATGGGACGGCAAAGACTGGAAAGTCGTGCGTCGTAATCAATTTGTAGAATTGACCGGTCCCGGCGGTATATACGGTAATACAAATCCGGAAACGGATCCCATTTGGGCTACAGGCTGGGATCATAAATCAGTATTGCTTGGAGTGAGAGATTCGCAGAAGGGATGGACCTTTTATCGTTTGCCCAAGGCAAGTCATTCTTATGATGGTGCACACGGGTGGAATACCGAATGGCCACGTATCCGTAATGTAGGAACAGATGACCAACCGGATTATCTGATGACTATGCACGGCCTGTTCTGGCGTTTCCCAAAACTGTTTACTGCTGATAACTCTGCTGGTATCCGTCCTCGTTCAAGTTATTTGAAAGTAATTGGAGACTTTGCCCGTTGGAATGATGAATTGGTGTTTGGCTGCGATGATTCTGCTCAAAAAGAATTTTTAAACAAACGTAAGGCAAAAGGAAATATAGAAGGTCCGGGACAATCCAATTCTAATCTTTGGTTCACGTCTTTGACTAAACCCGACGAGCTGGGTCCTGCAACAGCAGATGGAGCAATCTGGGAAAAAGAAGATGTACAGGCAAATGTTTATTCAGATCCCTATATGTTTGCCGGTTGGGAACAACGTTGTTGCTGGTTGCAAAATGATGGAAAGCAAGATATTACTTTCACATTTGAGATAGATCAAAAGGGAAATAATATTTGGAAGGAACTGACTGCCGTGCAGGTAGAAGCTGGACAATCGGCTTATCTTCCTTTTGCTGCCAAAGAGCAGGGAGAATGGATTCGTGTGAAAATAGACAAGAATAGTAATGTGTCTGTAAGTTTCGTATATACTACGGTTGATACTCGTTCTTCCGCTTCTTCTTCCATGTTCAACGGATTGTCAAAAGTATCGGAAGAAAATACTCTTGGAGGATTGTTATACGGCCTTGGCAAAAATAGAAGAGCTTTAGGTGTATTAGCTTCCAATATTGAAGACGGTAAGGTAATAGAAAGCGGGTATTATGAGATGAGCGATAGTTTGGCTTTGGTGCGTAAGGATGATACTCAGACAGCCGATTTCATTCGTGAGAAATTTGCGATACCTCATCAAGTGGTTACTATTGACGAATCATCGGTCTTGATCGTTGACGACAGACAAAGACGTTGGCGTTTACCGTTGGGAGACGAAAATTACACTAAGTTAATTGGACAGGATGTGGTACGTATTTGTCGCGAAGTGGCTACTGAACGTGACTTATTCAACTGTCATGGTACTTTCTATGAACTACCTGCTGAAAATGCGGATGGTTATGCCAAGATTCGTCCGATTGCTTCTCATAATTTCCGGATTAATGATTATGCCTCTTACCGGGGAATGTTAGTGATGACCGGTATTGACCCTAAAAAGGATAAAGACAATGAACATATCATCGTGTCGGAAGATGGTAAAGCTGCCGTATGGGCAGGTGCTATTGATGATTTGTGGAGTATGGGCAAACCGACAGGCAAAGGCGGTCCTTGGAAAAACACTTTAGTAAAGGCAGGAGAGGTGTCCGATCCGTATCTGATCGGCTTTTATGATAAGAAGAATTTAACCTTGTCACATAATTCTCAAAAAGATGTAACCTTTACCATTGAGGTTGATCCGACAGGTAATGGGAAATGGGTGAAGTATGCTACCTTGACTGTAAAACCTGGTGAAAAGTTGGCTCATGAATTGAAGGCTCCTTTCCAGGCAAGATGGATACGTTTTATTTCAGATTCCGATACCAATGCTACTGCATGGTTGGAGTATAAATAAAAAATATATATGAAAAAGATTCGAATAAATTTATTTATTATTTGCCTTTTAGGCGTATTGGCAGAAGTCTGTGCTCAAGAAAGTACATGGCGGGAAATGCCTTATTTCTTAAAAGGATATGAGAAACAATATAAAAAATCTCCGAAAGAGGCTGCTTTATCGTGGTTTCAAGATGCTCGTTTTGGATTATTTGTACATTGGGGGCCGGCTTCTTTATACGGACAAGGCGAGTGGGTAATGTATAATAACCGGATTCCCATTAAGGAATATGAACAGAAAGCCCGGGAATTCAAGGGAGATAAGTTTAATGCTCAGGATTACGTGAATCTGGCTTTGGATGCAAATATGAAATACATTACTTTCGTTATTAAGCATCATGATGGGTTTGCATTATGGGATTCGAAAGCATCAGACTATAACAGTGTGAAGTATCCTTCGGGAAGGGATTTCTTAAAGGAACTGTCCATTGCCTGTAAGAAAGCTGGATTAGGTTTATTTATTTATTATTCTGTCGGGCTGGATTGGCATCATCCATATTATATTCCTAATACGATGTATGACCCGGCACGTCCTCATTATGCGAAGACTCCGGAAGAATATAAATATTCTAAGCCGGAAGACTTTAAACATTATATGAACTTTGCAAAAACACAGATTATGGAACTTTGTACGATGTATGGTCCTATAGCGGGTTTTTGGTTTGACACAGTCGGAGGGGTTTATCAATATTCGGACCTGTTCAATATACAAGAAGTATATGATATGATTCATGCAATACAGCCTCATGCATTAGTAGTGTTTAAAACAGGTGCAAATGGGAATGAGGACTTTATTACAGGAGAACGCCACTTTGGCTCTTTGGCACCGGTATTCAAGAGCGTAGGTTTACCTAAAAAAGTTCAGGATGCTGCAGATTATTCTTGGCAGAACAATAAAGCTAAGCCGGCAGAATTGAATATTCCGATACAAACTTTGGGTTGGGCTTATCACAGTAGTTCTAAGCAACGCCAAAAATCGGCTAAAGAGGTAATGGACTTATTAGACTATTGTGCTAAAGTAAATGCAAACTTATTGCTGAATATAGGGCCTCGTCCGGATGGATCGATTTTGGAGGAGAATGTACGAGTATTAAAGGAAGTAGGGCGGAAATTAAAAAAAGATGGATTTCCACGGCTTAATACTAAAGATTATATGAAGTACCGGGATAGTGCCAAACAAGAACGTCCGAAAGAAAAGGAGAACCAAACGGCTAATTAGGAAATGCCTTTTGTAAAGTAAATAAGAACGTAATGGCAGATATTTGTAGGGAACACTATAATATCTGCCGTTTTTATAAACTGACTATTTAGAATAAATATGATAAAGAGAGTCTGTTATTTTTTAGTATTTGGTTATTGTTATCTGTTTCTATAACGAATGTAAATATTGGAAAACTACCAATAAAATTTCTTATTCTCACCAAATTGTTATAGATTTGAGTGCGAAACTGAAAATCACGGAAATCTGGTAGCCGCTAAAATATTTAACGGTGGTAACGCTGTTCCAGACAGACGTTTCACTGTTAAACGGTATTACTTCCCTGTTCCCAAAAGCCAAATAGAAGCCAATGCCAATCTAGTTCAAAATGAAGGATGGAATTAACAATACAATTGTAATGACATGAAAAAACATATTGAACATAACCTTAAACATCCTATTAAATCAAAATATATGAGCACAAAAAAAAGGACAACTCCACAAATGCCTGCTCCTGCTTGCCACAAGTTTGGCGACTTTTACCGTTTCGGCACAAGATGACGAAGTGGCAAAAGCTCAATATACTATCCTTGGGTAAAATTCAGCACAAGTAGGTGTTTCTGTTCCGGCAAGAAATACGCATCCGGGCGCACAATGGTTTCCGAAAGACGGTTTTAAATGCATTGTATTTACAACTAAACACCATGATGGTTATACCATGTGGTCGAGTGAATACAGCACTTTCGGGGTCAAGCAAAAGTTGAACGGACGCGATTTGCTCAAAGAGTTCACAGATGTCTGCCATAAAAATGGTATCAAAGTTGGACTCTATTATTCGCCGCCTGATTGTCTGTTTGATGTAAAATACAAAAACTGGGATTATTCCGGAAAGAAAATACTGGACATAAATCATCAAGAGATAGACCGCTTACCAGAGAAACCGATAGGACACGATCAGGCACGCAGGGAAATGGTTGCCAACCAGATGCGTGAATTGCTGACCCAATACGGAAGAGTCGACCTCTTTTGGTTTGACAGGGGAAGTGGTGAAATCTTAAATGATGAAATTCGCAAACTGCAACTGGGTATCGTCATCAATCGCCGAAACGGGGAACCTGGTGATTATGGGGATACAGAAGGGACGCTACCCACTAAACGCTTTACAGGCTGGTTTGAAACCAACGATCCCTGTTGGCGCAACCGTTGGTGGACCTATTCAACGAGTGACCGGATGGATACAGGAGCAGACGTGATTGGGAAATTGGTTATCCTGCGTGCCTGGGGAGGAAACTTCCTGGCAAATATGGGACCTAAAGCAGATGGTAGCCTGCCCGAAGAGGCATTAGAGGCTTGGGATGAAATTGAAGGGTGGATGAAACATTCCGGAGAATCTGTTTATGATGTGACCGGTGCTTCTTTCCCGGAAAAAGATAATCAGCCAACTACGATAAAAAAGGATATAGTTTATGTACATGCGTTCCCGAATTTTCATAAAAAAATTATTCTAAAAGAGGTAAAATTTTCTCCTAAACAGGCAATATTACTACGAACAGGGGAAAACATTCCATTTTCCTATTCTGAAGGAGAAATCCACATCAATGTATCTTCTGAAAAACGCTCACGTGTAGTAGATACAATTAAACCGATATGGTAATATACCACACAACAGAGCAACTATATGAGATATCAGCTGACAAAAACTGGTTTATTTATTACAATTACCCTGTTATATAATCCATGTTGTTAATCATATAGTCCATTTTTTCAGCATTAACTTCAGTTTATCTTTGTAATTCTAATTAATAAAAGACAAACACACATTTGATTACTAATCAAACTTATAATACAATGAATAAACTTTATACTCTTTTTATTGGTACTATTAAGTTTTTCACCCGTATACGGCCAAACACTAGGTCAATTGGTGGAATGGGACTCCCAAAGTCTGATTATGGAGTTAAGTTTCCCTGAGAAGCTAATACTACTCCGGGGGGAACAGGTCATGTCTTGTGAAATATCTCATAATTAAGTATATATTTTAAATCAAATAAATAGCATGAAAATCTTATCTTCTTTTTTATTTTCCGTTTTATTGCTATGCGCTTGCCAGCCGCAAAGCGACCAACAATCCTTGGAAGGTCAATGGCAATTTGCCCTCGATCCAGATGACAAGGGTGTGAAAGAACAATGGTACAGCCAGTCACTAGGTGATACGATCCATCTCCCCGGTTCTCTGCAGGAACAAGGACATGGATACGATGTCGATCTGAAAACCCAATGGACCGGATGGGTCGTAGACAAATCCTGGTATAATTCCCCTGTCTACGAAAAGTTTCGCCAGCCGGAGAATATGAAAGTCCCATTCTGGTTGAACCCGGATAAACATTATGTAGGTGTAGCCTGGTATCAAAAAGAGATAGATATACCGGTTGCCTGGTCCAATCGTCCAGTAGAACTCGAGCTGGAACGTACACACTGGGAAACAATACTTTTCCTGGATGGTAAAAAGGTCGGGAAACATGAATCTTTATCAACTCCTTATCGTTATACGTTCAAAGAGTTGACTCCGGGAAAGCACACATTGACACTACGGGTGGATAACCGGTTGAACGTGGCAGTAGGTGTTAATGCCCACAGCGTATCCGATCATACGCAATCGAACTGGAATGGGGTAGTCGGGACAATCGCCCTGACAGCTAAACCGTCTTTGCATATAGACGATATACAAATTTATCCGAATGTATCCGACAAATCCATCAAAGCAATCGTTTCATTGAAAGGGGTGGCTGGGAAAAACGAATCCACTCTGAATCTGCAAGTAAAAACCAAAGATGGCAAGCCGGTAGGCGAACCTCAACAGGTAAAGCTTTCTCCACAAGCCTCTTTGAAACAAGAGTTTGTAATCCCGTTGGGTAACGATGCACTGTTATGGTCGGAACATACACCGAACCTGTACACGTTGCATGTTACTACTGAAACCGATGGTAATAAAGAAGAACAGTGCCGTACATTCGGCCTTCGTGAGTTTAAAGCAAACGGTACACGCTTCGAAGTGAACGGACATCCCGTTTTCCTCCGGGGGACACTGGAATGCTGCATCTTCCCGTTAACCGGCTATCCGGCTATGACAAACCCATACTGGGCAAAAATATACAACCAATGCAAGGCACACGGGCTGAACCATGTCCGTTTCCATTCCTGGTGTCCGCCCGAAGCAGCCTTTGAAGTGGCAGACAGCATGGGAATGTACCTGCAAGTCGAATGTGCAGGTTGGGCAACCGTAGGTAACGGTGACTATTCCGACCAATGGTTCCGTGACGAAAGTGACCGCATTTTGAAAGAGTATGGCAACCATCCGTCTTTCTGCATGATGGCATATGGCAATGAACCAACTGGGGCCAATCAAGGGAAATACCTATCTGAATTGATCGCCTACTGGAAATCGAAAGACCTTCGTCGCGTCTATACTTCTTCTGGTGGTTGGCCCTATGTGGAGAATGCTGATTACTGGGATCCGATGGAGCCGCGTATCCACCGTTGGGCGGAAGGCTTGAACAGCATTATCAATGCCAAAGCCCCAAGTACCGATTACGACTTCGCACATATCATTAAAAAGAATATGCCAACTGTCAGCCACGAGGTAGGACAATGGTGCGTATATCCCAATTTCAAGGAGATTGAGAAATATACCGGCGTACTGAAGGCCAAGAACTTCGAGATCTTCCAAGAAACCTTGAAAGATCATCACATGGCAGATCTTGCCGAAGATTTCTTGTTTGCTTCCGGACGCTTGCAAACATTATGCTATAAAGCTGAAATAGAAGCAGCCCTGCGTACACCCGGTTTTGCCGGTTTCCAATTGCTCGACCTACATGATTTCCCGGGACAGGGATCTGCCCTGGTCGGCGTGCTTGATGCCTTTTGGGAGGGAAAAGGATATGTTAGCCCCGAAGAATATAATACTTTCTGTAATCAAACAGTACCTCTGATACGGTTCCCGAAAATGGTTTGGTTGAATAATGAGGCTTTAAACGTACCGCTTGAAGCGGCGCATTTTGGTGAGAAACCTTTACGGGGAGCCAACATTATATGGAACATCTGCGACCAAGATGGCAAAAAGTTAGCTGAAGGTAATTTTGTGAAAGACCTTCCGGTGACCAACTGCATCCCTGTCGGCAACATTGACTGTGCGTTATCCGGAATAAACCGGGCGACGCAACTCACCGTTAGTGTGGAGGTAAAAGAAGCAAACAATAAAAACCAGTGGAACATCTGGGTATATCCAGCCCAACAGGTTACCATAGAAAAATTGCCTTACATCGCATCCTCTTTGGATAATCGGGCCATGGATCGACTGGACAAAGGTGAAAACGTCCTGCTCCTGTTACAACCCGGAAGTATCCTACCGGAAAAAGGTGGCAATATTAGCGTAGGTTTCTCTTCTATTTTCTGGAATACAGCCTGGACAAACAAGCAGCCGCCTCATACGTTGGGTATCCTTTGCGATCCGAAGCACCCAGCGCTGGCTGCATTCCCGACCGAACGTTACAGCGACTACCAGTGGTGGGATCTGATGAGCCGTTGCAATGCCATGGTGTTGGATGACTTTCCGGCAGACTACCGTCCGGTGGTACATCTGATCGACGACTGGTTTACAAACCGTAAACTGGGTATTCTGTTCGAAGGTAAAATGGGTAACGGTAAATTGATGGTATGTAGTGTCGACCTGCAAAATGATCTGGATAAACGTCCGGCAGCCAGACAATTCCGTCAGAGTATCCTTCAATATATGGCTTCCGACCAATTCAATCCGTCAGCAACTTTGGATCCGGAAAAGGTCAGGGCTTTATATAAGAAGTAACTTTTACCGAAGCTACTGACTTCTTACAGGTGACGTAGTGGTTTCTTATAGGTCACTACGTCACCTTACTCGAAAAAACGTATCTTTGTCTGTACTCTTACACCAAAATTTTCCAATTATTTAGATACAGGTGAGGTACTGCCAATAAAATTTCTTATTCTCACCAAATTGTTATAGCTTTGAGTGAGAGACTGAAGCTTCTGTTGAGTGGAACTTGGGATTTCAAATACTCTCCGAAAAGTCGCTGGGCAAGTATTCAAGTCCCCGGTGAGGCAGCTATGTAAGGTTTTGCCATTGAACATGACAAACCATTTTTTATAAAAACGTTCAAACCCGAAGAAATACAAAATGATTCTTTACATGCATAATGATGACGTGACTACAGCTTACAGTTGGGGAGCTGATATGTGGTATCATGTAGTTTCATCCGTGCAGAGTACAGGAGCACCAACCTCACATAACAAACATTTGGGAGAAAAAGAAAATGAAGTATACGAACAATGGCCTTACCAAATCCAATTATCAGGAACATCGCCTTGCGCAACTGTTTTAACGATCCCCGAAAACTAATCTCGAAGGGGAAATTAATATAGTGACTTTAAAACAAAGGACAGTAGGAGTATACGTGCTATTTATAGAGGAAATATAGGGTGAAAAATAAGATTGTCTATCTTTATAGAATAAAATTCTATTTTTTGTACTTCTTATATGGTCTATCTTTGTAATATTAAAATCACTAATCTTCTAATAGTATGAAAAGTTATAATAAAAGATTTGTTTGTGTATTGAGTATGCAGGGGGTGACGATAGACGTAGTTTTACTAGGAATTTTGGGAGCTTCTTTCACAACATCAGCTTGTCATTGTGATATTTAGACTAAAAAATATCCACTTCTCTTTTTTTTAATTCTCCGAATTATTGTTTGA
>ENA-ORTG01002996-ORTG01002996.1-human-gut-metagenome-genome-assembly--contig:-NODE-2996-length-12568-cov-4.765604_pt1 | contig 12568 bp, 13 predicted proteins | sample MGYA00241906_ERZ509176 | MGnify/ENA primary metagenome ERZ509176 (study PRJEB26280, sample SAMEA2338811) | human gut metagenome | biome: human gut; feature: human-associated habitat; material: faeces...
CCCCAGTGTTTTCTCAAGCTTTTGTTAATTTTTCACAATTCAATTTAGGTTTCTAGGAGTTTCGCAATTGTCTAATCTGTTTTTTGATGTCTCTATGATAGCTTGCCCCAAAATGATTGCCAATTTACAAAAAAGGTGAAATGATAAAAATTTTATCACTTCACCTTTTTTGTAAAAAATCCTATGGGTGTCTGCGAAACGCCCCATAATATTCTTTCAATTGCTCAAAATCTTCTTTATCGCAAATTACATTTTTTCCTTCACCTGTTCAAAATTACGGATGGAATTGGCAATATTACCATGCAACGTCACTGCGAGCAGATCTACGATCTTCTGATAATCCTCTTTCATTCCGCGGTCGATCCAGTCTAACATGATTCCGACAAAACCGTATTTGTAAAAATCTGCAATAAACTGTTTATCTGTTTCCGGCAGATGATCTCTGAAGCATTTTTCCTCTACAACATCCGCAATCAGCTGGTATGTCAGTTTGTATAAAAAGCTCTCGATCTTTTCACGTCTTACCGAATGATAGACGTTCATAATAAACGGCTTGTTTTCCAGCACTGCCTCAAAGATCTGGGCAAAGCCTTCCTGCCAGGTATCGTAAGTTTTCTTATCCCGAAGGGCTTTTTTGCCGTCTTCCACACATGCCCACTCCACCAGATCATAGATATCCTTGAAATGATAGTAAAATGCCATACGGCTGATCCCACAGTCCTCTGTCAGATCTGCGATAGTGATCTTATCAAAAGGTTTCTTTTTCAAAAGCTCTTTCAATGACGCTTCCAGTGCAATTTTGGTTGTATTCAATATCTGCTTCTCCTGTTTTTCGCTTGCTTTATGAGTTCCATTTTATCTGCGTTCTTCGGTTTGGTAAAGCCTTTCCGTGATTCTTTCATAAAAATTTCAGAGACATTTTATAATTTTTTATTCTTGACAGAAAATGTTAGCAGACTTACAATTTTTCTGGTTTCAAATGATTCACAATTTTTGATGTACAATTTGATATTATAAATGAAAATACAGACATTTTGACACCTGAATTTTATAAAAAAGGAGTTTATCAACATGACACAGAAAAAACAAATGACAAATCCACTTGGTATCGATAGAATTTCCACGCTGGTGGCACGTTTTGCTGTTCCAAGCATTATCGCAATGCTTGTCAGCGCAGTTTACAATATCGCTGACCAGCTTTTTATTGGAAATGCAGTCGGCACGCTCGGAAATGCTGCAACCAATATCGCCTTTCCGCTCTCTATGCTCTGCACTTCGCTGGCATTGCTTTTTGGGATCGGCGGAGCAGCAAGCTTTAACCTTCATATGGGAGCAGGGCGAAAAGAGGAAGCGCCTTATTATATCGGCAACTCCATCACTATGCTGCTCTCACTCGGATTTCTTTTGCTGCTTATCACTGAACTGTTTTTAAATCCGCTGTTAGTGCTCTTTGGTTCCCCGGCAGATGTACTCCCACTGGCAGAGCAATATGTCCGCGTCACAGCGGTCGGTTTTCCATTTCTGATCTTAACCATCGGAAGCGGTCACCTGATCCGTGCGGACGGCAGCCCAAAAATGGCAATGTTTGTCACGGTTTCAGGCGCTGTCATTAATATCGTCTTAGACGCACTGTTCGTATTCGGTTTTCAATGGGGAATGTACGGCGCTGCGTGGGCGACTGTCATCGGGCAGATCATCTCCGCTGCGATCGCAATCCGGTACCTCACGCATTACCGCACTGTGACATTAGAAAAACAGCATTTTATCCCTTCCGGGAAAGTTCTCGCACAGATCTGTTCCCTCGGCATGTCCTCAGGCATTAACCAGATTGCCATGATGATCGTGCAGATCGTCATGAACAACCTGTTAAAACACTACGGCGCACAGTCCGTTTATGGCGAATCCATCCCGATCGCCTGTGCCGGAATTGTCATGAAGGTAAACCAGCTTTATTTTTCTATTATTATCGGACTGTCCCAGGGAAGCCAGCCAATTGAAAGTTTTAATTACGGTGCAAAGCAATACAAACGGGTGAAGGACGCTTTCCTTCTCGCAGCGTCAGTCGGTGCGGTTGTATCCATTATTTCCTTTTTGCTGTTCCAGCTTTTCCCGAGACAGATCCTTGGTCTGTTCGGAAGCGGAAGCGAAGAATATTTTGAGTTCGGTGTCAACTATTTCCGAGCCTTCCTGTTCTTCACCTGGTTAAACTTTTTGCAGCCGATCTCCTCGACGTTTTTCAGTTCCATCGGAAAAGCGTACAAGGGAACTTTCCTCTCCCTGACCAGACAGATTCTGTTCCTGCTGCCGCTTATCGTTGCACTGCCGCATTTTTTCGGCATTATGGGCGTGCTTTATGCAGGACCGATCGCCGACCTTCTGTCCTTTGCAGTCGGCCTTAGCATGGTGATCGTTGAATTCAAACATATTAATAAGCTGGAAGCTGAACTGGCTTAATATTATCCTTTACCCCAACACCTTCTCCAGCTCCTCCACAACAATCTTAAGAGCTTTGATCCGGGCATATTTCTTGTCGACAGACTCTAAAATATGCCACGGAGCGTAGGTGGTACTGGTCTTTGCGATCATCTCATTGACCGCTGTCTCATACGCATCCCATTTATCACGGTTGCGCCAGTCCTCGTCCGTGATCTTCCACTGTTTTTCCGGTGTATTCTGTCTCTCATTAAAACGCTCAAGCTGCGTATCTTTGTCAATCTGCACCCAGAATTTGATGATCACAGCACCCCAGTCGTGAAGTTCTTTTTCAAATTCGTTGATCTCATTGTAGGCGCGCATCCAGTCATTTTCACTGCAAAATCCCTCCAGACGCTCCACCATCACTCTTCCGTACCAGGTGCGGTCAAAAATAGCGATATGTCCTGTTTTCGGCAGTCTCGTCCAGAAACGCCACAGGTAATGTCTTGCTTTCTCATGAGGTTCCGGGCTTGCGATCGGATGAACTTCGTAACCGCGCGGATCAAGTGCTCCTGCAATCCGCTTGATGTTGCCGCCTTTTCCCGCTGCATCCCAACCCTCATAAGCGATGATGACCGGTACTTTTTTCCGGTAAAGACGGTTGTGCAGTTCTCCAAGCCGATTCTGCAATTCTTTCAGTTCTTTGCGGTACTCGTCCGTCTCAATCTCTTTGTCTAACGGCACTTCTGACAAAAGCGGCATTGGGACTAACGGGAAAACATTCTGCAAAAGAGGCACTGCCAGTTTCTGATTACTCAACGCAATCTCGATTCCCTGTGTCAATGTCTCTAAAACCTGAAGTTCCGTCCATTTTCTTGACTTTGCATCAATAATGTACCACGGCGCAGACGGCATATTTGTGTTTTTCATATAGGAAGAAAATGCCTCTTCGCACTTCTCATAATGCCGGTTCTGCCAGAGATCATTTTTGCTGACACGCCAGACCGTATCTTTTTCATGCTCCAAGTGTTCGATCCGTTTTGCCTGTTCTTTCTCCGAGATATGCAGGAAAAATTTCATGACCAGATAACCATTATCGGTAAGCTGGCGCTCAAAACGTCTCACACTCTCGATTCTTTTTGCGTAATCCTCATCGGAAAGTTTTCCGTGCAGCTCGTCTTTTACGATCTCATCCATCCAGCCCGAATCGAGAAATACGAATTTTCCTTCTTCCGGAATTCGTTTGAAATAGCGGTATAAAAATGGTTTTCACTCTTTTCTCCCATTGATTCCACCTTGAAGAAACGCGGATCGATATTCTGGATCACCTGACCGATCACGGAACCTTTTCCGGCGGTTCCCCAGCCTTCCATGAGCACAAGTACCGGTATCTTCTGCTCTTTGATCAAAAGCTGCTGCTTTGCTAACTTTTCTTTTGCAGCGGCAAGGCGCACCCTGATCTCTTCCTCCTCCGGTTTTTCCATTGCTTTCCATTCCTGCAGCATAAAAAAATCCCCCTTCTCTTACACTTTTTCATCATCAATCCATATCTCCGCGATCACGTTCCGAAGATGCACGGATCTCTGCCTGTTACTCTGTTGTCATTCTTCTTTTAGTTTCTCTCAAAATTTCCGAAACATCAAGGCATTTTCACACTTTTTATATTTTTTTCAGAATTTGACAGTTTTATTCTTCTGCCTATATTTTCGTATACTTGTTTTCTTTTATAAGCGTTTCTTATGAATCAGTTTTTTCTCCCTATTTTTTTGCATAAATGCAGGAAAACAGGAAAAACCTCCTTGCAATTTGTATTCTTACACGATATAGTTGAATCAACAATTTCGAGATGAAGTTTGCAGGAAAACGACGCAAGTCTACCGAAGGAGTAACACTCTCAGGTGCCGGTCATACCGGTGCAACTGTAAATGGATCGACTCTCTGGAGACACCCGGATGAACCGGGGGCCGAAGGTGCAACATACGTTTTCGTATGAATCTCTCAGGCAAGCGGACAGAGAAGATATCTTAATTGCACACATAAGATTTCATTTTATATGAAGTTTTCTGATTATGTATCTTCCTATCCCATATATTTTTATATGGGATATTTTTCTGTCAGTTCATCCTGTTTCCGGTCATCATCCCATTTTCATTGCAAGATATTTTTCTGTGATACTGCATGCACTCGATGTATATATTGAAAGAAAGATAGAGGATTAGAAACATGTGGAGTGTAATTAATGATTTTCTTGTCAATGTTGACAATTTTGTCTGGGGTGTGCCATTAATGGTGCTGATTATGGCGGGCGGCCTGCTGCTTACGGTGCGCCTCGGTCTGTTACAGATCCGGAAGCTTCCCCTTGCGCTGAAATGGATGATCCAGAATGAGGAAGAGGCAGAAGGCGAAATTTCCAGTTTTGCTGCTCTCTGTACTGCTTTGAGCGCAACGATCGGTACCGGTAATATCGTTGGTGTTGCAACCGCTGTCTGCGCCGGCGGTCCGGGCGCTCTGTTCTGGATGGTCGCAGCCGCTTTTCTCGGAATGGCTACCAAATATTCCGAAGGACTTTTAGCTGTCAAATACCGTGTCGTTGCTCCTGACGGTCACAGCCTTGGCGGTCCTTTCTATTATATTGAACAGGGAATGGGAAAAAACTGGAAATGGCTTGCGAAGCTTTTTGCATTTTTCGGCGTCTGTGTCGGACTTTTCGGTATCGGAACTTTCAGCCAGGTCAATGGTATCGCAAGTGCGATCAACGGTTTCTTTGATCCGGACAATGCACACTGTGTCAAGATCCTTCCTTTCCTCGGAGAATATTCCTGGTCAGTCGTGATCGCATCCCTGATCCTGACGGTCTGTGTCGCAGCCGTATTGATCGGCGGTGTAAAACGGATCGCAAGTGTGAGCCAGATCGTTGTACCATTTATGGCGATCCTTTATTTTGCTTTTGCCGTTATCCTGATTATCTGCAATATTACTGAAATTCCTGCAGCTATTAAAGTGATCGTAACCGCTGCTTTCACACCGAAAGCTGTTACCGGCGGTGCTGTCGGAAGTATGTTTGTCGCTATGCAAAAAGGTGTTGCCCGCGGTATTTTCTCAAATGAGGCAGGACTCGGAAGCGCCCCGATCGCAGCAGCTGCTGCACAGACAAAAGAACCTGTCCGTCAGGGACTTGTCAGCATGACCGGAACTTTTATCGACACGATCGTAATCTGTACACTGACCGGACTCTCCATCGTCTTAACCGGCGCATGGCAGGTCGAAGGCTTAGAAGGTGTGGAAGTCACCACTTACGCATTCCAGCAGGGACTTCCTTTCCCTCCGGTCGTGTCCTCTTTTGTATTAATGCTCTGCCTTGTATTTTTTGCATTTACAACAATTCTCGGCTGGGATTATTACAGCGAACGCTGTCTTGAATATTTAAGCGGCGGTAATTTAAAACATGTGAAAGTCTACCGCTGGATTTACATTTTTGCAGTATTTATCGGACCGTATATGACTGTCAGCGCTGTGTGGACAATCGCTGATATTTTCAACGGACTGATGGCTCTGCCAAATATGATCGCACTGTTCGCATTGAGTGGGGTTGTTGTCAGGGAAACAAAAGCGTTTTTTAAGAAACAGAGTTAGGCAATTGCGAAACTCCTTGTAGGCTTCTTTAAATTGTGAAAAATTAACAAAAACATTCAAGACACGCTCTCGCTACGTGTCGCTGGTAACGGTACTAAGAAGGCAGGCACGATTAACATCGCACCTGCCTTCTAAGTACCGACCGCTCCCCAGTGTCTTTCATGTCTTTTGTCAATTTCTCACAATTCAATTTAGGTTTTAATAAGTTTCGCAAAAGCCTAAATACCATCCTAGCAATGCAAAATGACTGTTCCGTGACAAAAGAAATTATTATTGTGACAATTTTGTCACTTAGAAACAATTCCAGGTCTTCCAGCATAAGTGATATCACTTGAAAAATTTTAAAATAAAAGTCGTTCCCTCTCCCCTGCCTCCAAAATCAACATCAATGTCGCCACCCTGTCCTTTCAGAATAGAGAGTGCAAGCGGCATCCCGATTCCAAATCCATTTTCATTGGTAGAATTTTCAAACCTTTTAAAAAGAGCAGCATACTCTGTTTTGTCCATTCCCATACCGCTGTCCCTGACCGAAATCCAGCTATACATGGGATTTTCTCCGCTGTCAATCTCAATCACACTTCCATCCGGTGAATATTCGATCGCATTTTTGACAATGTTCGTAAGTGCTTCTGTGGTCCAGCGTTTATCACAATGTATGATGCAATCCTGTTTCAGCTCTATGGTCAGATTGTGGATATCCAAAAGGATTGCCACCGATGGTTTTACCGCCTCTAAGAGTTCTGACATGTGGATGTCATTTTTGATAAAGTCAATTGCATGGGCATCAAGCTTTGCCATCTTAAGAAGTGCCCCTACAAGCCACTCCATTTTGTTTAACGAAACCTGAATGTTATGAATGAACTCTGTCTGTTTTTCCGGCTCTGCCTCCTCCAATAAATCCGCCATAATCATCATGGAAGTAATCGGTGTTTTTAACTGATGGGAAATATCTGCCATATAGTCAGAGAGACTGTCTCTTTCTGTCTCAACTGCCTTTATCTGTTCATTTTTCGTGTTCACAAGAGCATAAATATCATTTTTTAATATATTAAAAGAGCCTTCCTTATTCACTCGAATATCCAGTTCCTCGCCGGAACTATAGCCTTTCACAAACTCCGACAACTGTTCTATCTCTTTTTTCTTAATCCACACGATATCCCATTCCTCTCACAGTCTCAATGTGTATTGCCTCTCCAAGTTTCTCCCGCAGCCGTTTCACATAAACGGTAAGTGTATTATCCTCAACAAAGTTGCCGTCTGCGTCCCATATTTTGTCAAGAATCTGCTGCCTTGTCAAAAGGATTCCTTTATTACTCGCAAAAATAAGCAGCAACCTATATTCCAATGCTGTAAGTTCTATGTTTTTATCATTTACATAAACTTTTGCCTCATCTGTATGGATGGCTGCATGACCCATATAGATTATGTTATCCTTCTCTCCATTTTTGATATTGGCAGATAAAATGCGCCGAACTCTCGCCAAAAGTTCTCGAATTCTGAAAGGCTTTACAATATAATCCTGTGCTCCTTCATCAAATGCCCTCACAATTGTATTTTCATCATCCACAACTGTCAGGAAAATCACAGATGTAGCATTATTTTTGAATATCTCACTTACATCAAATCCAGTTCCATCCGGAAGCTGCATATCTATAATTGCCAGGTCAAACTTATAATGTTCAATTAAACTTCTGGCATCTTTTATACGTGTGGCATGATTTGTTTCATAACCTTCTGACTCAAGTGCATACAGAATCCCCGAAGCAATCATTGTGTCATCTTCCAACAAAAGTATTCTGCTCATGAATTATTCCTCCATATTCATTCAGCAATAAATCTAATTGTTCAAATTGGGTCATATTGTGTTCTCCTTCTTGCTAATATAATAATTCATATTATTGTGAAAGTAAATTGATTACTTGGGAAGGATTGTCTTTGCATAACACCCACTTTCGAAAAATAAATTTTTTGTTGTTTTTGAAAGCGGCATCTTGCATATACTATTTATAGACAGTATAATAAAAATATCAAAGCAGTTTCAAGAAATGAATTTTTTTCAACTTTTGAAAGCGGGTGACTATATGAAAACAATCACAAGAACAAAATATCTCGACAGGATCATTGAGCTGAACGGTACTCCCGACATCAAGATTATCACAGGTATTCGTCGATCTGGCAAATCCAAGCTGATGCAGGCATATATTGAGTACCTGAAAAGCCATTTTGAAAATATCAATATCATCTTCATTGACTTCATGGATTTGACGTATGAAGAAATCAGGGAATACCATGCCTTACACGCCTATGTGGAAGAACATTATCAGGCAGGAAAAACAAACTATCTGTTTGTAGATGAGGTTCAGATGTGTCCCAAGTTTGAGTTAGCAATCAATAGCCTGTATTCTAAAGGAAAATACGACATTTATGTAACCGGCTCCAACGCATTTCTGTTGAGTGCGGATTTGGCAACGTTGTTTACCGGACGATATATTGAAATTCATGTGTTTCCTTTCAGCTTCCAGGAGTATTGCCAATATTACGATGATGTCAGTGATAAAGATAAACTCTTTGATGATTACTCCATCAAAGGCGGTTTAGCAGGTTCCTATGCTTATAGAACTGAAAAAGACAGAACAAACTATATAAAGGAAGTCTACGAAACCATTGTTACAAGGGACTTAGTACAGAAATATGCTCTGCCGGACACTTTGGTTTTGCAGCGTCTGAGCGAGTTCTTGATGGACAATATCAGCAATCTGACTTCGCCTAATAAGGTCAGTCAGCTGCTGACAGCAAATGAGAGCCCGACCAATCATGTGACCGTAGGCAGGTACATCAAGTATTTGTGTAATGCCTTTGTGTTTTATGATATTAAGAGATACGATATTCGTGGCAGGAAATATCTCGAAAGTTCTGAGAAATTTTATCTGTGTGACAGCGGTATTCGATACGCAATTCTGGGAAGCAGAAATATGGACTATGGCAGAGTTTATGAGAATATCGTTTGCATCGAACTTCTTCGCCGTGGATACGATGTCTATGTCGGCAAGCTCTATAAAAAGGAAATTGACTTTGTTGCTCAGAGGGGCAGCGAAAAAATTTATATTCAAGTAAGTGATAACATTTCCGGGCAGGAGACATTTGAGAGAGAATGTTCCCCTCTGCTTCAGATCCGGGATGCCTATCCGAAAATGATCATTGCCAGAACCAGGCATCCGAAATATAGCTATGAAGGAATTAATGTTCACGATATAGCTGATTGGCTGTTACAGGAGTAAAAAAGCCTATGATATGGGATATTCTATTAATACTAATCAGCACACGCCATTTGCAAGCATTGAAAATGAAAAACGAATCGTTGAAATTAGTGATTCACTGTCCATAGGTGCAGCAATTGAAAATATGATTCTGACAGCAACGGGATATGGATTGGGCACCTTATGGATTGCCAATACTTGTTTTGCCTATAATGAGCTGATGGATTTTATCGGAACAGACAGCCAATTGACAGGAATTGTTGCGATTGGCTTTGCCAATGAAGTTCCGGCTAAAAGACCAAGGAAACCTTTCGAAGAAATTGTTGAGTACAGATAGGTAAATCGTAATGAGTTAATCGTGTTATAATCAGGTTGGATGGAGAATAATCGTTATGATTAGAAAGTTGCAGAAGGCAGATATAAATAGAGCCGCTGATATATGGTTGAAAACTAATCTGAAAGCACATTTTTTTATTCCTGAACAATACTGGATAAGTAATTATGAATTCGTGAAGGAAATGCTGCCACAGGCGGAAGTTTATGTGTATGAAGATGATAAAATGATTCAAGGCTTTATAGGAATAAATGATGAATATATAGAAGGTATTTTTGTTTCTGATGAAATGCAGTCACGTGGCATAGGTAAAATATTGTTGGATTACATCAAGGATAAAAAAGACAGATTACAGTTAAAGGTATATCAGAAGAATGTCAGGGCAATGTCTTTTTATCAACGAGAAGGATTTACTATTCAGAGTGAAGAGATGGACGAATTCACAGGAGAAAAAGAATATGTGATGAATTGGGAATCGTCTGGAATTTGAATACCCATGGCGGAGGGGATGAACCGCCTGTTTGTTTACAAGATGGAAGATAATTCCCATCGGATGTAGTATTTTGCAGCAAGAATGCCGATGAGATTCTTTACCAGAATAAAAATATCTGAAGGGAGGCTTTTGGTATGAAAAATAGAAAATACAGTCTTGTTTTTATAATGCTTTTGTGTATGATAATGGCAGTTTCAGCATTTCCGATGACAGTCAATGCCGATATGGGACCAAAGGCCTCTGTTCGGATTCAGTTTGAGCATATGGGGGATGAGCTCTGTTATGGAACTTTGCTGTCGAAGGAGAAATCTACTGGTCCGGCAAGTGCCTGGGATGGAAGAATGGAGAGTGCCCCAAAAGAGTACATGGATCCTGGTATCTGGGAGATCTTTGTGAATTACAAGGATCCGGATGGATACTATTTTCTGCAGCGGAGCTGGAAGGTAAGTGAAAGCAAAGAGCTTGCATGGACCTATTATCCGCCGGGTGATTTTAAGATTCTTCTGTATTATCCGGAAACGGAAACCTTTGTATCCAGTGGAATTTATGCTCGTTATGCATTTGATACGTATTATACAGTGGATATGGATGGTGTGGATATCGGTTCGGTGGAATACAATGATGATTTGAGTACCAATGAGCGGATTGAGGCCTACCGTTCGTATAATTACCGGCAGGAGATGCTGGCTCTTGGGGCAAGGATCGTCCTTACTATTTTAATCGAAATGCTGGTGGCGCTGCTGTTTGGTTTCAGACAGAAAAAACAGCTGTTGATTCTGGCTGTTGTCAACATTATTACGCAAATTATCTTAAATGTGCTGCTCAATGTGATTAATTATAATTCCGGCCCTCTTGCATTTACATTTTTCTATGTACTTTTTGAGCTGATTGTATTTGCTCTGGAGGCAGTGTTGTATTGCACAATTCTTAAGAGGCTATCAGAAAAGAAAAAGGAGGATGCATATTATATTCTGTATTCCTTTGTGGCCAATCTGATCTCATTTGGTGCTGGATTATTCCTGGCGGCGAAACTGCCGGGCATGTTTTGATATAGAGATAAGTTAAGGTAACTTCTCAACGTGTTCAAATAGAAATGGCTCAGAAGAAAGTTCATCCAAAGTGATAACATCTTTTTGAGCATAGAGGAATGGATATATATGAAAAAACTTCTAACTTTTATGATTGTGTGGACTTGTTTGCTTACCCTGGCTGGCTGTGGCAAGAAGGACATGGATTATACGATGCAAAATGAGTCAAGTGTTGCAGAAAGTGTCCGGGAGACCGGTGAGGAGTCCGTATTGATTCAAAATGAGGATGCAGGGGAAGGGGAAAATGCGGCTCCTGAAACTAAGTATATCACCATTGACTTATCCGGAGTTGGGGAGATTCATCCGAAGGGAGATGCAGTTTCACCGTTAACGTTAAAAATTGTGTCGGAAGAGGAAAATGGAATCGATTTTGCGAACGAATGGTATGAAAGCAAACAGTTATCCCTTCCTATGGTCGGAAAGGAATGGAATAATTTCTATGATGACGAATATCAGTATATCTGGTCCGGGGATGCGCTGTATATTTATGAAAATATTTCCGGAAATTGTCTGTATGTGCTGGAGTATCCAACGGATAAATGGTATATCAACGGCAATAATGCCTGCCTCCTGGATGATATCTTTTATGGCATCAGTGTGACAAATGGTTACGCACAGCCGGATAGCTGCTTTATGTTTGCCTATGATCTGGAAAATAACAAGCTTCTTTGGCGAAGTGGGGATCAGACCTGTAACACCATGAATTTTATTGTAAAAAAGGACGTTATTATCTGCGGGTATGGTTTTACCTCGGAAAAGGATTATCTTTATCAGCTCAACCTTCACACCGGCGAGGTTATTGCAAGCCTGGAGCTGAAAAAACAGCCGGATCTTCTGGTGCCTCAGGACAATATGCTTTATGTTCACACATACAGCTATAATTATACGATAGAAATGCAATAGGAAAGGAACAAGAACTGAATGGATTCATCTGCTTCAAAAAACTTTGAACTTACTGCAGCTGTCCTGCACATTATCGCCATGACACTTATGCTGATGGATCACCTTTGGGCGACGCTTCTTCCTGCTAGGGAGTGGCTTACCTGTGCCGGAAGAGTGGCATTTCCTATCTTCGCTTTTATGGCGGTGGAGGGGTACTTCCACACCAGAAGCTTTAAAAAGTACATCCTTCGGATGCTGCTGTTTGCAGTGCTTTCAGAAATTCCCTTTGATTTGATGTACGGCGGTACCTGGTTTTATCCGGTTCACCAGAATGTCCTCTGGACATTCCTGTTGGGCCTTTTAGGTGTCTGGCTTATGGAACAGGTACGGAAAAAAGGAAAAATCTGGATGTATCTGCTGGTGTGCGTTTTGGTTGTGCCGGCAGGTCTGGTACTGGGAACTCTTT
>ENA-ORTG01003007-ORTG01003007.1-human-gut-metagenome-genome-assembly--contig:-NODE-3007-length-12535-cov-3.472436_pt1 | contig 12535 bp, 8 predicted proteins | sample MGYA00241906_ERZ509176 | MGnify/ENA primary metagenome ERZ509176 (study PRJEB26280, sample SAMEA2338811) | human gut metagenome | biome: human gut; feature: human-associated habitat; material: faeces...
ACGCCGCCAGCGTTCATCCTGAGCCAGGATCAAACTCTCTGATAAAGTGTTTGATATACTCAAGACAACCAACTAGCTTAGTTATCTCTCGTCATTACTGTTTATAAAAAGTTCATTCTGTTGAATGATGATTCTTAAAGAATTTTCGAGAATCGTATGTGTTTCACTGTTTAGTTATCAAGGTTCTTTGTTTGTCTGTCTCTCAGACAGCTCATTTACTTTATCACATTCACCAGCGCCTGTCAAGTACTTTTTTCAAGTTTTTTCGAGGCATTTTTTGATGTCTGTGTGTCGCTCTCAAGCGACTTGTTTACTCTATCACATGTTCGTTTCTTTGTCAACAATTATTTTTGTTTTTTTCAAAACTTTTCAAATTGTTTATTCAGAAGAAACAATTCCTTGCGACAGCTTAGTTAGAATACCACTATAAAAAGAATCTGTCAACAATTTTTTTGAACTTTTTTTATTTTTTGTGTTATACTTAATAAACAGCCCTGAATCAGGCTTTATAAAAAACATCTTATACTATAGAAGAAAGAGGTCATTTATCTTGAAATCTCAATCTAGTCCTTCAACTGCAAATACAAATGCCGGCAATCCATTAGGCATTGCTCCAACCGGCCGCCTTCTTGCTAAATTTGCAATCCCAGCTATCATCAGCATGCTGGTCAATGCTCTCTATAATATAGTAGACCAGATTTTTATCGGTCAGGGTGTCGGCATGCTCGGAAATGCTGCCACAAACATCGCATTTCCAGTCACAACCATTTCAACTGCCGCTGCACTGCTCCTCGGAATCGGCGGTGCATCTAACTACAATCTTGAAATGGGAGCCGGCAGAGACCGAAAGGCCAGCGAGATTGCAGGAAGTGCCTTATCATCACTTGTTATAACAGGTACAGCCATTGCCGCGGTGATTTTGATCTTTCTGAAACCGCTGCTCATCTTCTTTGGAGCGACGGATACCGTAATGCCTTATGCAATTGATTATGTAGGCATTATCGCCATCGGACTTCCATTTTTCACCTTATCCGTCGGCGGTAACCACCTGATCCGTGCCGACCGCAGTCCTACTTATTCTATGATGTGTACCCTGACCGGTGCGATCATCAATACGATTCTTGACCCACTGTTTATCTTTGGTTTCAAATGGGGAATCAAGGGCGGTGCATGGGCTACTGTCATCGGCCAGTTTATTTCTGCCATGCTGGTTGTACTTTATTTTGCAAAATTTCGCCATATGCATCTGGAAAGAAATATGTTTAAGCCTCAGCTGATCCACCTCAAAGCAATCTCTTCGCTTGGACTTTCTTCGTGCATCAACCAGATTGCAATTGGTGCTGTCCAGATTGTAATGAATAACACTCTTCGTTATTACGGAGCGTCTTCTGTTTATGGAAGTGATATCCCGATTGCATGCGTTGGGATTGTGTCAAAAGTAAATATGGTTTTTCTTGCGATCTGCATTGGAATTGCCCAGGGTGCACAGCCTATCTGGGGCTTTAACTATGGAGCTAAAAAATACGACCGTGTTCGTCAGGCATATCGTTATTCTGCAACAGCATGTACGATCATTGCCACATTCTTTTTCCTGTGCTTCCAGATCTTTCCACATCAGATTATCAGCATGTTTGGCGGCGAAAGTGATCTGTACTTTAAATTTGCAGAAAACTATCTACGGATTTTTATGCTTCTTACTTTCGCAAATGGTATCCAGCCGATGTCCGCCGGATTTTTTACTTCTATAGGAAAAGCAGGTCTTGGTATCATCATGTCATTGACACGACAGGTAATCTTTCTGTTACCACTGGTTGTCATCTTCCCAATATTCATGGGAATTGACGGCGTAATGTATGCCGGCCCGATTGCAGATACTGCCGCGTTTGTACTTGCAGTTGTTTTCGCCCGCAGAGAACTTGGCAAAATGAAAAAAGCATAACTTTCCATATTTTCAAAAGAACAACAAAAGCTGTATTTCAGGTTTTCTCCTGCTAATACAGCTTTGGCTTTAAGAATCTATTATTCACAGATATATTCTTCTATTTCTGTTACTCGGTTCCCCTTCTGTTCCTTCCATATCATAAGATACAGTTTATAATTCAAAGAATCACGCGCAATCGTAAAAGGTTCTTCTCTCAGAAGATCTGCACGAATTCCCTGGCTCTTCAACTCCCTCTGACGCTGTTTTGCTCTTTCCAATGCTTGCTGATACTTCCGTTCCACATCATCTCCAAAAAATCTTCTTGGATAATCTGCCGTTGCCTGCTGCAGTCTCTCTGACAACAGATCTACAATTCTGCTGTGCTTCGTCTGATGCAGCATAACTGCAAGTCTCTTCGCCCAAAATTTCCCAGGATGCTTTCTATAGAATTCTAACATTTTCAGCAAAGAAGTATCCTCACATTCCGCTGCCAGTTCTTTCATATAAACAATTGCTTTTTCAGAAGGTATCCAGGGATTTTCTCTGGGCACGATATATTTCTCCGGTACTGCCGGATAGCAGCAATAATTTAATGGTGGAAATTCTACAAGTGCCGCCAGTTTTATTTCTTCTTCCGTGCAATATGCCTCACCAAGATAATCATATTTATCCCTGAGAATCGCAAGGCGATACTCCAATTGTCGCAAATATTCATAGTCTTTTACCCAGAAATGACCAGTATATGCATATTCATACAGATGGACTTCCAATTCCAGATCCTCAAAAAACAATGTCAGCACTGTATCATCCTGTTTTATGACAAGCACAAATCTGCCATCCTGCCTGGTCATGGATGCCTGCAGTTCTCCCTGATAATCGCTGTGATATTCCCCCGTCATACGAACATTTCGAAAAACCAGAAAGCTCTCAACCGCATCATTCATCAGATATACCAATGGAATATCCATGCTGGCCGATACCTTATCCGATATTCTTCCCGATTCTGTCCGTATCTTCTCCGGAATGAGCAGTTCAAATTGATCCTGTTCCAGCAACTGTGCCAGTTTTTCCAAAGTTTCTTCTGTCATTTTTCTCCTAACATTCTCTAATACTTCTATTCCCTGCTTTTATATTTTTACCGAAAATCAGCTGATCTGCCATTTCACATGGCTTCCATTCTCATCTTTGTTTACGAGCAACTGATCTTCAATCTCCTGCTTCAGTTCTGACACATGAGAAATAATTCCAATCAGTCTGGAACCTTCTGCCATTTCCTGCAACACACGAACCGCCTGATTGCGTGAATGTTCGTCCAGTGAACCAAAGCCCTCATCAATAAACATCATGTCCAGGTTGATTGCAGCTGAACTCTGCTGAATCTGATCCGCCATTCCAAGCGCAAGCGACAATGCTGCCATAAAGGACTCTCCACCGGAAAGAGTACGAACTTCCCGTTCTTTTCCTGTCACAGTAGAATAAACCATCAGATCAAGTCCCCGGTTTTTACCCTCACCGGCTTTTTCCAGATCATACATCCGGAGCTCAAACTGTCCTGCAGACATTTCCTGAAAGCGCCTGTTTGCAGCATACAAAATGCGTTCCAGATAATAGCGCTGCACATAAGTCTCAAGGTCCATACGAGATCCACTGACATTTCCTGAAGTCATACGGTACAACGCGTCGATTCTGGCATGTTCCTCCACGATTGATTTTCGCTCTTCCAGCCTGGATGAAAGTGTATCAAAAATTTCTCTGTCATCCTTGTTATCTATTCGCAATTGGTTATAAATCTTTTCTTTCTCCAAATATTCCGTTTCTGCAACTTCTTTTTCTTTCTGAAGTTCTTCCAACACTGGACGTTTTGATTCCCCAACTGCATTCTGCGCAGAATCTCGTCTTGCCTGCGCTGCAGTCTTTTTCTCATTATATGCATTAACCGTTTTCTGAAACTCTTCTGCTGCTTCACGGCTGTACGTCTCCACAAGCTCTTTCCATTCAGATTCTGTCATCTGCTTTATTTCCATTACTTCTGTATAAGAAGTTTTTCGATCTTCCACACACTTCTTCTGTTCCGGAATCTCCTGCTGGTAACGGCCGATCAGTGTTTCTGCCTGTTTCTGCGCATTTGCGGCTTTCTTCGCTTCTGACAGAACTTTCTGATACACTTCTTCTGCCTGGTTTTTACTGCTTTCAGCCTGAAGCAGTGCCGCCCTTGCCTCTTCTTCGGTCTTAAATTCAACGGACCCTTTTACATTTTCCAGCGCGGCCTCACTTCCTGCCAGTTTTTCAACAGCAGCTTTTTCTTTCTCTGTACACTCATCATAAGTGTCCTGCAACTGTTTTTTCTGCTTTTCCATATTTTGAAGTGCTTCACGGATTTTTGCCAGAAGGCGTACACCCCTCTGTAAGTTATTCAGTTCTTCTGCCAGCTGCTGCTTCCAGTTTTCCAGAGAATCGTTCATTTCTGTCACGCTTGACTGCTCTGTTATAGAAGAAATACTTCTATGCAAACGTTCCTGAAGCTTTTGTACACTGGCAATATAGGTATCTTTTCGTGTATCGTATTCTGATCTGGCCGCCGCTGCATCCCCTGCAGCTTTTTCCTGATCTTTACGCAGTTTATCCACATTCGCCTGCATATTTTGCAGTTTTTCCTCAGAGATATCCACAGATTCCACACCTTTTTTCGCAGGATGTGGATGTTCTGTAGAACCGCACACCGGGCAGGGTTTTCCCGATTCTAATTCTGCAGCAAGAAAACCAGCCTGCGCGTTCAAAAAATGCAGTCTTACTTCTTCGTATTCTGTGTTTGCATCATTATGTTTTTTCGTTATATTTGCATAAGTTTCTCGTGTTTTAATTGCTTTTTTGCGGCACTGCTCTGCCTGATTTCTCAAGTTCTGAACATCCACGATCTCCTTTGAAACCGCATCTGCTTCCTGCTTTTTATTCTCTGCGAGTACCAGCTTCTTATCCACTTCAGCCAACTCTTCACTCTGTTTTTTCCACTGTGTTTCCTGCTCTTCCAGAGCCTCCTGCTGCTTTCGCACTTTCTTTGTGTTTTCTGTTGCCAGAGCACAGTTTTTCCTGTCTACTTCTGCCTGTGTATGAAGTCTCTTTATCTGTTCAAAAAGCTCCAGTGCCTTCTGGACTTTTTCTGAGATTTTACTGCAATTCTGCAATTCCTGATCGCAAATCAGCTTTTTCTGTTCCTCTGCATTTTCCGCTGTTTTCCGCGTTTCTTCCAATATTGGCAACTGTTTTTCCTGAGTCTTTAATGATTGTTCCAATTCTGTCAGCCGTCTCTCCGCATCATTTAAGAGAACACCGGTCTCTCTGATCTCATACGCATTTCTGATACGGCTGATCAGGGCTGTTGTTTTCACTATTTTTGCTTCATCATCTGCACATTCCTGCAGTTTCCGTTCCGCAGTTTCTAACTGATCAAACCATTTTAAAAGTGCTTCCGCCTTGGTATATAGTTCTCTTTTTTTGTCTCTGTTTTCAACCGATTTCCGATAATCTTTTTCTGCCAGATCAGTATATTTTTCCAGCCAGTCACACAGTTTTTCCACTTCTTCCAGAAGGTCAGTAAGGCGTGTCATCTCGCCCTCTTCCAGTTGTTTTTTCAACTGTTTCAGAGTCTCTGATTTCAGGTATACGGATCCTGCTCACTTCTCCCTGACATTGTGTTTTCAAAACTGCGATTTCTTTCTCTTTTGCACGCTTTCGATTCCCCAGTTCTGTCACAATATCCTGATACATTTCTGTATTAAAAAGCTTTCGAAAAATCACTTTTTTGTCATCTGATTTTGCACGGAGGAGATCCATAAATTCTCCCTGCGCAATCATAGCAACCTGCATAAACTGACTCTTTGTCAGGCCTACGATCTCCTGCAGTTTACGATCCGTTTCTTTTGATGGATATTCCATTCCATCCGGCATGATCAGACTTACCGAACCTGTATTTTCTTTTGGTTTACCCTTGTTTGCACCTCTTGTGATCGTTTTGAGATGTCTCGGAACACGGCGCACTGTATAGATTTCCCGTTTTTCATCACGGCCTTCCGAAAAGACAAGTTCGACATACGGTTCTGAATCAAAATCCACATACTGGCTCTGCAGAACTACGCCTTCTTTTTTGTTTAAAGAAGAGCTGGCTTCTCCATATAAAGCAAAAACGATCGCATCAAAGATCGTCGTTTTTCCCGCTCCGGTATCCCCGGTTATAAGAAAAAGATTCTGATTTACTTTCTCAAAATCAATTGTAGTTTCTTTACCATATGAGCCAAATGCCTGCATTTTTAAACGTAAAGGTTTCATTTATTTCACCCCCTGAACCGTATGTAGTACATCCTGCAAAATCATCTTTTCTTCTTCGTCCAGATCTTTCAGGAAAGAGCAGCACAGCTCATACGGATCCAGCAATTCTTCTGTCTGTAACGTTCTGGTATAATCCGTTTTCCGCTGATTTTCCCTCCGGATCTCCAGCAGATTCGGAAATGCCAGACGGATACGTTCCTGCATATCGATCACATCCAGATCCGCCTTATCTGTCAGGATCACAGTCACATAATCCTTACAGGATTCTTTCAAAACCTCCTCCAGAGTTCCTTTTACAACCTTCACCTGTCGCAACGGTTCAAGCGGTAAAATTGTTGTTTTTACCTCTCCTTTTACACCCATTTCTACCATAATAATGCCTTTTTGCTGCTGTGCTTCACTCACAGAGCAGGCAAGTGGAGTTCCGCAATAACGGTATAATTCACTGCCAACTTTCATTGGTTTATGGATATGTCCAAGAGCCGCATAATCAAATTTTTCCAACACGTCTGCTGATACTTCATCGATATTTCCGACCGTACGCATCTCGGAATCCATACGTTCCACATCCTCTGCATTCTTACCGGAAGGAAGATAAAACTGGTGGCTGACAAGTACATTTCTCTCGTCTGAATTAATTTTTTCACGTCCGATCAGACGATGAAGTGTTTCATTATAAGAAAGATTGTTTCCATTCTCATCCACTCCCACAACCTGTTTCACCATAGATGGTTTCACAAACGGAAGGAGATAAAAATTCACCTTTCCATACTCATCTTTCAGGACTACTTTTTCTATATATTCTGTTTCCATCCTCGGCGGTTGGCCAACCATATATACATTCTGGCGAGACAAAACCTTTCGAAAACAGTCAATCCTTGGAGCGCTGTCGTGATTTCCACTGATCATCATGATTACCGCCTCTGGAGCAGCCTCTGTCAATTTTTCCAGAAAACAGTCAAATACCTCCACTGCCTCTGCCGATGGAACTGCTTTATCGTAAATATCCCCTGCGATCACAATGGCATCCGGCTTTTCCCGACCTGCCACCTCGATAACTTCCGACAAAATATATTCCTGATCTTCTCTCATGTCATGGTTCATGAGTTTTAATCCTATATGCAAGTCCGATAAATGAAAAAATTTCATAAACATATTCCTCCATCAGCCATGTTACTGTTTTCCGTAACACGGCATCTCTTCTGTATACATCATAACATCTCGATGATCTGCCTGCACCCGACGAACAGGCAATTATGAACACCTATAAAAATGGCTCTCCTGATTATCAGCCATCTGTTTCTCAGGAAAATTTGCTTAAAGAATTAAACTTAAAGCACAACCTTTGAATAAAATTTCATTGGTTGTGCTTTAATGCAAACTATTTTTTCTTTCTGATTTGTTTTTTTGCCTCTTTTTCAAGATCATGAATGGTATCTAAATACGCTTGCTCGACAGGCGCAATTGTTTTCTCTTGATATTTTCGATATTCTTGTTTTGCTTTTTCAAGTGCCTGCGTATGACTAATCGTCCCACTATTTTGCAGAAGTTTTCTGTTACTCGAAGACAAAATTGTATCAAGTTGATTTATGTAGTCCTTCATATACATAGGTCTACGCTCAAGAGCGCTGATTTCAGCAAAATCGAAATATCCGGAAACAAGATTATTAAGAACTTTAAGTTCTGTTTCAGTCAAATAATTCTTAGCAATACCAATATCTTTAAGTGCCGGTATTTCACCTGCAAATGATTTCAATCCCATAAACGGTTTTTCTGCATCAGCACGCTCATATATAACTTCTGCAGCTGTATGTCCGTGAGCTGCAAAATGCAATTTATTTTGAACAATCTTAAAAAACCTGACTGATTCCGGTGCCTTCGGATTATAATCGATACTTGTTGCATATATTCTTTTAAAATTCCTGTAGCCCAAATTCTAAACTGCGTACCACGAAGAGATTTTACACGATACCCAACAGAAATAATAACATCAAGATTATAAACTCTTGTAATATTATTCTGAGTTTTCCCCTTCATTGCACCATGAGGACTGGTTGTTGCAATTTCTGCAACAACCACTTTCTCATCTAATTCTCCTTCTGTAAAAATGTTTCTGATATGTCGGGAAATCGTAGATTTATCCCTCTGGAACAATTCTCCCATCTGTTCCTGTGACAGCCAGACAGTATCGCCATCAAAAGTTGCCTCAACTTTTGTAACTCCGTCGTCAGTTGTGTAAATAATCAATTCTGTATTAGAGTTCATGATATCTCTCCTTCAGGAACAATTCCTTGTCCAGTCACTCTTTTTGTTATTTCAATTTTTCTGTCAGCATACTCCTTGCATTATCTAGTTACTATTTTATCATTAATTAGGCATTTTCGTCAATTTAATAGAATTTTTCTATATGTGAAAATATCAAAAAAGGTGCGTCCCATCTCTGAGACTGCACCATTTCCTTTAAAACACTTTGTTATTAGCTTCAAAACAGTATTGAAGACATTATCTCTGTTCTATTTGTGTTTCTTCAGAATCCTTGTCTGCAGCGGTGCCATGACTTCGCTTTCTGTTCCATAAAGCAATTCATACTCTGCCGGAACCGGAACAGCCTGTGGCTTACGCGCATAGTTCTGGATGAAGAGATATTCGGTATCCTCGTTTTCTCTTACTGTTACAGAAACTCCTTCCGGAATAATCTCTATTGGAGATTTCAGACCTGCTTCTGCTGCTACTCTGCCATAGAAATCCTGGTAGAATCCAAGCTCCATGTCCGCGCATACATAATATACACGCCCTTTACCGAATGCTTTGTGTGTCAGCACCGGGTATCCCTGATAGAAGTCCTCGCCATAACGCATCAGCACTTCTGCATCAGAAACTTTGACCAGTTCGCAAAGGTTTTTGCAAGTATATACATTGCTGATTCCAAGATGGCTTCCTGCCTCCGGGATCGCATGGTTTTCTTCCCAGTCATAAAGCGCATCTGTCTCTGTGCTGCGGAGTCCTGCCACATCCATAAGCCCATACGGAGTTCCGCCAAGGAAGCATCTGTCGGTGCCGTCAACCAGTCCCGACCAGTAGGAAAGCACCAGGGTTCCGCCGTTTTCCACATAAGTGCGAAGCTTTTCTTCGTATCCATCTTTGAACATATATGCCATCGGAGCCGCCAGAACTTTATAATCGGAAAGGGAATGTTCCATTGCGATCACATCCACATTCAGCCCCTGTTCTCTCAGAGCACGGTAGTTTTTCTGGACTGCTTCGCGGTAGTGCATATCTACATTTCGCGGTCCCTGCACATCAGCGATCGCCCAGTCGTTCTCACGGTCATAGAGAACAGCCGCCTGCGATCTCATGCTGGTTCCAACCGTCTCCTGGATCTGCTCAAGAGCCTCGCCAACCTCTGTTACTTCGCGGAAAACGCGGGTATCATCTCCGCCATAATGATCGATCACTGCACCATGGAACTTCTCCGAAGCTCCCTGGCTCTGGCGAAGCTGGAAGTACAGAACGCTGTCAGAACCATGTGCTACAGCCTGGAGAGATGCAGCCAGATGCATTCCCGGTTTTTTAAGTTTGTTGATCGGTTTCCAGTTTGTTGCAGACGGACAGGATTCCATAAGAAGGAATGGTTCCTTCCTGATACTGCGCATCAGATCATGCTGCATTTCCGCATCAACTGCAGTAAGATATTCTTCTTTTTTGTGCCAGCTTGGATAATTATCCCAAGATACCACGTCCAGAACATCCTTGAATTTTTTGTAATCCAGACCGTCATAATCATACATCAGATTTGCTGTTACAGGCAGTTCAGAACCACCCTCGCGGATTGCATCAACCTCATTTTTAATGAAGTCGATCGTCTGGTATGTCACAAATCTCTTCCAGTCAAGCTTCAGTGCATGAAGTTCATTTTCGCCTTTAGTTGACGGACTTTCAATCTGGTCAAAGCTATTATATCTATGGCTCCAGAAAGTAGTACACCAGCGTTTATTAAGGTTCTCGATCGTGCCGTATTTTTCTTTCAGCCATTCACGGAACTTTGCCTGGCAGAGCGGGCAGTGGCATTCTCCTCCAAACTCGTTAGAGATATGCCACAGCATAACTGCCGGATGTTTGCCAAATCTTTCAGCTAATTTCTTATCAATCGCATGTACTTTTTCTCTGTATACCGGAGAGGTAAAGCAGTGATTATGTCTGCCTCCGAAGAATCTTCTTGTTCTGTCTGGATCCATACGAAGAACTTCTTCGTACTTGTCTGCCATCCATTTTGGTCTTGCTCCTGACGGAGTTGCAAGAATAGTATGGATGCCCTCTTTGTAGAGATTATCGATAATTTCCTCTAACCAGTCAAAGTTATATTTTCCCTCTTCTGGTTCAAGAACTGCCCAGGAAAAAATTCCTACTGACACAGTATTAATGTGTGCTTTTTTAAAATATTCAATGTCTTTCTGAAGGATATCCGGGCGGTCAAGCCACTGCTCCGGATTGTAATCTCCACCATGAAGATAATGTCTGTATTTAATCTGTTTAGCCATTTTTTCGCCTCTTAAAGTCCTTTAAATACAAAGGAAAATTCCATCTTTTTGTCAGTTTTGAGTAAATATTCTTCGTGTGTGCGAGCCCCCCAGCTGTCATCACCACCGATTCCCATCTGGTCTTTTGCGACACGTACAACGGTATAATGAACCTCCGGAAGTTCGTATGGATGCATTGCATTTTCCATCTCATGTGGAGTGTATGGAAGTGCAGAGAACATCATTGGGCCATTGTTTTCGTCCATCTCAAAGAGCATTCCTCTTCCCTTGCGGTCGGTTACTTTTGCCCAGCGAACTTCTTCTTTTGCGCCACATTCCTGCGGTACCATATATCTTGCAATATTATCTGCAACCATATTTGCATAAATACCAAGTTTTGCACCTTTTTTACGATCAGAATAGGTCTCTGCCTCGCCAAGTCCATACCATTCCACACGGTCATAATCTGCGTTGAATTTAAAGATCACACCGAATTCCGGCATATCACCAAGCTCTTTAACCGGATCATAAACAAGAGTTGTCTTCACTCTTCCATCACCAAAAACTTCATAAGAAAGTTTACATTCACTGGTCGGTGTAGTCGGCATAATATAGGTGTAAGATACCTTTACAGACTTCTCATTCACTTCTACTTCTGGCATATTTGCCGGGCCATATGCTCCCTGTCTAAAGTCTTTGTGACTCAAGTACATGCTGGCAAGTTTCCACTGTCCGTAGCGCATTCCCATAAGATTTCCACAGTCATTGTCGGTTGGTGCACGCCAGAAATTCGGTTTCGGGATTACCTCGATCATCTCTTTTCCGGCATATTTATAAGATACCAGACCACCGTTTAATACTGAGAAAAGCACTTCAAAGTGTGCACCTCTGACACCGATATTGTGTGTGCTGCGGATCACTTTTACACCTTCCGGGCAGGTCTTTTTCGGTTCTTCAACCTGGTATACATACTGTCCAAAAGCTACCTCATGTCCTGCTTCTGCCCATGCTTTATCTTCTTTCAAATGGAAGGAAACAGTCACCGTATATTCGCCTGGTTTCTCTTCTTTTGCAAGCGGAAGTACATAAGTTTCTTCGCTTAATGGAGCAACTGCAGTTGCAAGAGAAGCCTTGTGGATCACTTTGCCATTCTTTGCAACAGTTACTTTGCAATCAAAAATATCTGTGTTTACAAACAGGTTCTTGTTGATGACTTTTACGATGTCTGCACTGACTTCTGCAGTGATATTCTGGTAGTTGAATTTGACTTCCTGCATCTTTGGAGAAGCATCTCTGTTTCCGCCGTATGCGATACCATTTCCACTGAAGTTGTAATCTGTCGGACGTTCTCCGAAGTCACCGCCGTATGCCTGGAATTCTTTGCCGTAGCGGTCTTTTTTGTAGATAGACTGGTCAATATAGTCCCAGATAAATCCGCCCTGATACTTCGGTTCTGTGTCTGTCAGATCTGTATATTTGTGCATTGCACCACAGGAATTTCCCATTGCATGAGTGTATTCACAGCAGACAAACGGTTTGGAATCATCTTTTGCAAGGAACTCTTTGATTGCCTCTACAGACGGATACATCTGGCTTTCCATATCGCTGGTATCGTTGTATCTGCGGTCATGGCAGAGACCTTCATAATGAACCAGACGGGTCGGATCTGCCTTATGGAAGAACTGCGACATTTCGAAGATATCTTTGCCTCCGAAGGACTCATTTCCGCAGGACCAGATCAAAATCGCAGCATGGTTTTTGTCTCTCTGATACA
>ENA-ORTG01003009-ORTG01003009.1-human-gut-metagenome-genome-assembly--contig:-NODE-3009-length-12531-cov-13.976595_pt1 | contig 12531 bp, 9 predicted proteins | sample MGYA00241906_ERZ509176 | MGnify/ENA primary metagenome ERZ509176 (study PRJEB26280, sample SAMEA2338811) | human gut metagenome | biome: human gut; feature: human-associated habitat; material: faeces...
GTCCGCAAAGTAGGCTTCACCATTATAGCGGATCGTGTAGATGTACCATGTTTCCGCCGTATCTTCCTCGCCGTCCTCCTCCGCAGGGACAGTACGCACCTCCATCGTTCGGCTGAAGCTATAAAGATGCGTAAGACCCGCTCGCAGGAGCTGCTCCATATCGGCAAGGGCAATGGAGGCAAAGTCCAGCTCTTTTGCCGCACAGTATTGAGAGATAAACAGGTTGGCGTTGCTGATATGATCCCCCTCATAGGGATTGACTACTTCATAGTGATCTCCGTCTGTTCCGGCAAAATCATTGGCGATGCGCTCCTGCACATTCTCAATGCCCTCTCCGAGAATCTGATTGATCGCAAAGGCAGCCTGATTCACATTTTCCGTAATGGCTGCGTTGTCATTGAGGATCGGCTGTCCAACTGCTCCGGACGCTCCGCTGCCCGTTAGGCTCCCGAAGGCAAGCCCCGGCAGGGGCTTGAGCTGTATGGTATCGCTCCACATCCCACTGGATCGGCTCCATGCCGATGGCGCGAATGGCGGAGATCACATGGTCGTCATACTCGCCGAAGGGGCAGCGAATAAGCGTCGGACGAGCCCCTGTGAGCGCCCCGAGCTTATCGTTGCAGGTATTCACATCTTTGATGATCTGCTCCGCCGTCAGAGAATTGTAGTGGTCGTGTGCGTTGGAATGGTTCATCAGCTCGCAGCCGCTGTCTACGATGGCCTTGGCCTGCTCCGGATACTGGTCCGCCCAGTTGCCGACCACGAAAAAGGTCGCCTTGACGCCGTAGTCCGCGAGTACATCCAGGATCTTCTGTGTGTTGTCCGTCCCCCATGCGGCATCAAAGGAAATGCTGCACACCTTCTGATCGCGTTCCACGCAGTAGATGGGCAGCTGGCGCGTCGCAACTGACGCCCGCACGGCAGCGGACGCATTCACAGCACCGAAAATGGCTGCCGCAGCCAGCAGCGCAGCGCCAACTGTCAGTGTTTTGCGCCGCAGGACAAGAAATCGCGGCCGCGGCGCCTCCCTCTTCCCGCGCTTCTCTCTCCGCTTAAAATACAAAAACATCCGCATACCCTCCCCATTTTATTTTGGTAGAGGATATGCGATAATTTTTTCTTTCATGCCGTGGACACTGTGTATCTCATTCGGATTTTTCAAGCTCGGTTCTCCATTTGAGTGCGGAATGGCCCCGTCTCCGCAGGTGCCGCAGTCCTTTTTGCACCGCTTTTCGCTATATTGTTTAATTTCTGTCATTGACAAGGTGAATATTTTTGTATATAGTAATAAGACACCCTGGCAATACATCGTAAAAATGAAATTGGAGGTTCCGCATGAAAAGATTCCTGAGTATCCTGCTCGCTATGGTCATGGTGCTTTCGCTCGTGGCCTGCGGCGACAAGAAGACCCCTGACACGCCCGACACCCCCGACACTCCCGACACTCCCGACAAGCAGGAGGAGACCATCCACATCGGTATCGTGACCGGTTCCGTTTCTCAGTCTGAGGACGACCGCCGCGGCGCCGAGGCCTTCCAGCAGCTCTACGGTGAGGAGAACGTCACCCTCGTGACCTATCCCGATAACTTCACCGAAGAGCTGGAGACCACCATCCAGTGCATCGTCAACCTGTCCGACGACCCCGACATGAAGGCGATCATCGTCAACCAGTCCGTCCCCGGCACGACCGAGGCCTTCCGTAAGATCAAGGAGCGTCGCCCCGACATCCTCTGCATCGCCGGTGAGGCGCATGAGGATCTGCCCGAGATCGGCTCTGCTGCCGACCTCGTGTGCAACAACGACTTCGTTGCCCGCGGCTACCTCATCATCCGCACCGCGCACGAGCTTGGCTGCGACACCTTTGTTCATATCTCCTTCCCGCGCCACCTCGCTTACGAGACCATGAGCCGCCGCGTCGCCGTCATGAAGGCGGCCTGCGAGGAGTTCGGCATGAGCTTCGAGATGGAAACCGCTCCCGACCCCACCTCTGATGTCGGCGTTGCCGGTGCGCAGGCTTACATCCTTGAAAAGGTTCCCGAGTGGGTGAACAAGTACGGCGAGAAGGCCGCTTACTTCTGCACCAACGACGCGCACACCGAGCCTCTGCTCAAGCAGCTGCTCGAGTACGGCGGCTACTTCATCGAGGCCGACCTTCCCTCCCCGCTGATGGGCTATCCCGGCGCTCTGGGCATCGACCTGACCGCTGAGGCGGGCGACTTCCAGAAGATCCTTGCCAAGGTCGAGGCCGCCATCTGCGAAAAGGGCGGCGCGGGCCGCTTCGGCACCTGGGCGTACTCCTACGGCTACGTCACCTCTGCCGGTCTTGCTCAGCACGCCATGAACGTCATCAAGGGCGAGAGCGAGCTCGCCGATATCGACGATATCGCCAAGGCCTATCACCAGTTCTCCCCCGACGCCTCCTGGAACGGCTCCAACTACACCAACGCCACCACCGGCGTCAAGGCCGACAACACCTTCCTGGTCTATCAGGATACCTACATCATGGGCGATCCGGGCTGGTTCATGCACGCCACCGAGGTCGAGGTCCCCGAAAAGTACTTCACCGTTAAGTAAGCCTTCGGCTCACTGACGAACATCAAAAAAACAGGGGGGAGGAGAATCCTCCCCCCTGCTTCTTTTAGGTAGGGTATAGCTTATGGAAAATAACAACGCTCCTCTGTTGGAGATGCGCAGCATCAAAAAGGACTTCTTCGGCAATCAGGTCCTCACGGATATCAGCTTTACGCTCCGCGAGGGCGAGGTGCTCGGGCTTGTCGGTGAAAACGGCGCGGGCAAGAGCACGCTGATGAAGATCCTCTTCGGTATGGACGTTATCCGCGAGACCGGCGGCTACGGCGGAGATGTTCTCATCAACGGTGAAAAGGTCACCTTTAATACCCCCTTTGACGCACTGGCAGCCGGTATCGGCATGGTGCATCAGGAATTTTCTCTCATTCCCGGCTTCACGGCAACGGAGAACATTCTGCTCAACCGTGAGCCCCAGAAGAAAAACGTCATCTCCGAGGTGTTCGGCAGCCGCCTGAACACGCTCGATTATAAGGAAATGGACCGCAGTGCAGCGGCAGCCATTGAAAAAATGGGCGTCCACATCGACGCCAACATGGTCATCAGCGATATGCCGGTCGGCCATAAGCAGTTCACGGAGATCGCGCGCGAGCTGAGCAAGGAGCATCTCAAGCTGCTTATTCTCGACGAGCCGACCGCCGTTCTGACGGAAAAGGAGGCCGCGGCGCTGCTCGATTCCATCCGCAGCATGTCGGCGCGCGGCATCGCGGTCATCTTCATCACGCACCGTTTGCAGGAGATTCTGGATGTGTGCGACAAGGTCATCATCATGCGCGACGGCCATGTGGTGAAGGATACCCCGGCGAAGGAAACGAACGTTTCCGACATCACAAGGTGGATGGTCGGCCGCAACGTGGAGCTCTCCGCTGCACAGGATGTAGTCGATCACTCCGGCGCCAGGACCATCATGTCCATCCGCAAGCTCTGGGTAGATATGCCCGGTGAGATCGTGCGCAACGTCGACCTCGATATCCGCGAGGGCGAGATCCTCGGCATCGGCGGCCTCGCCGGTCAAGGCAAGCTCGGCATTCCGAACGGCGTTATGGGCCTTTATGAGGCGGGCGGCACCGTCGAGTTCGACGGCAAGCCCATTCCGCTCAACGCGCCCCGCCGCTGTCTCGACGCGCAGCTTGCCTTTGTGTCGGAGGACCGCCGCGGTGTGGGACTGCTGCTCGACGAGTCACTGGAGTGGAACATTGCCTTCCCGGCCATGCAGATCCACAATAAGTTTCTCAAGAGCCTGTTTGGCGGCCTTGTGAAATGGCGCGATGAAAAGGCCATCCGCGCCGTGACCGACCGCTATATTGACGAGCTGAAGATCAAGTGCACCAGCTCGAAGCAGAAGGCCAAGGAGCTCTCCGGCGGCAACCAGCAGAAGGTTTGCCTTGCCAAGGCATTCGCGCTCGAGCCGAAGTTTCTCTTTGTCTCCGAGCCGACCCGCGGCATCGACGTCGGCGCGAAATCTCTCGTGCTCGACGCGCTCAAGAGGTTCAACCGCGAGAGCGGGATCACCGTTGTGATGATCTCATCTGAGCTGGAGGAGCTGCGCATGACCTGCGACCGCATCGCCATCGTCTCCGGCGGCCGGATCGCCGGCATCCTGCCGGCGACCGAATCCTCCGAGGCGTTCGGTATGCTGATGGTCAGTCAGGTCAAATAAGGAGGGCAGATATGGATAATACAACAAACAGCCTTGCCGAAAAGAGCAGGCTCCGCCAAATGATCGACAGCTACGGTGTCCCCCGCATGATCATCACCGGCTTTCTGCTGCTGATGTTCGTGCTCGTGCCGTTCGCGGGCGTGGACTTCGCAACGCAGATCAGCAACGTTATCAACCGCTTTAGCTGGAACGCCATCATGGTGCTGGCAATGGTCCCGATGGTCCACTCCGGCTGCGGCCTCAACTTCGGCCTGCCGCTCGGTATCATCTCGGGCCTTCTGGGCGCGACGCTGTCCATCGAGCTTGGCTTCACGGGTCCGATGAGCTTCGTCATGGCCATCGCGATCGCGACGCCGTTTGCGCTGCTGCTCGGCGGCGGCTACGGCTGGCTGCTCAACAAGATCAAGGGCGGCGAGATGATGGTCGCAACCTACGTCGGCTTCTCCTCCGTCTCCTTCATGTGCATGATGTGGCTGCTGCTGCCGTACAAGAAGCCCGAGATGGTGTGGGGCTTCTCCGGCTCCGGCCTTCGTACCACCATCTCCCTTGAGGGCTTCTATGACCGCGTGCTGGCGGACATTCTCTCCATCGACCTCAACCGCTTCGGCATCAACCTCGTCATTCCGACCGGCAGCCTGATCTTCTTCGCGATCCTTGCTTTCCTAATGTGGGCATTCCTGCACACCAAGACCGGCACCGCGATGACCGCCGTCGGCTCCAACCCTTCCTTTGCCAAGGCAGCGGGCGTCAGCATCGACAAGATGCGCCTCATTTCCGTCGTCCTTTCCACCTGGCTGGGCGCGGTCGGCATCCTCGTCTATGAGCAGGGGTTCGGCTTCATCCAGATCTACACCGCCCCGCTCAAGATGGCATTCCCGGCGGTCGCCGCCATCCTCATCGGCGGCGCGAGCGTCAACAAGGCGAGCATCGCCAATGTCATCATCGGCACGTTCCTCTATCAGGGTCTTGTCACCATGACGCCGACGGTCATCAACTCCTTGATCCACCTTGACATCAGCGAGATCATTCGTATCATCGTCTCCAACGGCATGATCGTCTACGCGCTGACCCGTAAGATGGGAGGGAAGAAGTAAGTATGAAAAAGATCAACAACAATCTTCCTCGCGGCGGCGCCGAATGGGGCCGCGCGCTGCGCAGGTTCCTGAGCGACAACATCGTGCCCATCATGTTCGTTCTGATCTGCGCCTACTGCATCCCGCGCGCGGACCTCTCGTGGAACTATCTGCTCAATGAGGGCATGACCCGTCTGGGCCGCAACGCTTTCCTCATCCTGAGCCTGCTCATCCCCGTTATGGCGGGCATGGGTATGAACTTCGGCATGACGCTCGGCGCGATGGCAGGCCAGATCGGATTGATCTTTGCCGCCGACTGGCAGGTCTGGGGCATCCCCGGACTGATCCTCGCGGCGATCATCTCCATTCCCATCTCCGTTCTGCTCGGCATCATGATCGGCAAGCTCCTCAACCGTGCCAAGGGTCGCGAGATGATCACGAGCTACATGATCGCCTTCGCCATGGACGGTGTGTACCAGTTCTTTGTGCTCTTTATGATGGGTCCCGTCATTCCCATCATCCACAATACGCTCAAGCTCCCGCGCGGCTACGGTATCCGGAATACGGTGAGCCTGCTGAATATGCGTCAGAGCTTGGATAACCTGCTGGCGGTCAGCGTCGGCGGCGTGAAGATCCCCGTGCTCACGCTCATTATCATTGCCGCCGCCTGCCTCTTTATCCTCTGGTTCCGCCGCACCAAGCTCGGTCAGGATATGCGCGCGGTCGGTCAGGATATGGAGGTCGCGCGCGACGCGGGCATCAATGTCGAGCGCACCCGCGTGATCTCTATGGTCATCTCCACCGTGTTCGCGGGCTTCGGCATGATCATTTATTTGCAGAACGTCGGCAACTTCCCCACCTATACCGCCCATACCCAGATTGGTATGTTCTCCATCGCGGCGCTGCTCGTCGGTGGTGCGAGCGTGGAGAAGGCGAGCATCAAGAACGTGTTCCTCGGCGTTATCCTGTTCCACACCATGTTCATCGTGGCACCGCGCACCGGCACGGTCATCACCGGCGACTCGATGATCGGCGAATACTTCCGCGTGTTTGTGTCCTACGCGGTCATCACCATCGCGTTGGTCATGTATGAGGCGAAGAAGCGCAAGGCTAAGAGCGCGGCTGGCTTGCAGCTTGCAGCCGACCAGCTGGCAGAAGAGGAGGCGAAGGCAAAATGAAGAATAAGACCTCCAATCGCAGACTGATCTTCCAGCTCGCGGCAGTCGTCGTGCTCATTGCCATCGCCTACGCCATGACGATCATCGGCCGCGGCCACACCGTGTATCTCGACAACAAGAAGTTAGAGTACAACGGCAAGACCTACGATACGCCGTACAAGGTCGTCGTCCTTGTGGACGGTGAGCAGGTCGCCAAGCTCTATGACCGCGAGCGCGGCAGCGCGACCTGCATCGGCCAGAAGTTCACGGTGACGCTCGAGATCACCGAGAAGAAGGGCGGCAGCGAGACGACGCAGACCTACACGATCCCCCTGCCTAAGAATATGGACGGCATCATCATCAATCTGCCCGCCTATCTCGCGGGACTGGGTGAGGACGCCTATCTGACGGAGTTCATCCCGTCGCCCGACGCGGAGATCGTCGAGGAGGACACCCCCTCCGGCGACGACTTCGGCATGGACGATATGACGATGGACGAGGTACCCGCCGGCTAACCGAACAATCACCACACAGCCCATGCGTTTCGCATGGGCTGTGTGCGCACCAAAAAGGAGGAAGGCAGCATGGCTGCATTAAAAGGGCTGAGGCCCGAGAAGGTATTTGAATATTTTGAGAAGCTCTGCTCCGTGCCGCACGGCAGCGGCAACACGAAGATCATCAGCGACCTGTGCGTGGGCTTTGCCAAGGAGCTTGGGCTGAGGTACCGCCAAGAGGCGTGCAACAACCTTATCATCTGGAAGGACGGCTCCGCGGGCTATGAGCAGTCCGAGCCGATCATTTTACAAGGTCACATCGACATGGTCTGCGCCAAGACGGACGAGTGCGCGAAGGACATGGCGGCGGAGGGTCTTGACCTGCGCACGGACGGCGAGTGGGTCTGGGCGGATCAGACCTCGCTCGGCGGCGACAACGGCATCGCCGTGGCGATGATCCTCGCCATCCTCGCCGACGATACGCTCCCCCATCCGCCGCTTGAGGCGGTTTTCACCGTCGATGAGGAGGTCGGTATGGACGGCGCGTTTGCGCTCGACTGCTCCGACCTCAAGGGAAAGAAGCTCTTGAACCTCGACTCCGAGGAGGAGGGCATCTTCACGGTGTCCTGCGCAGGCGGTATGCGCGCGGATTGCACGCTTCCCGGCAAGCGCGAGCCGCTCGGCGGCGAGAGCTGCTACGCCGTGACGCTCTCCGGCTTGCAGGGTGGCCACTCCGGCGGCGACATTGACAAGGGCCGCGGCAGCGCGAACGCGCTGATGGGCCGCGTGCTCTACTCCGCGATGGAGCAGTTCCCCGGTCTGCGCCTCGCGGCAATACAGGGCGGCAGGTTCGACAACGTGATCTGCTCGCGCTGCGACGCGGTCATCGCCGTCCCCGCGGGGAAGGAGGCGGACCTTGAGCAGTTCATCCGCGGCTTTGACGCGACGCTCAAAAATGAGTACGCCGGCTGCGACGCGGGCGTGACGCTCGAATGTGCCAAGACCGAGTCCTCTCCCGCCGTCAGCGCGGAGACCACCTCCGTCATGCTCCACACGCTCCTTGCGCTGCCGCAGGGCGTGGAGGAGATGAGCGCGGACTTCCCCGGTCTGGTGCAGACCTCCCTCAACCTCGGCGTGATGCATTTGACGGAGGACGGACTGCATTTCTCCTACTCCATCCGCTCCTGCATTGCCTCGCAGAAGGCGATGCTTGCTCAGCGCGTCCACGCCATCGTGGAGTTTGCGGGCGGCACGGTCTCCGAGCGCGGCAATTATCCCGGCTGGCAGTACGAACGCGATTCCAAGCTCCGCGAGCTGGTGCTTGGCGTCTACCGCGACCTCACCGGCACGGAGGCCAAGCTCGAGGCGACGCACGGCGGACTGGAGTGCGGGCTCTTCATTGAGAAGATTCCCGGTCTCGACGCCATCTCCCTCGGGCCCGAGCTGCACGACGTTCATTCCGTGCGCGAGCGGCTGAGCGTACCCTCTACCGAGCGCGTCTACGAGCTGGTGTGCGAGGTCCTGCGCCGCAGCAGGTAAGCCGAAAACCCTGTGAGCATAAATAATCTCCACCACGAAAAACCTTGAAACCGTATGGTTTCAAGGTTTTTTGCATATGGTTTACAGTATACAGCAAAAGCGGCAGAGCCAAAAGGCTCTGCCGCTTTGTCGCATCTTAAAAGGGAAAATCCGCTCTGCCGTCGGCGCACCGGAGGGCCGGCCCGCAGGGCTTCATTCGGAAAGGAGCATACGGTCGTTGTCGAGCGTCCTGCCCGTGCCCGCGCGGAAGCGCTCGATGAGATCCTCCACCGTCATGCCGGCGCGCTCCGCGCCCGCGACGTCGAGCACGATGCCGCCGTCCGCCATCATCAGCGTGCGGTTGCCGAGCGAGAGCGCCTGCGTCATGTTGTGCGTCACCATCAGACAGGTGATGTGATGCTCCGCCACGATGCTCTGCGTGAGCGCGAGCACCTTTTCCGCCGTGCCTGGGTCGAGCGCCGCCGTGTGCTCGTCGAGCAGCAGCAGCTCCGGCGGCACCATCGTCGCCATCAAAAGCGTCAGCGCCTGCCGCTGACCACCCGAGAGCAGGCCGACGGGCTGGCCCAGCCGGTCCTCCAGCCCCATGTCGAGCTGCGCGAGCTGGGCGCGGAAAAGCTCGCGGTCCTTCGCCGTGATGCGGCTGAACGGATTGCCGTGCGCCGCGCGCAGATACGCGAGGGCAAGATTTTCCTCAATGCTCATGTGCGGCGCGGTGCCGCGCAGCGGGTCCTGAAACAGCCGCCCAATGACACGGCTGCGGTCGTGCTCGCGTGTAAAGGTAATGTCCTTGCCATTTAGCAGAATACGGCCCTCGTCCACATAAAAGCTGCCTGCGATGGCGTTGAAAAGCGTGGACTTGCCCGCGCCGTTTGAGCCGATAACGGTGACGAAATCGCCCTTCTCGAGATGGAGCGACAGATCGGTAACGGCGCGCTTTTCGTTCACCGTTCCGACGTTGAAGGTCTTGGAGATGTGTTGAATGTCCAGCATATCAGTTGCCCCCCTTCCCTTTTGCCGCGGCCTTGCGGCGCTGGAACGCCGCCCACCTTTGGATGCTCGGCGCGGCGATGGCCAGCGCCACGATGATCGCCGTGAGCAGCTTCAGGCACTCCACCGGCACGATCTTCGTGTAGAACACGACCGCGTAGATGAAGCGGTAGATCAGCGAGCCGACGAGCGCGGCGAGCACGCCGCGCGTCATGCTGCGGCGGCCGAGCACCGTTTCGCCGATGATGAGACAGGCAAGGCCGATGACGACGATGCCGGTACCGGAGTTGATGTCCACGGTCTTCTGATACTGGCCCACTATCGCGCCGGCAAGGCCGGTCATGGCATTGGCAAGGCAGAGGCCGACGGAGATGGTGAACGCGGGATTCAGCGACGACGCGCGCACCATGTCGGGATTATCGCCCGTCGCGCGGAGCGACAGGCCGAGATGCGTACCGAGGAAAGCGCGCAGCAGCACCGCCGCAAGTCCGGTAACGATGACCGCAAGCAGCAGCTCATACCATGTCCCGCCGATGCCAGCGTCGCGCGCCAGCGTGAACACGGTGTCGGAGCCGAGCAGGCTTTGATTGGCCTTCCACCCCATCGCCATGAGATTCACGGTGTAAAGTCCCGTATTCGTCACGATGCCCGCGAGGATGCTCGGCACGCCGAGGTTTGTCTGCAAAAAGGCGGTGACAAGTCCCGCGCACGCGCCGGCGAGCATCGCCGCGGGGATGGCGAGGAACGGATGTCCCGCCGCCGTCAGGCTGACGGACACCGCCGCGCCGAGAACGAAGCAGCCGTCCGTCGTGAGGTCGGCAATGTCGAGGATGCGGTAGCTCAGAAACAGCGCCAGCGCGACCGGCGCGTACAAAAAGCCCAGCTCCAGGGCGGTCTGCGTGATGATGAGCATGGGGTCGCTCTCCTTTCAGGCTTCGGCCCTCCGACCTTCGTCGGAGGGCTTCCGCGTTGTTGTTTCGGTTCAGTCCTTGGTGGTGCTCACTTCCACGACGGTGCCCATGCTGTCGAAGCAGGAATACTCGGCCTGCTTGCCGATCATAGCCGCGGTATCGGTGTTGACGGTGATGATGCCGCCGTCCATGAGGTAGTAATCCTCCATGCCGCTCATGCCCTCAGCCATGGCCTTGAGGGCGAGGTCGGCGGTCCTTGTGCCGAGGTCGGTGTAGTTCACGCCGCAGGTGGCGTAGGCGCCGTTGCGGACGAAGGAGTCCGCGCCGGTGTAGTGCGGAATGCCATTGGCGGCAAGGTCCTCGGCGATCGCCATTTCCGCTGCCATGATGACGTTGTCGGTCGGGGTGAACACGGCATCCACACTGGCGGCGATGAGCGCGGAGGCGGCGGCGACGACCTCGTCGTTGGTGTTCGCGGTCTGCTCGACGTACTCGATGCCCTTTGCGTCAAGGTATGCCTTTGCGTCCGCGACGGGCTTGCTGGAGTTCGGCTCATTGAGGGAGTAGAGCAAGCCAACCTTGGCGACGTTCGGGTTCTGGGCGAACATCATATCCATGATGAACTCGGTGTTGAGCGCGTCGCTCGTGCCGGTGACGTAGTCGATGCCGGTGAGCTTGGCGGTCTCGGGGTCGGAGATGGCGGCGTAGACGACCGGCGTCTTCGTCTCCTCGGCGGAGAGGGCGGCGATCTGCGCGGCGGTGGTAGCGATGGGAATGATGGCGTTCACGCCGTCGGCGATGGCCTGATCGCTCAGCTGCTTGAGGATGGTCTGATCGCCCTGGCCGGAGGTGACCTCATACTCGATGGTCACACCGTTATCGGCGGCAATCTTATCCAGCTCGGCGGTGACGGCGTTCGCGATCTCATCGAGGGAGGCGTGGTCGAGCTGCTTGATGATCGCAACACGGAAGCCGCGGGGCGTACTGCCGTCCGTCCCGCTGTCCGGCTGGGGATCCTTTGCGCCGCAGGCGGCGAGGGACAGCGTCATCGCGCCGGCAAGAACGAGGGTCAGAAGCTTTTTCATCATGTTGTTTTTCATTTTGGTTTTCCTCCAATATATTTGATTTTGAGCGGCAGATGAAGCTCTGTCTTGCCGGAACAGAGCGGGGAAAAAGAAAAAAGACCTTCATCCCACCTACATGGGACAAAAGTCGTTGAACTTCTGCGATACCACCCAAATTGACGTTATCAAACGCCCGCTCGCTTACGCGCACCATCATACGCGCCCCGATGGATAACGGGTGGGATACCCGTCGGTCTCTACTCGGCTTTCGCCTTTTGATCCGCCCTCCGAAGTCCATTCACCGACCGTCCGCCGCCCCGATCACACCATCCGGGACTCTCTGAAGGCTTGCCTGCATCGGCTACTTCTCTCCGTCATTGGTTTTTACTGCTTTAACTTGTTGTAGCGTATTATAGCACGCGCGCTCCCATTGTCAACCCCTTTTTGCGAATTTTTTTCTTCTCTCCGTTTTACGCAAAAAGATTCCCCTTTCCCCCGCGCAAAGTCGGCAGAATGGGCAAAAGCCCACGGCCCTTTGACCGTCGGCTTTTTGCCCCGCGCCGCGGAGGCTGCGCGCCGTCTCCGTCAGAAGCGCAGCCTTGTATCCTTCACAAAGCTCTGCGTACCGTACAGCACCAGCGTATCGGTGATACCGTTCTCTTTGGCGTATTCCGTCACATCGCCCTTGAAAAAGCGCAGGTCGAGGACATGGACCTCTGCATAGTCCTCCACGGGAAATTGGGAAAAGGTGTTGCCGTAGGAATCTTTAATGAGCAGTAGCTTGCCGCTCTTGCCGCTGCCCTCGATAACGGTCTGTGCCTGGTTGGAGTTTAGAAACACAGCGTACTGGTCGCTGCCGGATAGGTACTTGCGCTCGTAAATACTTTCTGTTTCATACTGGCCATTGTTGTAGGAAACATGGCGGGTCGGATTCTGATACCATGCGGTGATTTCCTCAGCGGGAACGGAGGGCAGCGGGACTTTATTCCAAGTCGTGCCGTGGAAATTATCGCAGAGTACTTCCTGCGTCCATTCGCCCGCCGTAGGCTCAATACCGCGC
>ENA-ORTG01003011-ORTG01003011.1-human-gut-metagenome-genome-assembly--contig:-NODE-3011-length-12529-cov-2.622094_pt1 | contig 12529 bp, 10 predicted proteins | sample MGYA00241906_ERZ509176 | MGnify/ENA primary metagenome ERZ509176 (study PRJEB26280, sample SAMEA2338811) | human gut metagenome | biome: human gut; feature: human-associated habitat; material: faeces...
CGCCCCTCCCGGGCGAGTTTTTCAATAACGGCGCAGGAACAAGGCGCACAACAGGATAAAAGCAGCAGTTTCTCATTCATGGCAAATTCCTCAAATTATGCGCATAATACACAAAAATCCGCATTTGGCAAATATAATTACTTGCCAAAAAAAATTTACTTTCTAAGATAATCTCCATTATTTGCTTTTTTTAAAACGGAGAAAACAATGATTGAGATTGCCAAAGAAGACTGCTGCGGCTGCGCGGCCTGCGCCAATATCTGTCCGACCGGCGCCATCAACATGGCTGCCGATGCGGAAGGTTTTTTATATCCGCGGGTTGACGCCGATAAATGTACGCAGTGTCATCTTTGCGAGCATACTTGTCCGGCTCTGGCGCCGCAAAAGCATAAAAACACAGCTAAGCCGCTCTGTTTTGCCGCCTGTAATGCCGATGACGAAATCCGCAAACGCAGTTCTTCCGGCGGCGTTTTTACCCTGCTGGCCGGCGAGATTCTTAAAAACGGCGGGGCGGTCTGCGGCGCGGCTTTTGACGAAGCTTCGCATTTGCGGCATATTATCATTGACGACGAAAAAGAACTGCCCAGGCTGTGCGGCTCAAAATATGTGCAAAGCGAAATCGGTTCCGTATTTGCCGATATTCAGCGGCGCCTGAAACAGGGACAGGAAATTTTATTTGTCGGGACGCCCTGCCAGGCGGCCGGTCTGCGCGCGTATCTGCGCAAAGAGTATGACACTCTTTATATTGCCGATCTGGTCTGCCACGGCGTGCCTTCGGCGGCGGTATTTGAACGCTATCTCAAAGAAACGGTCGAAAACTGCCGGCAGGTCAGCGAGATTTCTTTCCGCGACAAAAGCAACGGCTGGAAACAGCTGACGTTATGCGTTAAGGACGGAGACCAAGAGATTTTAAAAGAAAAAGCTTCCGAAAACAGTTATATGAACGGTTTTTTGGGAAATCTTTTCCTGCGGCCGAGCTGCAGCAGCTGCAAATATACTTCCTGCAGCAGAATCGGCGACATAACCCTCGGCGACTTCTGGGGAATCCATGTCTTGAAGAAAAAGCTTGACGACGACAAAGGCACCTCTCTGCTGTTGATTAACAACCGCAAGGGGCGCGAGCTTTTGGAAAAGATCAGGCCGCAGCTCAGAATCTGCGAAGAGCGTCCGCTTAAAGACGCGGTTAAAGGCAATCCGGTATTGAGTTACCCCTGCCGGGCGCATGCCGGCCGCAGCGTCTTCTTTAATCAGTTTTCATCTCAGGAAAAACCGGTTGCGGATATGATTGAAGAATGCCTGGGCAAGAGAAAAGTCGGGATTATGAATTTTCACTATTCAAATGTTAATTTCGGGGCGGTTATGGTTCCTTTCGCCCTGTGCAAGGCCGTCAGACAACTCGGCTATCAGCCCGAAGTCATTAATTTTGTTCCCGATGATTTCTTAAACGATAAATCCGGTTTTGAAGATTTTCGCAATAAATTTATGGTCAGAACCAAATTATGCCGAACCAAAGCCGATCTGGAACGGCAGAGTAAAAATTTTGAACGGCTGATTGTCGGCGCCGATCAGGTCTGGCGCTGGACGTATAACGGCAAATATATGCTCAACTGGGCTTACGGCAATAAGACGCTGATTTCTTACGCTCCGAGTTTCGGCAGCGACGTTTATGAAGGCAAAGAAGAAGAAATTAAAGCCGGGCGCGAGCTGCTGGCGCGTTTTGACGCCGTTTCGGTTCGGGAAAAATCCGGGGTTAAAATCTGCAAAGACATTTTCAAGATCAACGCCGAACAGGTGCTTGACCCTACCCTGCTTCTGAACGCCGAAGATTATCAGGAAATTATCGACAACGAGCAGATTAAACCGGTCGGGAGAAAATATATCGGCTTCATGCTGCTTGACGAAGAAAAAGCCGCGGAAATCAAACAAGAACAGATTCTGCCCGAGCTCAAAAAAGATTATCTCTTTGTCGATGTCCTCAGAGACGGCAACGGTAAATTTAATACGGTCGGCACCTGGCTTGACCGCATGAAAAACGCCGAATATATTATCGCAGATTCTTTCCATGCCTGCGTTTTTGCCATCTTGTTCAAAAAACCGTTTGTCTGCATTACCCGCGATTTCGGCGGAAATTCGCGCATTGAAAGCCTGTTTGACACTTTGCATATCAGCCGCGGCCGCTTCTGCAAAAATCTGCAGGAAATAAGGGCTGAAGATTTACAGACGCCGATTGACTATCCGGAAGTATATCGTTATCTGGAAGAAAACCGCAGGCAGTCGCGCGCATATCTGGAAAAGGCCCTGAAAATAAAACCGACCCACAAACCCTACAGCGACTGCGAAGTTTTCAAGACCGAAAATATTTATCTGTTCGGAAAACTGCCGCTTGTCAAAATCAAGAACAAAAACAAACAGACAAGAATTTCCCTCTGCGGGTTGCCGCTGTTTAAGGTCAAACACAAAAACGGACAGGATCGGATTTATCTGTTTAATTTCCTGCCTTTATTTAGCCTTCGAAGCGTCGGATAAAAAAATTATTGACGAAATTGCAAAAAAAGGATTATTAATGGGGTTGTCCTTTTAACAATGAAGTATTGTCATGAAGCTGGAAGATTTACTGCCGCAGATATACGAAACCGTTGCCGGGAGCTATGAAGCCGTTACCTGCCCGGAATATGAACGCCTGATCCGCAAAATGATGCGGAAAGCGACGGTTTCAACACAGCCGCGGCTGGTGCATATGGGCGGAATTCCCGGCGCCGGCAAAACGACCTTTACCCGCCGTTATAACATGAAAAATATGGTTTATATCGGTTTTGACGCGGTGATGGAAGAAATCAGCGGTTATCAGGACGATATCAGAGTTTTCGGCCCTGAAGAAGGTTTCAAAAAGTGGGAAATGACCGCGCGGATAATCGGTTATGAACTGCTGCGCCGCAGCATTGAAATGCGCGCCGATATCTTTTTTGACCACAGCGGATGCTTTGCCGCGCATATTGATTTAATCCGCAATATCCGCCGTTACGGCTATACCACCGATATGTATTTTATTCTCTGCGATATCGAAACCGCTTATCAGCGGGCTTTGCAGCGGGAAGAATGGACAATGCGCCATACACCGCGCGAAATGATTGAAGAACGAGCCGGACTGGCGGAAAAGTATTTGCAGACTTACCGGACGATTGTCGATAATTTTTATCTCTACGACACCAGCAGCGGTAAATTTTCTCTGGTTGAGGAGCGTCATAATCTGCATCCCGAAGAACTGTCCGCGGCCGGTTAGCCGCCTGTTTTTGATTGCTTTTTTGCGAATTTCGGCTATACTGGCTTAAAAGAGGCAGGCTGAGAGGGCCGACAAGATGGCAAATTTCGATACACTGTTCAATAACTGGTTACATAACGGAATGCACGATCGCGCAACGGCGGTTTATGAACGCATAAACAGCCGCGGCGACGGACAGGACGCCTTTATCTATTCGCAAAACCTGGCTTTGATTGTTTACAGTTTCGGCCTTAAAGAGGCCTTCAGCCGGACACCGCCGCCTTTCGGACAAACGGAGGGCTGCGGTTTTCTGAAACATCTGTTCGGCTGCAAAGAAAACACGCTTGAGAGTATTCAGCTGCTGGCTTATAATTTTAAAAAGCTTATCGACAGGCAAAAACTTGACAGGAGCGACCGTGAAGCGGTTTATGATTTCGCCGGCCTGCTGCTGCGCTATTACCAATACGGCCTGGTTAACCGCGACAATGAAAACCAGTTTATTTATCAGGCTCAAAAGCTGGCCGGCGTATTAACCGGCAAAAAATATCCGCAGGATTTTGACAACTCGCGCAAAGCGGACGTTATCAACAGGCTTCTGGGCTTTAATCACAGCCGGGCCAAATCGGCACAGTGGCGGAAAGAAATCCCGCTGTATTTTCGGATGGCGGCGCTGATTGCCGACCGCTGCCCGGATCCGGATACGACAATAATTCTCAGCGACAACCTCCGCGATTATATGGAAGCTAAAGATGTTAAAATCGATGAAACCTTTATCCGCGGGCTGGAAAAAAATATTATTCCGGCGGCGATCTGCGGACATAATCCGCTGCTGGCAGTCCGCGGCAATCTCTGGGGGCGTTATGATTTTGAATACGGCATCGGCGATTATACTTATAAGGCGCTGACCGTCAAAGTCTGTCCCGCCGCTGTAAATGAACTGCTGATGATTGCCAAAGAGCTTCCGGCTTCGGAATATGAACCTTTTGCCGCCAACCGTCGGGACGCTATAACGCTGAATGACGGGCATTTCGACAGTCAGCTGCGGAATCTGGTGCATGATCAACGCCCCGGTATCGGCGCATTAATCGCGGCAATGGTTGATTATTTCGATGCGGGCGAAAGCGGCGACGCCGACCGTCTTAAAACAGCTGCCGTTAAATTGACGGCGGCAATTGAAGAAATCGATATCGACCTTAAAAAAGAAACCTTGTTTGCACGGCAAAATTATCTGGAAGTGCTTAATCGCAGCGATAATCCCGAGATTCGGGAAACGGCGATAGAGATTCTACGCCGCATGAAACAAAATATGAGCCGCAGCAGCTTAAGCAAGCCGCAGTGCGGCAAAACCGACATACAAGCCGCCATCGACAGACTGGACAGCGGACAGAATTTTATTGATCATCAGGATTTGGAGCAGGTTCTCAGTTTTGTTAACCAGAATCTGATCAAGGCAATTCAGCAAAAAGAAATCGGCATTTCACCGCAGAAACTGCAGCTTATCAGCTGGTGCGAGCAGAAATGCATTAAAGCTCTCAACCACCTTGACTATGAGCATCAATATTGCGCCTATACCGACCGGTGGTTCCGACAGACTGTTATATTTAATGAGCTTATCAATACGGATAACGGCAGTTTCAACCTCAAAAGTTTTAACCGCTGGTATGACGAAGAGATTCCCGCAGACCCGCCGCTGACGGCTTATCATAAACTGGCCGCGCGGCAAAACGAAAATCTGGCGGGGTTGTGTCAAAAATACAAAAAAATCGGCCTGACCGCCGAACGCCGGCTGCAGCGGCGTTATCCCGGCGACAGCAGTTATAAAGACGAGATGGCGGAAAAAATCCGCCGGCAAACCCGGAAACGGACGGAAATTATCGGCAGCGGCCTGTTAAAACAACTGCAGAATCTGACTACCTTCCGCCCGGCATCCACCCGAGCCGGCGAACAGGACCGCAAGCAGCGCCTCAGCGATAACTGGTTTGAGGTATCGCAGCTTCTGAGCCGCAGCGGCAAAAGTTTTGAAAGTAATTAATTTTCCGCTTTAATTTTGATAAAAACTTCGTGTTCAAAAGCATGATAAGCCCGGCAAAGAGCCTGGTGCGCCAGTTTAAGATCCAGCTTGAGCAGCGTTCCGGCGATTTGTTCAAATTCCCGGTTAACTTCGCTGAGGGTTTGCAGATATTGCTTTTCCTGATTATTTGCTGCGGTATTCATTTCGTTTCCTTAAGATTAGTGCCAGTTTATCGTTTATTCCTTTAGTCCCTCTGATGCCTGATTTGTTATCTTCGGCTTTGAAACGTCCTTCCTGCGCCAGAACTCTGCTCGGCGGGTCAGTCATTTTAAGACGATTTTCATAAGGATCCAAAGTCATCATTATCGGAACCAGAGTCATGTTGCCGACCGTTTCTTTCGGCGCGCCTTCAATAACTTTGTAGCCATGCTTGAGGTGATAGTCTAAAAGCGCTTCATCACAGACACCGTAAACTTTTTCATAACCGTCGGCCCGACAAATGCTGACAGCTTCGAGATTCAGCATCTGAGCCAGACCGCTTTTGCGATAATCTTCATCAACGGCCAAACGTTTGAAGCGGACAAAATCACAATGTTTTTCATAACCGATCATGCCTACGGTTTTACCCGCGCCATTCACGGCCAGAATATATGTCGAGCCGAATTCGTTATCTCCGAACTCAACATCGCGGGAAAGGCCGTTTTTATAAACAAATTCCACGGCTCTGAATTCACGAATGCGTAAATAATCCTCCAGAGTGTTGGCAACATAAATCCGCACATCGTCCAAACTGACCGCGGCGGCTTCATTATATTGTTTATTCTCACTCATTAGAGGTCTCTTAACAGATTTATAATATTTATAGTATAGACTTTATTATATGGTATTTGACTCAACTGTTGGAGGGGCTATTTTGATATAGCTGATATATATATTATGAACATGAATTCAGACTTGGCAACACTTAAAAAGCTATTTTTATTTAGAGAAACAACCAAATATAGAAGCATCAGCACAACCGCTTTAAATCTCGGATTAAAACAATCAAATCTTTCCAAAGCCATCAAAGATTTGGAGATTTATCTCGGAACCCGCCTTTTCGGGCGGATTCACAACGGTGTCGTGTTGACCGAAGAAGGCGAATATGTCATTCGGCAGGTACAAAAAATTGATGAATCCCTGCATGCAATTAAAAGTCTTTCGGAAGAATCTCATGCCATTTCAGGTAACATAAGCCTGTGGACAACTGACGGATTGGGGGCCTGGTGCGTCTCCACTCATCTCGGAGAATTTTATAATAAATATCCCGATGTCACGATAGAGATTAAATGTTCTAACGAAATTCCCGATATATTACCGCGGGAAGCCGATGTTGCGGTTGTTTTTGAAGAACCGCGCACCTCTTCGGCCAAAACAATCTCCGAACATACGCTGACTTTCAGCCTTTATGCTTCCAACAGTTATATCAGCCGCTACGGACGCCCCAAGAATCTGGAGGATATGAAAAAGAATCACCGGATTTGCGACAGAGGAAATTTTAAAGATGTCTGGCCGAAATGGGCGCAGCTGGTCGGAGATGCCCAGCATATCGTCAGCACCACCAACTCTTCCACGGTTTTTATGCATTTAACGCAGCAAGGCATGGGAATCGGACTGCAACCAGATATTGTCGCCGGCAGCGATCCCGATTTGCAAAGGCTTGACCTGGACTTCAGTCTCAGTCATCCGTTCTGGGTTATCAGCCATCAAAACAGCGAAGAAAGAGAAAAGGTCAGAACTTTTATCGAATTTATTACCAAGGCGATCACCAATCCCGCTTAAGGAAATTTGGCACGTTATTTGCATATATTCTGTTAAGTTAAACTGTAATTTAACAGGATTTGTAAATGATGATAACGCCGTACCTTAAGAAAATAGCCGGATTTGCGGCTCTCGGACTGATCTTTTCCCTGGCTTGCCCTTCTGTTCAGGCGGCTTCGCGCATAAAAGATATTGCCGATTTTGAGGGGGTAAGAGAAAACCAACTGGTCGGTTACGGCCTGGTCGTGGGTCTGAACGGTACCGGCGATAACGTTAAATCTATCGATTTTACCAAAGAGAGTCTGGTCTCCATGCTTGATCAGATCGGCATCAATGCCCGCGGCGGCCAGATTAAGGCCAAAAATATTGCCGCGGTTATGGTAACGGCAAATTTTCCGCCGTTTGGCAGACAAGGCAGCCGGATTGACGTGATGGTCAGCGCCATGGGCGATGCCAAAAATCTTCAGGGCGGCACTTTGATCGCCACGCCGCTGGTCGGCGCCGACGGAAATGTTTATGCCGTTGCTCAGGGGCAGATTGCAGTCGGCGCCCTGAGCGCCCGCGGAAATTCCGGTTCATCGGTCAGCAAAGGCGTGCCGACCTCAGGCCGGATTGCCAACGGGGCAATTATCGAAAACGAAATTCCTTTTGAATTAAACAGTCTGAAAAATATTACCCTGGCTTTGCGGAATCCGGATTTCACCACTGCGCGCCGCGTTTCCGACGCAATCAATGCCCTTATCGGCATTAACAGCGCCAAAGCCATCGATCCGACCACGGTAACGCTGGAAATCCCCGAAGCCTATCGCAATAACGTCGTTGAGCTGATGACCAAAATCGAACAGTTAAAAGTACAGCCCGACCAGCTGGCCAAAGTCGTTATTGACGAAACCTCGGGCATTATCGTTATCGGCAAAGATGTTCGTATCAACAAACTGGCGATTGCCCAGGGAAATCTGACCATTCGTATTTCGGAAATTCCTTTCCTGTCCCAACCGCTGCCGTTCTCGGACGGGCAGACGGTTATGACAACGGCTTCGGCCATTGATATTAACGAAAGCGTTGACAGCAAACTCAGCGTTTTGGAAACCGGCGTCAATCTGCAGGAACTGGTTGACGGGCTGAACGCCCTGGGCGTTTCGCCGCGCGACTTAATCAGCATTCTGCAGGCGATTAAAGCCAGCGGCGCCCTGCAGGCAGATATTGAGGTGATTTAAGATGGAAGCATTAAGCAGCGCCATATTCCCGGGTTTAGATAAAACGGGTCTGAATATCGAAAGCCAGAAAGCCGGACTGGCCCGGGTCAAAGATTCGCGCGACGAACAGGAAATCAAAGAAACGGCTCAGAGCTTTGAAGCGTTTTTTCTGACCAAGATGATGGAGTCAATGTATGAGGGTGTTTCTACCGACGGTATGTTCGGCGGCGGTCATGCCGAAAAAATATACCGCTCCCTGCTGCTCGACGAATACGGCAAATCTATGGCCAAGACAGGGACCGTCGGCGTCGCGGATTATGTAATGAAGTCAATTTTAGATATGCAAGAAATGGCAAGTAAAGGATTTATTCAGGGATAAGAGGACAGAACCATGGAAAACACAGCAGAAAATAAACTCATGAAAGAGAAAATCGATTATTTCAAAGAAGTGGTCCAAAGCTTCTCGGAATTGTTGGTGCTTGAAAACGAAGCTCTGAATAAGTTTGATTTTATTGCGGTTGCGGAGCTTTATGAACAGAAGGCCAAAACCGTCAGCGTTTACCGCGGACTGATTGCCTATTTTATCAAGAACCAAAACGAACTTAATCAGGCAGACGCGGCTGACCGCGAGACACTTAAGGAGTTGTCGCTCAAGCTTGACGCTCTGCTTAAGGAAAACGACATATTATTAAAAACCAGGATGGAGACCAGTAAAACGGTTATGGATTCAATCGTGAATATCGCCAAAGTTACCAATAACGCCAATGCGACTTCTTACGGCGCGAGAGGCAAATATTCGCCTTTGGACAATAACAGCAACGCACTGGCCGTCAACAGAACTTTATAGGAGTAAAGGTCATGGCTTTAATTTCGGGATTGGGAACCGCGCTCAGCGGTATGAAGGTAGCCCAGACACAGTTAGATATCATCGGACGCAATATTGCCAACGTTGATACCGTCGGTTATACCCGCAAACAGGCGCAGCAGAAATCGGTGGTGCTGGCCGGTTCCAGCATGGGCGTAACCATCGGAGACGTTACCCGCAGCGTCAATCAGGGGCTGCTGAAAAGCTTTTTGAGTTCAAACAGCCTGACCGGGCAGCTCAACGCGCAGAACGAATATCTGAGCAAAACCGAGATTTTGCTGGGAACACCGGAAGGCGATAATTCCATTTCGGCCAATGTCGCCAATCTGCAGGCGGCTTTCAACAGTTTTGCCTCCGACGTGACATCGGCTTCGGGACGTTATAATCTGCTTAATCAGGCGCAGACGGTTACTTCGCGCTTAAATTCCATTTCTCAGGAAATTCAGAAACTGCGCGGCGATGCCGACCTTAATATCACCAGCTCGGTGGCGGAAATCAACGACCTTCTGGATGAGATTCATGAACTGAACGAAAATATCGTCAAATATAAGGTTTTAAAATATGACGGGGTTGCCGACCTTGAAGATAAGCGCGATACGGCGCTGCGCAATCTCAGCGAAAAAATCGACATCTCTTATTTTACCCGCGATACCGGTGAAATTGTTATTCAGACGACCGGCGGCATCACCCTGCTCGACCGCGATCCGCACAAGCTGACTCACAGCGCCGTTACGCAGACCAGCGCGACATCGACTTATGCAGGCGGCGCAATCGGCGGCATTATGGTCGACGGCGTAGACATTACCAATCAGCTGCGTCAGGGCGAGCTTAAAGGCTTAGTCGAGATTCGCGATGTCACGCTGCCGTCGCTGCAGTCACAGCTTGATGAACTGGCCGGCGTGCTGAAAGATTCCATTAACCAGATACATAACCAGGGAACGGCTTATCCGCAGACGCCGTCAGAAATGACCGGAACGCGCGATATTATCAATCCCGATAACCAGAATATCAGAATTTCCAACGGCGACGTCCGCTTTACGATTTTTGACCAGAACGGCAAACAGGTTTCGACAACCACACTGCTCGGCGATCTGCATTTTCCGGATGCCGGCGCCAGCATTACCGACATGACGACGACAATCAATAACTGGCTGCGTGATCCGAACGGCGCCAACCTGCCGCAGGCAGAGTGCAAAATCGACCAGGACGGCCATTTATATATCGAAACCGGTGACAGCTCTTATACCATTTCAATTATGGATGAAGCCAGCTCCACTCCCGGCGGCGAGCAGAAAGACGTTACAATCGAATATGATGTCAACGGGGACGGTAATTATGACCGGACTTTCTCGGGATTTTCAAATTTCTTCGGCATGAATGACTTTTTTGTCAGCAACCGCAATGAAAATATCTATGATTCAAAGGTTATCAGCAAAAATGTCAATCTCGGCCTCAGAGATATCGTAACCATCGGTTTTTCCAGCAGCAACAGCGATACGCCGTTGGGATCAATCAATATTTATCCCAACGACAGCGTTCAGGATATTGTTAACAAAATCAACAATGATCCGAACCTTAATCAGCAGCTGCGCGCTTCTCTGGTTCCCAACGGCAGCGGTTATGTTCTTCGGATTGAAGACACAACCGGCTCTCAGTTGGAAATCTATGAGAACGTTGCTCCGGGCGGGACTTCTTCGGGAGTTCTGGAAAAATTGGGCATGGCTCCTTCAAATGCCGGTATGGCCGCAACCATCGGCGTCAGAGAAGAGTTACAGGCTCAACCGAATCTTATCTGCGGCGGATCACCGGAATTTAATGCCGCGTCCGGCGAATATCAGCTGAATCCGGCCATGAACAATATTGCCAATGCAATGGGAAAAGTATTTGACCAGACCTTGAACTTTAATCAGTCAGGCACCATCTCGGAAACACAGACTACGCTGGCCAACTATGCGGCAACATTCGTCGGCAATATTGCCTCTCAGACCAGCAATGCCGAATCGACATTGGCCTATCAGCAGCAGCTGACAAACTCAATTTCATTAAAAGAAGCGCAGGTCAGCGGCGTGGATATGGATGAGGAGCTGGCTCAGATGATTGTCTTCCAGCAGACTTATGCCGCCTGTGCCCAGGCTTTTACAGCATCCAAAGAAATCTTGGACCTGCTTTTGAATATGGTTAACTAGGAGGATTTAACATGGTAAGAGTTCCTACTTATGCAACTTATATGAATCTGATGAACGGCACCCTGGCAAACAAGGCGCAGTTTGATTTGTATAACTATCAATCAATTACCGGCCTGAAATCTCCCACTTATTCCGGCTACGGAATGAGCGCTTACAGCATCGTCAGTCTTGAGGCTTCTCTGACCGTTACCAAAAACTTTATGGAAACCAACGATATTCTCAATATCGAGCTGAAGACCATGAATACGTCAATTGATGCCGTCAGCAAGGCAATTGCCGACTTCAAGAGTTCGCTGACCAGTTTCAGCGGCATGGATCTGGATAAGATTACGCCGGATTATACCGGCGGTGAAATCTCGTTCACCAGCAATAATGACGTTTACAACGGCAAGACACTGACCATTGACGGCACCCAGTATACTTTCCGCACGGCGGAACCGGCGGGCGGCTGGGGAGCCAATGATATTGACATTTCAGGCCTGACGCCCGGCAGCGACACTTACGGAGCCGATGTTATGGCTGCCTTGGAAGCCAAACTTCCCGCCGATGACGAGTTTAAATTTGACGGCAATAAGTTTACTTTTCCGCTGTATACGGTTGACGGCGCCTCATCGGTTCTGAATGCGGACGGCGTCACTACCGGAGAGCCGCACGAAATGAGCGATGAGCAGGCGCAGGTTCTGCAGCAGCTGCAAAATCTGGCCTTTACGACCATGCAGGTTCTGACCGACAGTCTGAACACTTCAGCTAACGGCAAATATCTGTTCGGCGGCGGCGTTTCCATTAATCCGCCGGTTAATTTCCCGTTTACGACTTTAGAGCAGTTCCAGCAATATTATGACGGTGTCAATGTCAAATATCCGGGAAATTCCAGCGCCAATTTGTCAACGCGCGAAGTTGACGGCAGCCAGACCGGCGACATCACGCTGGAACTTGATGCCGACGGCGGAAACAAAGCCACAATTACGGCTGCCAATGCCGGCGCTTTTCTGACCCCGGTTATTAAGGGCGGAGAAAAAACGACCGGAGACTTGAGTTTCAATGCCGCGGATAATACGATTAAGGCAACGGAATACGGCGCCTTTAATACTCTGAGCGCCGGAGATACATTGGTTATCGGCGGCAACGATGCCGGAGCCAATGCCAAATCTTATATCATCAAATCGGTTTCCGCAGACGGCACGACGGTAACGGTTGAAGAATCCACGCCGA
>ENA-ORTG01003019-ORTG01003019.1-human-gut-metagenome-genome-assembly--contig:-NODE-3019-length-12493-cov-2.638125_pt1 | contig 12493 bp, 8 predicted proteins | sample MGYA00241906_ERZ509176 | MGnify/ENA primary metagenome ERZ509176 (study PRJEB26280, sample SAMEA2338811) | human gut metagenome | biome: human gut; feature: human-associated habitat; material: faeces...
CCGGTCACATGACCGCCACCGACAGCTTCACCGTCGAGACCACCGGCTGTATCGGCATGTGCTATCTGGAGCCCATCGTCGATATCTACGAGGGGGAGAAGCTCCTCCACCGCCTGGTGAAGGTCACCGAGACCGATGCCCGGGGCATCGTGGAAGCCGTTCGGAAAAAAGACTTCTCCAAGCTGGAGGCCATGTTCATCAGCGACGAGGATGCCCGCTTCCTGAAGAAGCAGAAGCGCGTGGCCCTGCGCCACTGCGGCGTGGTGGACCCCACCAGCATCGACGATTATATCAAGAAGGACGGCTACAAGGCCATCGACAAGGCCCTGCACATGACCCCCGAAGAGGTCATCGAGGAGGTCAAGGTCTCCGGTCTGGCTGGGCGCGGCGGCGCTGGCGTTCATCGTGCTGTATAACCTCACAAACATCAACATCACCGAGCGCGAGCGGGAGATCGCCACCATCAAGGTCCTCGGCTTCTACGACAGCGAGACGAACCGCTATGTGTTCCGCGAGAACATCATCCTGACGGTGCTCGGCGCGCTTGTGGGTCTGCCGATGGGCAAGGCGCTGCACGCCTACGTCATGTCGCAGATCCGCATCGACCTCATGTGCTTCGACGTGCGGGTGGCGCCGGGCAGCTATCTGCTCTCCGCGGCGCTGACGCTCGCGTTCGGGCTGCTGGTCAATCTGGCGCTGCGCCGGAAGATCCGCGCCATCGACATGGCCAAGGCGCTCGAGGAGCTTGAAAAGCTGCACGCCGAGAAGAAACAGCCCGAGGTCAAGTGCCCGCCCGTCCTGCCCGACGTGACGATCGATGAGTTTGCAAAGTGCGATATGCGCGTGTGCAAGGTTCTCGCCTGCGAGGCCGTCAAGAAGTCCGACAAGCTGCTGAAGTTCACGCTGGATGACGGCAGCGGCACTCCGCGCCAGATCCTCTCCGGCATCCACAAGTTCTATGAGCCGGAAACGCTCGTCGGCAAGACCGTCGTCGCCATTCTCAATCTCCCCCCGCGTAAGATGATGGGGCAGATGTCCAACGGCATGCTGCTCTCTGCCGTCCGCGAGGTCGAGGGCAAAGAGGAGCTGCATCTCGTGATACTGGACGACTCCGTCCCCGCCGGCAGCCAGCTCTGCTGATATGACGTAGAACCCCTCGCCGGTCGGCGAGGGGTTTTTAGCCCCGCGAGACGCGTGGCGATATTTATTGCTCTTTCTTTATACTCTGGCAACCCCTCAGCCGGCCACTGGCCGACAGCTCTCCTAGTAGGGGCATCAAAAATCTCCGTCCGTGGGTCACAGACCAACGGACGGAGATTTTTGATGCTTTCAGAGTTTGCCGAGCAGCACAACGATACCGGCTGCCGCGAGCGCGATGATGAGGTACAGCACCGTAGCGATGGCGCGCTTCGTGAGCACGAGCTTCCACGTCTTGACATACGGCACACCCTCCAGCCGTCGTCCCGCCGGATCACATTCTGCGGAACATCGCCCGCCGCGCAGACGAGCGACGTTTCCTCGTCGGTCTTTCCAATGAAGCAGTACTCGGCGTCAAGGTTCACGAGCGAATAATCCTCGACCTGACACACGGAAAAGCTCTGCTCCAGCTTTTTCATCTCCACATCCGTTCTTCCTCCGCGTCACAGACGCTTTATATAAAACAGATCCATCGTGCCGTGATTCGTCTGGCTGGGCTTCTCTATCCGCCGGAAGCCCAGCTTCTCATACAGCTCCACGGCCGCGGTGAGCCGCGAATGCGTTTCGAGGTACAGCTTCTTATACCCCGCCGAGCGCGCCCACTCCTCCGTGATGCGCATCAGCTCTTTTCCGCAGCCCTTGCCCTTCGCGGAATCGTCCAGATACAGCTTCTGAAGCTCCGCGCAGTCCTCGATGCCCTCGAACTCCGCGATGCCCGCGCCGCCGACGACCTGCCCGGCATCGTCGAGCGCGACGAAGTAACGGCGCTTCGACGGCTCTGCGTCATAAAACGTGCTCAGGTGCTCAAGCTCCGGATCAAAATACGCCGTCCCGGGGATATCAAGATGGAAGTGCTTTAAATTCGCCCTGACGATCTCAGCGATGCGCGCATCGTCGGCAGGCTCTATTTTTCTATAACTCGGCATGGTATCATCTCCCGAAATCAAAGCTCCGCCGCGTCAGAAGCTCCACGGCAGGTACGCCGCCAGCACCGCCAGCAGCACGGACGGCAGCATGTTCGCCACGCTCACCTTCTTGCCCCACACAAGGTTCACGCCGACGCAGAATATCAGCAGCGAACCGACAAGCGACAGGTACGATATTGCCGTCTCCGTCATTATCGGCGCGACGAGCCGCGCAAGCAGCGTCATGCCGCCCTCGAACACGAACACCGGTATCACGGAGAATATGCAGCCGCGCCCCATCGCGGAGGTCATGACGGCGATGATGATGAAGTCTATCACCGCTTTCACCGCGAGGGTCGAGTAGTCGTTCAGCAGTCCGTCCTGTATCGAGCCGACTATTGCCATCGCGCCGATCGAAACGGTCAGCGACGCGGTCACGAACGCGTTGACGAAGCCCGCGTCGCCGCCGTTGCCGGTCTTGACCTTGAGCCATTCGCCGAAGCGGTCAAAGCCGCGCTCTATCCCGATAAGCTCGCCCGCGACCGTCCCGATCGCAAGGCACAGCACGACCAGCATCGACTTTCCGCTGCTGAGCGAATTGCCCTCGATCTGCAGCATTCCCGACATTGCTCCGGCGATCGCGATACACATCACGCTGACGCCGCCGGCTTTGTTCAGGGAATCCTGCTGCTCCGGCTTGAAGCGCTTTCCTATAAAATGTCCCATCAGTCCGCCGGCGACGATGCCGGCGCTGTTCAAAATTGTCCCAAGTCCGATCATTTTTTCTCTCTAAAAGCTTATGGCTTTATCTGCTGCGTCTCCTCCGGAGTCAGTTCATCGATGCTCTTGGTGTAGAGAATGTCGCTCCACGGGTAGGCGTAGGCCCATGATTTATAATCGCCGAACTGCTCACGCAGCAGCGCGTAGCGCGGCACGTTGTAGCCGTTTTCATCCTTGCACCAGCCGCCCTCCTTGTGATTGGCGACCTGCGTGTTGATGAGGGTGTCAGGCAGCTTCTCTCGTATCTCCTCTTTCTGTTCTGCCGGAACCGGCGTGACGCAGCCGATCCACAGCCGCTCAAGCTGGGTCAGGCCGTATAGCGGCGTGATGTCGCGTATCTGCCAGCAGTTGCCGATGTTGAGATGCTTGAGGTTCTTGAGGTTTGCAAAGGACGAAATGTCGTTGCAGTTGGTGCTGAGTATCTCCAGATACTCCAGCTTCTCCAGCGAGCCGATCGGCGTCGCGTCCGACCATGGCGCGCAGGCCACGATGCAGACCTCGAGGTCCGGCATGTTGTAGAGGAACGACAGGTCGTAAAGGCTGCTGTGCCCGATATCGAGCCAGACGACGTCCGTGCAGTAATACAGGCCGTCGGAGGTCGCGTCGTTTATGTAGTGCGATTCGGACGAGGCGAGCAGGCGCTTCACGTCCGTGCGGCAGGTATACACGTCGCCGAACCAGACACGCCAGACGACCTTGATATCCGGATACGCGTCACGTATCGCGGCCATGGCGGTGTTGCTGACGCCGCAGGAATCCATGTCGAGGAAGGTGCAGCGCGTCATGTACGGCAGCACGGCCAGCACCGCCGCGCCCTCGTCGTCCATGCGCCGGTGACTGAGCACCATCTGCTCATCGAGCGTTGTGAGCTGCTTGCCGAACAGCGTGAAGCCGTAGCGCACCGCCTTGTCCGGAAAGGCCGCCTGAAACGCGCCGACCTCATCCCAGCCGAGCGCGGCCGACGCATCCTCGCCCTCTTCCGGCGCGGTGCCAAGGTCTATCGTCTCAAGCCCCTGGATGAGCCGCAGGATTGCCATGCACTCGTCGATATTCTCCGGCGCGATACCAGCTAGCTTCGCCTCGGTGCTGCGCAGGGAGAAGCTCTCCCCGTTCGGGAATTCGCCGCGCAGGCTGACGCGTACGCCGCTGTGGCTCGCGATGTATTCGCCGATAGCCTCATAGCAGTCGCTGCCGGTGAAATCCACGGCCTTGAGCGCAGTGAATTCGTCCATGCGCGGCATCTCGTCCGCAGTCACGACTATGCGCAGACTCTCTGCATCCACTGGATAGCTGCCGGAGGCAAACTCCAGCGTCGGCACGGGAGTCGGTTCCGCGGGGGTCTCCTCCTGTCCGCAGGCGCATAGGGTCAGCGCGGTCAGCGCGGATATTATGATCAGGATAAGTTTTTTCATCATTTTCCTCTAAGTATAAAATTTACAGTACAAGATTTACAGCGGCATTGATTTTACCACAGTTCCTCCCGCTTTACAAGCACCGCGCTTGACTTATCGGCTTCCGTATGATACAATTTTAGCAATGGCGTAGGCCAATCGAAAATTATTTTGTGAAGGAGAAAAACCATGGATTTCAGAAGCCTGACCGTTAAGGAACTGTTTGACAACGAGGCGACCGCCGCCGTCGTCAAGGAGCTTGCTCCCCAGCTACTCAAGTATCCCATCAAGCTGTTCAACAAGAAGAGCTGCGGCGAGATATTCGACAAGGTCGTCAAGGGAGGCATCGTTCCCGAAGCCGTTGCAAAGGACATCGAAGCAAAGATCAACGCTCTGCTCAAGTAAGATAAACATCAGATCCCCGCCGCATTCCGGCAGGGATTTTCAGATCGAGGGTATATCCCTCGGAGGTGGAAGCATGGATAAAGAGACAAAGCGAGCCTTATGTATGACCCTTGCCGCCTCGCTGTTCGTATTGCTGGCGTGCTGCTGGGCGCTGATCTCCGGCAATGCGACGGTGAACTGCAGAGGCTTCGCCGTGGATGCCGACGGGAATTATTACATCGGCCTGCGGCAGCGGATAGACGTATACACCGGCGGGGAGCGCAGCGGCAGCATACCGCTCGACACCAAGTCCGCCTACGCGTTCACGATACGCGATGGGCATATAGTTGTGGCAACCGACACGGCTGTGTCGGAGCTTGCGCTGGGCGGCACGGTCATCGACAGCCGCGAGGACGGCGGCGCGGCCTACAAGGAGCTGAAGAGCCTGCGCGAATATACTGCTCCCGACGGGCAGACCTACACGATGCGCTTCAAGCCCGGGTTTTACAGCATTGTCAACGCGAACGGCGACACGGTGTACGCCTCGACGTCGCTTGATAAAATGGTCGTCCTCTGCCTGCCGCTCGACATTATCGGCACCATATGGTTCACGATGTTCTGCTTTATGCGCAGCTCCAGGCTGAGACGGGAGCTGCAAGGCGCAGCTGAATAAGACAACAAGCTAAGACAAGCCCTCCGGCCAGACCGGAGGGCTTGTCTTATTATGCCGCCGTGCGGCGGGGGATTTACTTTTCTTTTCTGAGCTTTCTCGCAGTGACGACTACGGCCGTCATGGACGAGAGCATAACTACCGCGAGCAGGAGCGCGTTCGCTTCGTCGCCAGTCTTGGGCTTGGCGCTGGGATTGGTCAGGCCGGACCAGCCGCCGGTGACAGTGCCGCCGATGCCGGAGCTGCCGTGCGGGATGCTCTCGGTCTTGGTCGCGCCGCACTTGGTGCAGGTGTAGGTTCTGACTCCTTCCTCGGTTGTCGTCGGCTGCTTTGTTACTGTTGCTTTATAATCATGTCCCAATGCCGCCAGCTCTTTTCCGGTACTCAGAAGTTTATCACAATCCTTACAATAGGTATCTCCCGTGTATCCGGTCTGCGTGCAGGTTGCTTCTCTGCGGTTCTTCACGGTTGTATGCACATGGTTCGTGGCATCCACTTCACCAAAGGTTTCACCACAAACACTGCACACAGCTTTAGATATACATGTAGCAGTCGTTCCGACCGTGTGCGGTTTTTTCTCGATTGTTGTACCGGTATCAAGCTTTTCACCACAATCCTTACAGTAGGTATCGCCTGTATAGCCTTCAACGCTACAGGTTGCATCTTTTTTGTTTATGATTTCTGTATTTTTGTGCTCACATTCGCTTCTTGTGATCGTAATGCTTACACTTTCTGTCTCGTAGTTGCCCTTGTCAGTTCCTGTATAAAATGCATTCGCTGTCACTGCCACACCATCTGCAAGTGCCGTGTCCTTATCTGCCTCCTGCCAGCTCCAGCCTTCCGGAAGTATAATATCGCCAACCTTCTTTGTACTGTGTGCCGGTTCCATCGCAGCTTCCGGCATGTTCGGAGCTTTCGCTGCCTTGTTGACCGTAAGAATGATTTTCATATCAACAGCATTATAATTATCTGTATCTGATGGTGTAAATATTACATCATACTCTGTCTTTTGGCTGTCTGCTGCTGTAGGCTTGCTACTGCTGTTCTTCCATGCAAATGTTCCTGTGACTTCAGTTCCATCTGCTGTCTGATAAGCTGCTTTTCCTCCGGTCAGGGTACTGTCTGAAAGTTTCTGTCCGTAGGTAAGTGCGCCTGCTGTCGGCTTCTCTGCAATTACCGGTGTTGCCTTAGCAACCGTGATAGCTGCTGTTCCGGTAAGTTCAGCATAATGCCTGCTGTCTGTCGGCTTGAATACCCAGCCTGCCTGTGTGGTTCCTGTAGCAGGGATTTCGTCCGGATTACTCCATGAAAGGATACCTTCTACCATATTATCTGTACCGGCTTCCACAAAAACGGTATTTCCGAGTGTCAGCTTTGAAATCTTTTCTCCATAGGTCAGCACATTACTTCCATCTACGGATACGGTGTTTCCACGCTTAATCTCTACCGTCTTCTTATCTGTAATACTAATCGTCAGCGTGTATTTAACATTCTCATAGTTCTCCATCGAAGCTGTTACCGTGATAATTGCTGTCTTTCCAACCTTGGACGAATCTACCTGATTTACTTTATAGGTCAGATTTCCGGCTGTATCGACTGTTACCTCACTTAAAAGCTGCTCTGTATCTGTCTTTGCAACCGCATATGTTGTAGTGCCCCTATCCGTCGGGAGCTTTCCTGCAATATCCACACCGATTGTCTTTCCGTCTGAACCGGAAGCATACGCATAGGTCTTATTTTCCGTGATGCTGGAAACGGTGAGTGGGCGTTTGGTAATATTTACCCAGGCGGAGCCGGAAGCATCCGCATAGCCAGACTGGGAGACCTTATAATATACGATCTTTGCACCATTCGTGAAGTTGGTGTAGGTCAGGCTGTCCTGTGTGCAGCTATTTGCGCTTTCGCCGTATTTTACGATTGCGCCACTAGGCACGCCGGTGAGGGTGATCCCGTGCGCATTACCGTCATACATACCCTCATAAGCCGCAGGCGAAATGCCGCTGAAGTGCTTCTGCGTGAGTTTGACCTTGATCTGCGCCGTCACAGGCGTGCTGGGCTGCTCCACCTCGTCAGCAATCGAAGTAAGATCTAATGTTCCGGTGAGCGTCTGCTCCTCCAGCGTATTCGGATCATAACCGTTCCATGTGACGGGGATCTTATCAAATGTTTTGCCATCCTCCGTGGTGATTGTCACGGTTCCGGGCAGCCCCAGCTTTTCCTGCGCCGTTCCGTATGGCTTGTCCGTAATGCCAGTCAGCGTATTGCAGCTCTTTACCGTACGCTTGACAACCGTTACGTTATAGTCCTGAGTCAGCTCCTTGTAATTATTGGTATCTGTGGGAGTAAACACGATCGTGGTGGTCTTGCTGCCTGCGCTGTCCCAAGATTTCGCAGCATCTGCCTTGAAAGCGAAGGTGCCTTTGCCGCTGCCGCCGGTGAGGGTCGCTTCACTGTTGACATAAACCGATGCAGAAAGCGTCGGCCATTCGGTCACCACCGGATTGGCCTTCTGAATGGTATACTTCACGCTGGCAGTGGCAGCCTTGTTGCCCTCGCCCACCGTGATGCTGGCGGTGTACTCGCCCGCGTTGGTGGGGAGCGCGTCGTTTTCCAAGTTCTCTGGACCATACTTGCCCGTCTTTATGTAGCTGATGGTGATCTCACTCGCCGCCGGACCCTGCCAATCGCTGCTTGCAGTCACCGTGGCGGGGTTGCCTTCCCCGCTGTAGGTCAGCTCGGCGGGGGCCTTGATGGTCACGCTGCCGCCGTTTCCGTCGGTCAGATAGCAGCCCTCTGCCGTACACTTCGCGGTGATGGTCGCACCGCTGGCGCTGTACGTCCAGCTATGCTGATGCTGGGTCACGGTAAACGGCTCGCTGTAGCACTGATAGCCATTGCTGCACTGGACGAAAATGTGGTACTGATAGCTCTTGTCTACGGGCAGCCCGGAGATCGTGAGCGTCTTGCTCTTCTCGCCGGTATGCGTTGCAGTATTAACTTTTTTGAACCTCGTGGTCCAGTCGTTTTCTGATTCGTTAAACAGCTCCCACCAGTAGTAGTAGGTGACGTTCTCCGTTTCGGGCTCGGACGCGATTACCGCAGTCAGCGTGATATTGCCGTCCGTCGCAAACGCCGAGTTTCCGGTGTAGTTCGTATCGCTATTCGGATAGATCTTTTCGACCGCGAAGGGCGCTTTTTCAACGGTGACTTCTGACGGGATTGAATTGGCGTTGGGGAGCCATTGGTTATCCCTTGTTTTTTTGTAAGCGTACCCCTTCGCCAGCAGCGCGTAGGGCTTGACATAGCCGGCATCGCTCGTGATCTCGCCGTAGCTGCCGCCGCTGAGGCTGGCGCTGCTACCGTCGTCCTTTACAGCCACACGGCTGAAGGTGCCGTTGCTCAGCGAAAGCTTTCCGCCGTTCTGCGCCGTGACAATGGCGAGCTTCGTATCCTTGTCGTTGACGGTCAATTCCGCGTCTTTGCCCTCCACCGTCACATTGAAGCCTCCGTTGCTGCCCGTGACCGTCAGAGAAATGCCCTTGGCGATGAGGTTTGCTCTTGTGACCGTTTTCCCGCCGGTCGCCAGCGTCACCGGCCCGCGGGTCAGCTCATAGGTGGTCGAATGCCCGTCGGCATAGCCATTCACATCCTGATACAGCGTGATGGTCTTTTCGCCGTCCGCCGCGTTCGCCGCCTCGATGGCAGTGGCAAAGGCCGCGTACCAGCTCGTCTTGCCGCCGACGGTCAGCGACGCCGCCATCTGCTTCTTACAGACACTGCAAATGCCCTTGCCGTCCGTGCCGCCGTTGTGCGTATGCGACACGACCTTGACATTTTCCAGCGTATTCACTCCATCATTGGTCACAGCCTGATTATCACTTGCTCCGTAATACGCCGCGCCCTCCGCCAGCAGGTCGGCGAGTTTGCGGTCGCCGTTGCTTTTGATTATCGTAAATGTGCCGCCGGAGAGCTTGACTTTGGTGGTGTAAAAATCCGCGAAGGTAAACGTGCCGCCGGTGATCGTCCCCGTGACATTGTAGTCAAACGTAACGCCGCCATATTTCTTTTCATTATTAAAGCTGCCGCCGCTGATGTTCGCGATGCTGCTGCCGTTGAATTTGACATTACCAGTGAAGGTACCGCCCTCGACGTTCAGCGTGCCGTTCACCGTGACGGAGGCGTCGGTGAATGTGACGCCCGCCTCCACCGTCGCCGTGCCGTTGATGGTCGCACCTTTATAGCTGCCGTTGGCAAAGGTCACATTCGCGTTTTCAGCGACCGTCACATTCTTGGCGGTGTGCGTTCCGCTCTCCAGCGTCAGCGTGCCGGTCAGCGTTATGGAGGTGCCGTAAGGCATATCCCGCAGCAGGGTCAGCGTCGGCTCGGTGCAGCCCTCATTGCTCCAGCCGTTCAAGGTCTGGATGGCCTCTACATAGCCGTTTTCCAGCGCACTGTCTTTCGTGAAGTAGGCAGTCTTGGTCGTGCCGTCAGCGGCCTTGGCGGTGATCTTCGTATACAGGTCCTTGTGGCACACAGAGCACACAGGGTTGCTGTCATCGGCGCACTGATGGACGCACTCCGTGAACTGCACCTTGTACGCTGTATAGCCGGTCAGTTCGGAGATTTTCTCCGTCTTGGGAACGATGCTCCATACACTGTCCTTTTCGCCGTACAGCTCGCACTTCGCATAGTCGGTTCCCAGCAGGTCGTTAACGGTGAGGCTCTTGCTCTTCGTGTTGTCCGTGATCTTGCCGATGGTGCAGGCGTTTGGATTGCCCTTCCACAGCTTCAGGCCGTAGCCCGTACTTGTGGAGCCATACGCAGCATTGCTTAAAACCAACTCGCCGATTTTGCCGCCAAAGCGCTCCAATGTGCCGCCGGCCTGCAGCTCCACGCGCGAAATCTCGCCGGTGTAGGAGTCGTCAACCGCCAGCGTTCCGTTGGACCCAACCGAAAACTTGACATTGAGCGCCTGCGTCCCGCCGCCCTTGCTAGAATCCTTGACCGTCAGAGTATTGGACTTGTTCCCGCCTCCGACATGAATGTATTTATTCTCGGTGCTGACAGTTTTGCCATTCAGATCCAGCGTCGCTGAGTAGTTCTCAGAAGAGCAATTTCCTGTGAGCGTCACATTCCGCAGCAGCGTCACGGTGCTGCCTCTGGCTGCATTAAACGCATCCGTCAGCGTCTTATAATAGGCGCTATCGCCCACGCGCGCGTCGAATTGCGTTTTGCACTTCTTGCAGGTGTAGCCGGTATCGTCCATCTCGTGCGTGCAGGGCACAAGATAGACCTTGCCGTCATTGCCCAGGCTGGTCACGCTGTCGGCGGCGTCCGCCTTGAAGTTCTCAGCGCTGAGCGTCACGCCGCTTGCCGGTTCGGCGATGGCCCCAGGATTTATGCCTTCACGCACGCCCACACGGATGACCGAATCCTCACTCAATGCGCCTGATACAAGAATGGGCAGCTTCCAATCATAATTGGCGTAATAACCGGCCTTCACCGAGCCGGAAACGGTAAGTTTAGGGTTTGTGCTTTCTGTTCCGTCGTAGTAAACGTCATATTGATTGTTGTCGGTAACGGTAGCATCGGTGAGGGTAATAGCGCCCTTTCCATAGATGCCGCCGCCCTCAAAGGTGCTGTTGTTTCCGGTGATCGTCACATTCTTGACGGTTACCCCTCTCTCCGAATAAATGCCGCCCCCGTGGCCATAACTTGTATTCCCCGTGGCGGACGCCTTGTTGCCGGTGATCGTGGCGTTGGAGATCGAAACACGGCCGGCGTTAAAGTGGATATAGATGCCGCCGCCGTTGCCCTTGGTGGCTGTGTTGCCGGTGATGGTGCCGCCGTCCATGGTGAAGCTGCACTTCTCACCCACATATACGCCGCCGCCACCGCCGTCAGACGCACCCGCAGTGTTATCGGAAATGGTTCCGCCATGCATGGTGAAGCTCGGCGGGGCGATATGATTCGTCGTGCCGACAAGGAACACACCGCCGTAGTCTTCATTACCGGTAATCGCTCCACCATACATGGTAAAGGACGAGCCGGTCTGATAGTCGGCACCCTTTTTACCGACCTGCACGCCGCCGGTGATCGTGCCGCTGTACAGCTCAAATTTGCCGCCATTGACGAGCACTTCGCCTTGAACCCTGCCGCTGTCGGAGCAGTCAGTCAGCGTCAGCGTCGCGCCGCTGCCGACGGTGATTTTACCGTTGATCGTCTGCCCGTTCAGGCAGAGGTTGACCTCGCCCGTTGGCACAGTCCAGTCGCTCGACACGGACTGCGTCAGATAATAGCTGCCAGCAGTACCGGGCAGGGAATCGGCTGCCGTCCATGCTGTGCTGTTGTTATGGGTATGACCGTTGACCGTTGTACCGCTGTCCTTGCCGCAGACACAGTGGGTATGCTCGCCGGACTGTGCGTCCGCCAACAGCGCGGTCTGGCTGTTGAACCAGCCGAGCAGCGCCTCGAAGTCTGCGCCGGTGATCTGCGCCTGCTGCTCTGCGTTCAGTGCTTCATAAGCATCATACGCCGCCTGAATGTCGTCATAAGCTGCGTCCAGCTCGTCGGCGGTCATGCCGTCCAACTCACTCACGATGGGCAGCGCATCGATCATCGTCTGCACAGCGGATACAGCCGCGTCCGCATTGTTCCCGGCGTTTTCATCCTCGCCGCTCTCGGGCGCATCTGCTTTGCTGTCCTCAGCGCCACCGGCGTCAGGGGTACCGGTATTTTGCGGGTCACCCTCTGAACCGTTCTCTTCCTCATTCGTTCCAGCCTGTTCGGATACGGCGGGCGAAATTTCCTCCTGCTGCTCCTCCTGCACGATGGCGCCGCTCTCCGGCGTGTCCTCCGCCGCTCGCACAGGTGCGGGCAGGAGCGTCAGACACAGCGCCAGCGCCATGAACATACTTAATACTCGTTTTTTCATATTCTTCCTCCTTAAAAAATCGTCTTGCTTTTATATGGAAATCCGACATCTGCCGGATGCTTTTTTACAGGTCGTCCTGCACCAAATGCAGCTTCTTCGCGGCTGTCCTGGCTTCCGCCCGGCGCTTCACGTCCAGCTTGTAGAGAATGTGGCTGACGTTGGTCTTCACCGTGGGCAGCTTCACGTCCATGATCTGCGCAATCTCGGCGTTGGACTTGTCCGCACAGAGCAG
>ENA-ORTG01003034-ORTG01003034.1-human-gut-metagenome-genome-assembly--contig:-NODE-3034-length-12452-cov-3.148504_pt1 | contig 12452 bp, 10 predicted proteins | sample MGYA00241906_ERZ509176 | MGnify/ENA primary metagenome ERZ509176 (study PRJEB26280, sample SAMEA2338811) | human gut metagenome | biome: human gut; feature: human-associated habitat; material: faeces...
ACAAGGCAGAAGTGTGTACTGCATTTGCACAGGGCAATATTGGAAAAGCTGCTATGCTGGCAGGCTCTGAGCATTTTAATGAAATTAAAGATGAGGCAGTTCGTCTGCTGAAGAATATCGATACCATGGAACTCGGTGATCTGGTGGAAGCTGTGAAACGGATTTCCGCTTACAAGATTGAGATCACAGATTATCTGGACATCCTTATGATCTGGTATCGTGATGTTCTGATCTATAAAGCAACAATGAATATCGACAGACTGATTTTCGGTGAAGAGATCGACAGTATCAGGGAGCGTGCGAAAAAGAGCTCTTATGAAGGAATTGAGACAATTCTGGAAGCACTTGAGAAAGCAAAGGCGAGACTGCGCGCCAATGTCAACTTTGATCTTGTCATGGAACTTCTTCTGTTGACAATAAAGGAGAACTAGGGAATGACAAAAGTAATTGGAGTCCGTTTTCGGACTGCAGGAAAGATCTATTTTTTCTCACCGGGCAAATTTGAGGTGAAGCGTGGCGATCAGGTAATTGTAGAGACCGCGAGAGGAGTAGAATTCGGTAACGTTGTGATGGGACCGAAGGAAGTGAAGGATGAAGAGATCACCCAGCCTCTTAAGACAGTAATCCGCCTGGCGACAGAGGATGACCGCCGTGTAGAAGAAAAGAATCGCAAAAAAGAAAAAGAAGCATTTCAGATTTGTCTGGAAAAGATCCACAAGCATGGACTGGAGATGAAGCTGATCGATGCAGAATATACCTTTGACAACAATAAAGTGCTGTTTTACTTTACCGCAGACGGAAGAATTGATTTCCGTGAACTGGTAAAGGATCTGGCAGCGGTATTCCGTACCAGGATCGAACTTCGCCAGATCGGTGTAAGAGATGAGACGAAGATCCGCGGAGGAATCGGGATCTGCGGACGAGAGCTTTGCTGCCACACCTATCTGTCTGAGTTTGCACCGGTTTCGATCAAGATGGCAAAAGAACAGAATCTGTCTCTGAACCCGACTAAGATTTCAGGTGTATGTGGCAGACTGATGTGCTGCCTGACAAATGAGGAAGAGACATACGAGGAACTCAACAATAATCTTCCGTCTGCAGGTGAGGCGGTGACAACTCCGGAAGGACTGAAAGGTGAAGTACAGTCATTAAGCGTACTGCGTCAGCTTGTCAGGGTTATTGTAACTTTGGACAATGATGAGAAAGAAATCCGTGAATATCCGGCAGCTGACCTGAAGTTCAAACCGCGCCGCCGGAAAAAGGATGTGAAGCTTTCCAAACAGGAAATGAAAGAGCTTGCAGCTCTGGAGAAAGGTGAAGGAGCGTCAAAGTTAGATGACAAATAATCTTAAGCCGGGAGAACGGCTCGATGATTTACAGATAAAAGGCTATGAGATCATCCAGAGCCCGGGGCGGTTCTGCTTCGGAATGGATGCAGTGCTTTTAAGTGCCTTTGCCAAAGTAAAAGCGGGAGAATGCGTTCTTGATCTTGGAACAGGAACGGGAATTCTCCCGATTCTTTTGGCTGCAAAGACAAAAGGAAAGCATTTTACAGGACTGGAGATTCAGGAAGAAAGTGCGGATATGGCGTGTCGGAGTGTCCGGCACAACCGGCTTGAGGAGCAGATCGACATTGTGACGGGAGATATCAAAGAAGCGTCACAGATATTTGGAAAAGGTTCCATGGATGTGATAACAACGAACCCTCCATACATGATCGGAGGTCATGGAATGGCTAATCCGGAAAGTGCTAAGGCAATTGCGAGGCATGAGGTACTGTGCACACTGGAGGATATTATCCGGGAAAGTGCACGGATTTTAAAAGCCGGAGGAAGATTTTATATGGTACACAGACCGTTTAGGCTCGCAGAGATTCTGACAGCAATGTGTGAGGCGAAGCTGGAGCCAAAAAGAATGCGTCTGGTGTATCCATATGTGGATAAGGAACCGAACATGGTTTTAATAGAAGGAATCCGTGGTGCCAAATCGCGGATGACAGTAGATCCGCCACTGATCGTTTATGAGAAGGACGGCAGCTATACACGGGAGATCCTGGAGTATTACGGGATGACAGGAACTGGAAAGGAGTAACGAATGGCAGGAACATTATATTTGTGTGCAACACCGATCGGCAATCTGGAAGATATGACGTTCCGGGTGATCCGGACACTGAAAGAAGTTGACCTGATCGCGGCAGAAGATACCAGGAACAGTATTAAACTGCTGAATCATTTTGAGATTAAAACACCGATGACCAGTTATCATGAGTATAATAAGATAGAAAAGGGACACGCTCTGGTGGACAAACTTCTTACAGGGATGAATATTGCGCTGATCACCGATGCCGGTACACCAGGGATCTCAGATCCGGGTGAGGAACTGGTGAAAATGTGCTATGAAGCCGGAATTACGGTCACTTCCCTTCCGGGAGCCGCTGCCTGTATTACGGCACTGACACTTTCCGGGCTTTCCACCAGAAGATTTGCATTTGAGGCATTTCTTCCAACGGACAAAAAGGAAAGACAGGCAGTCCTAGGTGAGCTTGTAGATGAGACAAGAACGATGATCGTTTACGAAGCACCGCACCGTCTGGTGAGAACCTTGAGAGAGCTTGGAGAAGTTCTTGGTGGGGACAGACATCTGACTGTGTGCCGGGAACTTACAAAAAAGCATGAGACTGCATTTCGCACCACATTTGCGGAAGCGGTTTCCTATTATGAGAGCAACGATCCGAAGGGGGAGTGTGTGCTTGTGATCGAGGGGAAGAGCCGGGAGAGCATTTTACAGGAGGAGCGCGCAAAATGGGAAGAAATGACGGTTCAGGAGCATATGGATTACTATATGAACCAGGGAATCGATAAGAAAGAAGCCATGAAAAAGGTGGCAAAAGACCGTGGAGTCGGAAAGAGGGACATTTATAAAGAACTGCTGTAAGGCTTTCGTCAATTTGTACACCTTCTTAAAAAATCTTTGTTCAACCCGGTCATAGACCGACGATGTAAAAACAGATATACTTTATTTCAGAAACAAGAACAGCGACAGTGTGTAAGAAGCGCACAAAGATTTAGGAGGAAAAATAAATGGCAAGCTTATCATTAAAGCATATTAACAAAACATATCCGAACGGATTTGAAGCTGTTAAAGATTTCAACCTTGAAATTGAAGATAAAGAATTTATCATTTTCGTAGGACCATCTGGATGTGGTAAATCTACCACACTTCGTATGGTTGCAGGTCTGGAAGAGATCACAAGCGGTGAACTCAAGATCGGTGACAAAGTGGTAAATGATGTAGAACCAAAAGACAGAGATATCGCGATGGTATTCCAGAACTATGCTCTGTACCCACATATGACTGTATATGATAACATGGCATTCGGACTTAAATTAAGAAAAGTTCCGAAACCGGAGATTGATAAGATGGTTCGTGAAGCAGCTAAGATCCTTGACCTTGAACCACTGCTTGACCGTAAACCAAAAGCTCTTTCAGGTGGACAGAGACAGCGTGTTGCTATGGGACGTGCAATCGTTCGTAACCCGAAGGTATTCCTTATGGATGAACCACTTTCCAACCTGGATGCTAAACTTCGTGGACAGATGCGTATCGAGATTTCCAAACTTCATCAGAGACTTGGTACAACAATCATCTACGTAACACATGACCAGACAGAAGCTATGACACTGGGAACCAGAATCGTAGTTATGAACGCAGGTGTTGTTCAGCAGGTAGATACACCACAGGTACTTTATGATACCCCATGCAACCTCTTCGTTGCAGGATTCATCGGATCACCACAGATGAACTTCCTTGATGCTGTATGCCAGAAGAAGGGTGACAAAGTTGTCCTCAAAGTTGGACCGGCTGATATTGAACTTCCACCGGCAAAAGCAAAGAAACTTATCGATGGAGGATATGAAGGAAAGACTGTTGTCCTTGGAATCCGTCCGGAAGATGTACATGATGAGCAGATGTTTATCACATCTTCACCGAATACAGTTATTCAGGCTAAGATCCGTGTATATGAAATGCTTGGTGCTGAAGTTTATCTCCACTTTGATTATGAAGGAGCTACAATGACAGCCCGTGTTGATTCTAGAACAACAGCAAGAACAGGGGATACAGTTACATTCGCATTCGATGCTGAAAAGATCCATGTGTTCGACAAAGAGACAGAAAAGACAATTACAAACTAAGATGTGAAATTATTTGCCGGAGTTTCCGATTTTGGAGACTCCGGTTAAAATTTTCTTGACAATCGGGCTATTCGTGGTATATAGTTACGTTAATAAAGGGGAGTAACCTACGCAAGGGAATCCGCGTTTGTGGTGTCGTCAGTACGGTGGAAGCATCCGGTACCACAAGAAAATGGTGAGACTTTTATTGCATTATTTGTTGTGCAATAAGGGTTTCTTTTTTTGTACATTTTTATCGAAAGAGAGCTTCGTTGCATAAGAAATTCAGGAATGTGAATACTCAGAAACAGGAGGCGGAAAGGATGAAAGAAATTTATCAGTCATCGGTAAAAGAAGTGCTTGGACAGATGGGAAGCAGAGAAGAGGGACTTACGATAAAAGAAGTGGAAAAGTCCCGTGAAAAATGTGGATGGAATGAGCTCGCGGAGGGAAAGAAAAAAAGTGTGCTGCAGATTTTTATGGAGCAGTACAAGGATTTCCTGGTGATTATCCTGATTGCATCGGCGATTATTTCAGGAATTTTAGGAGACGCAGAAAGTGCGGCAGTTATTGTGATCGTCATTACAATGAATGCGATTTTGGGAACCGTGCAGACGGTAAAAGCAGAGCAGTCGCTTCAGAGCCTGAAAAAGCTTTCAGGACCGGAGGCGAAGGTTCTCAGGAATGGTACGGTGACACCGATTCCGGCAAGAGAACTGGTAGTTGGAGATGTGATCCTTCTGGAAGCCGGGGATTATGTTCCGGCAGACGGACGACTGATCGAGAACGCAAGTCTGAAGATCGATGAAAGTGCACTGACCGGGGAGAGTCTTGCAGTTGAGAAGAGCCTGGATGAAATCGAAGAGGAAGTGCCGCTTGGTGACCGGAACAATATGTTATTTTCGGGAAGCTTTGTTACTTACGGACGTGGAAGAGCCGTTGTGACAAGTGTAGGTATGCAGACAGAAGTCGGAAAGATTGCCGGACTTTTGAAATCAACATCTGAAAAGCAGACTCCGCTTCAGGTGAATCTGGAAGAGTTCGGAAAGAAGCTTTCGGTTCTGATCCTGGTATTTTGCGGAATCTTATTTGGAATCAGTGTATTTCGTGGAGAAAATATCGGAAGCGCGTTTATGTTTGCAGTAGCACTTGCGGTTGCAGCAATCCCGGAGGCATTAAGTTCAATTGTAACAATCGTCCTTTCTTTCGGAACGCAGAAGATGGCCAAGGAGCATGCAATCATTCGAAAACTGCAGGCGGTAGAAGGTCTTGGAAGTGTCTCCGTGATCTGTTCGGATAAAACCGGAACTCTCACGCAGAATAAGATGACTGTTGAAGATTATTATATAGAAGGCAGAAGAATCCGGGCAGATGAGATCGATATGGCAGATCCGGCACAGAGATTTCTGCTTGATTGCAGCATTTTATGTAACGATTCTACCAATGAAAATGGAGTGGAAATCGGAGATCCGACAGAGACAGCGCTGATCAATCTGGGAAGCCGCTATGGAGTGGAAGCTGCAGAAGTAAGAGAAAGTTATCCAAGAGAAGATGAGATTCCATTTGACAGTGACCGGAAAATGATGTCGACGCTTCACCGGATAGACGGCGAAAACCGGATGATCGTCAAAGGTGCGGTTGACCGTCTCCTGGATCTGACAGACCGGATCTGGACAGACAATGGAATACGGGAGATTACAAAAGAAGATAAAGAAAAGATTCAGAGCCAGAATCAGGAATTTTCAATGGAAGGTCTTCGAGTGCTGGCATTTACCTTCCGGGAGATTCCGGAAGAACATCTGCTGACCGCAGAGGATGAGGACCATTTGGTATTTCTAGGAATGATCGCAATGATGGATCCGCCGAGGGAAGAGTCAAAAGCTGCAGTAGAAGAATGTATCAAAGCAGGCATCCGTCCGGTGATGATCACGGGAGACCATAAGATCACGGCAGCAGCGATCGCAAAACGGATCGGCATTTTAAAGGATTTATCCGAAGCCTGTGAGGGCGCGGAGATTGAAAATATGAGTGACGAGGAGTTGCGGGGATTTGTCCCGAAGATTTCTGTCTATGCAAGGGTTTCGCCGGAACATAAGATCCGGATTGTCCGTGCATGGCAAGAGCGCGGAAATATTGTATCGATGACCGGTGACGGTGTCAACGATGCACCGGCTCTTAAGCAGGCAGATATAGGTGTTGCAATGGGAGTAACCGGAACAGAAGTTGCCAAAGATGCAGCGGCGATGGTACTTACAGACGATAATTTTGCCACAATTGTAAAAGCAGTGGAAAACGGACGAAACTTATACCGTAATATCAAGTATGCGATCCAGTTTCTGTTATCGGGAAACTTCGGTGCAATTCTCGCTGTTTTATATGCATCGATCGCAGGACTTCCGGTTCCGTTTGCACCGGTTCATCTGCTTTTTATCAACCTGCTGACTGATAGTCTCCCGGCAATTGCACTGGGAGTAGAACCGCATACCAGTGATGTGATGAATGAGAAGCCAAGACCGGCAGATGAGTCGATCCTGACAAAAGATTTCCTGACAAAGATTGGTCTGGAAGGACTGGTGATCGGTGTAATGACGATGATCAGTTTCCTGACAGGATATCATCAGGACGGTGCACTTCTTGGAAGTACTTATGCATTTGGAACGCTCTGTCTTGCACGGCTGTTTCACGGATATAACTGTAAATCAGATCATCCGGTGATTTTTACCAAACGGTTTTTCAATAATAAATGGATGCAGGGCGCATTTGCACTGGGCGCAATTCTGATCACGGCTGTACTTACAATTCCGGGGCTGCATCAGGTGTTCAAAGTAGAAACATTGAACTTTGAACAGCTTGGGACTGTCTACCTGTATGCATTTGCCTGTTTTCCGATCATACAGCTTCTGAAGTGGGTACGTGGAAAATTATCTGAGTAACAATATGGGAAAATGCTTACTGGTTGTAAGGGGATTAACCATAAATATATTGTAGTAGAATGGAGAAAATAGTGGATTTTAGTAAATTATCTATAAAAAAAATCCGGGAACTGATCGTATTTACAGCGCTGATCGTAGTTGCATTGTGGAAATTTGATGTGGTTCTTGGCGTGATCAAGGCGGTATGGGGGATTATTTTTCCCTTCGCTCTTGGCGGTGCGATCGCGTTTGTGATCAATGTTCCGATGAGCTTTCTGGAGAAAAAATTATTTGGAAAGGCAAAAGAGAAAGGAAGTAAGGCGGCAGGAAAGCTTGCAAGACCGATCAGTCTTCTTCTTACGATCGTACTGGTAGTGGGGGTGATTGTGCTTGTTATGTTCGGTCTGATTCCGCAGCTTACGGCAACAATTGGAAGTCTGATGAACAGTATTGCAGATTTTATTCCGCAGATGCAGAGCTGGGTACGGGAATTTACGCACAATAACCGGGAAATCATGGATCTTGTGAACCAGGTGGAGTTCAATCCGAATAAGGCAATCCAGTGGGGGATGAGTATTCTCGGAAATGGTGCGGGAAATTTTATGAATACAACGATGACAGCGGTTGGCTCCATCGTCAGTGGAGTTACTACATTTTTTATTGCCTTTTCCTTTGCCTGCTATATTCTTTTCCAGAAAGAAAAACTGCATGTGCAGGTGAGAAAAGTGTTTTTCGCGTTTATTCCAAAACGAAAAGCAGAAGTGATTCTTGAAGTCTGTTCCCTGACCTACCGTACCTTCGCAAACTTCCTTACCGGACAGTGCCTGGAAGCAGTCATCCTCGGAAGTATGTTTGTAATTACATTAAGTATACTGAAAATGCCGTATGCACTGCTGATTGGAATCATCATATCCTTCACAGCCCTGATCCCAATCTTTGGAGCCTTCATCGGCTGCGTACTTGGCGGCCTCCTAATCTTCATGGTGAGCCCGAAACAGGCAATCCTTTTCATCCTTGTATTTCTGATCCTCCAGCAGATCGAAGGTAACCTGATCTACCCACACGTAGTCGGCAACTCCGTAGGGCTTCCCTCCATCTGGGTCCTCGCTGCAGTCACCATCGGCGGTAACCTTCTGGGAATCGTAGGAATGCTCATCTTCATCCCATTAGTGTCCGTACTCTATACCCTCTTCCGGGAATATGTGTATTTGCGTTTGAAAAAACAACACATCAAGAAAGTGACGAAAACTGAAGTGGAAGAGTATACTCAAGAAGAAATTGACAAAATGAAAGAACTATACGAAAAAGAGCACCCTGAAAAATGTCTTGAATAAGGAAGCAATTTCATACATATAAATGTATTGAAATCGCAGCAAAAGCCTGCAACTTTGAGATGCAATCTCAAAGAGCAGGCTTTTCTACTCCCCATTTATAGTTTGGCGGAAAAGTATGACTTGTAGAATGTCAGCCGGGTGGAAAATAAATTGTGTTCAAATTCAATTTTTTGTGCAATGGAGACGAAACTCAGGAATCGTGGAAGCCATTGCTGAACACGATTCCCGCCCTAAGAGGTTCGTCGGAATGGTTTGCACAACTTGAATTTGAACACAATTTATTTTCCACCCGGCGTCCCCTCTCCCAACGTTTCCCCCATCCAAGAAAGGAGAAAAAATGCTCAATTACCTGTGGTCGGGAATGATTCTTATTGGCATCCTTTTTGCCGCTTTCTCCGGAAAAATGTCGGATATCACAATCGCCGCCTTAGATTCCTCTAAAGAAGCTGTCACACTCTGTATTACCATGATGGGCGTCATGTCCTTCTGGACCGGACTCATGGGAATCGCAGAAAAATCCGGCATCCTGAAAACGGCAACCGTCCGCCTTTCCCCTCTGATCCATTTCCTCTTTCCAGAACTTCCAAAAGATCATCCGGCAGAAAAACCAATTGCAGCAAACATCATTGCAAATGTACTCGGACTTGGCTGGGCGGCAACTCCGGCAGGTCTTGAAGCAATGGAAGAGCTTCAGAAGCTGGAAGAAGACCGCCGCCTTGGAAAAGCAGCAGGACCGGTAAGAAAAAGAGGCGTTGCAAGCAATGAGATGTGCACCTTCCTGATCGTAAATATTTCTTCACTGCAGCTGATCCCGGTGTCGGTGATCGCCTACCGGAGCCAGTACGGAAGCGTGAATCCGACAGCCGTTGTTGGACCTGGGATTGCGGCAACGGCGGTCAGTACCGGGGCGGCGATTTTATTTTGCAGGATAATGGACCGGAAAAGCTAGAATTTCTGTAGCTTTTTGTAACATACCTTGACTAAAGTACAAAAAAACGCTATAATCAATATCACGGCAAAGCTTTAAACCATTGAAGTTTAAACCGCTAAAGTTTAAAGCTGTAAAGCCAAAACGGAAAAAGTTTGTTCGAAAAGAACATAGATGGAGGTATGTTATTATGAAAGCAAGAAAAATTTTAGCAGTATCACTTACTGCAGCAATGACACTGGCACTGGCTGCCTGTGGCGGAAGTTCATCAGACAAAGAATCTTCTTCAAAGGATTCATCAGACAAGGTATATAAGATCGGTATCTGCCAGCAGCTTGAGCATGCAGCTCTTGACGAGGCAACCAAAGGATTTGAAGAAGCCTGTGAAGAAAAATTCGGAAAAGACAAAGTGAAGTTCGATCTTCAGAACGGACAGGGCGAACAGGCAAACTGCGCAACCATCGTAAACAATTTTGTGGCAGATAATGATGACTTGATCCTTGCAAATGCAACAACTGCTCTTCAGTGTGCAGCAGCTGCAACAAGCACGATCCCGATTCTTGGAACATCTGTTACAGATTATGCAACTGCTCTTGATATTTCTGACTGGACAGGATCAACAGGTATGAACATTTCAGGAACCTGTGACCTTGCACCGATCGATGAACAGGAAGCAATGCTTAAAGAGCTCCTTCCGGATGCAAAAACAGTAGGTATCCTTTACTGTTCAGCAGAACCGAACTCAGCATACCAGGCGAAGAAGTTTGAGGAAGCACTTGAAAAAGATGGAATTAAGTATAAAGAATACACAGCAGCAGATTCTAATGAAATCCAGTCTGTAGTGACAAGTGCAGTAGATGAGTGCGACGCACTTTACATCCCAACTGATAATACAATGGCATCTAATACAGAGATTATCAACAATATCTGTCTTCCGGCAAAAGTACCGGTAATCGCAGGTGAACAGGGAATCTGTGAAGGCTGTGGTATTGCAACTCTTTCTATCAGCTACTATGACATCGGATACAGAGCAGGTGAAATGGCTTACGATATCCTTGTAAATGGAAAAGATATCTCAACCATGGATATTGAAAGTGCACCGAATGTTACAAAGATGTATAACAAAACAATTTGTTACGAACTCGGAATCACTGTTCCGGACGATTACGAAGCAATTGAGGAATAATAAGTATAGAAAGAGGCAAGAACAATGTATTTAGCAGCTTTAGATCCGATGTCTCTTGTGCGTGCACTTCCGGGAAATGTAGCGCAGGGGATCATCTGGGGAATTATGGCGCTTGGCGTTTATATCACCTTCCGCATTCTGGATTTTGCGGATCTGACGGTTGATGGATCACTGGCGACAGGCGGAGCGGTCGCTGTTATGCTGATCCGCGGCGGTATGAATCCGGCACTGGCACTTCTTTTCGCATTTCTGGCAGGTATGGCAGCCGGATTTGTGACAGGTATTTTACATACGTTTTTTGGAATTCCGGGCATTCTGGCCAGTATTCTGACGCAGATCGGACTTTACTCGGTGAATCTCGGAATCATGGGAAAATCCAATCAGGCAGTCAATGTTATGCAGTATAAATTGGTTGCATCGCTTCGTTATGTGACCGGCGAAGGAAGTGAATTGTTTTTTGTAAAGCTGATCGTGGCAGCACTTATCCTGATCGCAATTATTTACTGGTTCTTTGGAACTGAGCTTGGTGCATCGATCCGTGCAACCGGATGTAACCCGCAGATGGCAAGTGCACAGGGAATTAATACAAGCTTTACAAAGGTTCTGGCGCTTATGATCTCCAACGGACTTGTGGGACTTTCCGGCGGAATTTACGCACAGTACCAGGGAGCAGCCGATGTTAATATGGGACGAGGTGCCATTGTAATCGGACTTGCAGCCGTTATCATCAGCGAAGTTATTTTTGCAAAATTCTGTGCAGGCAGAAAAGCAGCCTTTGCATTTACACTGGGAGCAATCTTTATCGGAGCGATTATTTACTATATTGTAATCGCACTGGTATTGTGGCTGAAGATGCCTTCTGATTATATGAAACTGTTCTCGGCGGTAGTGGTTGCATGCTTCCTTGCAGTTCCGTACATGAAGGGTAAATATTTTACAAAGAAACGGAGGACTGCATAATGGGATATATGTTGGAAATCCAGAATATTCATAAAACCTTTAATCCGGGAACGATCAACGAAAAGGTCGCACTTAACGGAGTGAATCTGAACCTCAATCCGGGTGATTTCGTGACTATCATCGGTGGAAATGGTGCAGGAAAATCCACCACACTGAATGCGATCGCAGGAGTGTGGTCTGTAGACGAAGGAAAGATCATCATTGACGGAGTGGATATTACAAAGCTTTCAGAGCATAAAAGAGCACTTTATCTGGGAAGAGTTTTCCAGGATCCGATGACTGGAACTGCGGCAACCATGTCGATTGAAGAAAATATGGCGATCGCAGCCAGACGTGGCGAGCGCAGAGGTCTTGGATGGGGCATTACGAAAAAAGAGCGGGAGCGCTATAAAGAAGCCCTGAAAGAACTTGATCTTGGACTGGAAGACCGTCTGAGCAGTAAAGTCGGACTTCTTTCTGGTGGACAGCGACAGGCGATCACTCTTTTGATGGCGTCTCTTAAAAAGCCAAAGCTTTTACTTCTGGACGAGCATACTGCAGCACTTGACCCGAAAACTGCAGCGAAGGTACTTGCCATCTCCGATAAGATCATTCAGGAGCATCAGCTTACTGCAATGATGGTAACACATAATATGAAAGATGCCATCGCGCACGGCAATCGCCTGATCATGATGCATGAAGGAAAAATTATCTACGATGTATCAGGAGAAGAGAAGAAGAATCTGAAAGTTGCAGATCTACTGGCGAAGTTTGAAGAAGTCAGCGGCGGCGAGTTTGCGAATGACCGGATGATGTTGTCGTAGAGAATATTTTGAAAATGAAATAATAGTAGAAAACAGGAACGAGGTTTTACGATTGATGTAGAGCCTCGTTTTTTTGCACGTCTTGTTTAAATGTACTATTAAAAAACAGAGCAGATTCTAAAATACTATAAAATCATAGAGAATACCTATTAGCAAT
>ENA-ORTG01003037-ORTG01003037.1-human-gut-metagenome-genome-assembly--contig:-NODE-3037-length-12444-cov-3.466059_pt1 | contig 12444 bp, 8 predicted proteins | sample MGYA00241906_ERZ509176 | MGnify/ENA primary metagenome ERZ509176 (study PRJEB26280, sample SAMEA2338811) | human gut metagenome | biome: human gut; feature: human-associated habitat; material: faeces...
ACGGCAGACAGATTGTATTTGAATAAAGTATAAATTCGTTTATAAATTACGGGGGAATATTTTTTATATATAATAAAAAGCCAGATAGGCTGTGAATCCTTGGATTTGCAAGCATATTTGGCTTTTTTGTTTATGGAAAAAGACGTCAGTTTATGATTTGTTTATGTTTTTATGAATTTTATGTTTTGCAATAACCTTAAAAGAATCATAACAGCTATTGCAAATGAGACTAAAGTACTATAACATACCGCCTTGTTACGTGACACACATAATGAATGTGAAATAAGGAGTAGTTCAATGAATGCAATATGGATGAAGAAAGGAATCATGGCATTGATGGCGGCGGCTGTAACAATGAGCCCTGAACAGACAGCAAGTGAGCCTGACCACTGGGAATATGAAGCCAGTCAGGATTTTACGGTGACGAGTGATGGCGTCTATCAATTTGAATTATATGGTGCGCAGGGCGGGTCTTATCAGGATAATACAGGTGGTTTAGGCGGCATGGTCAATATGCAGGTCAGCCTTCACCAGAATGATCGGGTAGAGCTTCGTATTGGTGGAAGCAATGACAGCCAGGGAGGAGGTCAGGGAACCTTGACTTCTGGAGGAGGTGCCACCACCGTAGTGATCAATGGAGTTACAGCAGCAGTTGCCGGCGGTGGAGGAGGAGCCACGGATACGCAAGATGGCGGTTATGGAGGAATAGATAAAGGAGTGCTAAATGGAACTTCAATGGGTGAATCCAGCTCAGAACCGAATTCAGCCGGTGGCGGTGGTGGCTATCAGGGTGGACAGAGTGGCTATACCAGATACCATGAGCATACAGGCAGCGAAGAATCAGGCGGCGGCTGTTACACAGGAGAAATCAGACATACTCATGACGGCAGCTGTTTTGTACAGTGTGGAACATTTGAGAATTTCAGAATCAGTGATGATCAGCCGGGCTATATAGAAGCCAATTGCAGTGTGTGCGGAGAATGGGGAAGCAATGAAGGTGATATGGATTCGGACTTTATTACAGATGGTTCGTGGACACATACCAAGAGGGATTGTGGGAAGGACAATGGAGCCATAGAAGGGTATCGTTTAGTATGCGGAAAATCTAAGGATGTTATTGAAGAGAACAAACAGGCATATGGAGGAACTAATTATTACAATGCAGAAATGTGTCGAAATGTTTCTACGGCAGCAGGTGTAAGACTAGGAAATGGTAAAATAGTAATTACACAATGTCCGCAAGAACAACTGACTCTTAATTATTTCAATTATGATATGACTTTACTGGGCAGCGTCACCACATCAAAGGGAAGTATGGCTGATTATCCAGTGAAGACAGAACCTGTCAGAAAGGCAGATTCACAGTACAGTTATACTTTTACCGGCTGGGACGATATGGAGACAGGACGTAAAGAGAACCTGACAGGGACGGACACCGTGCATTCCCCCGTTACAGAGAACAAAAACTATATTGCAGTATACCGCAAGATTCCCAAAGAATATACAGTAATTTTGGAAGATGCCTATGGCAATGTGGTAGAGACTATTACAGCGGCATATGGGAAGCAGATGCCCGATATTATGCTTCCAGTCAGAGAGGATGGATTATTTGCAGGCTATTACCGGCAAAAAGATGGCAGGGGAACCTGTTATTATAGTACGTCAGGTGAACCGGCGCGAAAATCAGATATTGTTCAGGATGAGACATTCTATGCGTACTGGGTAAATCCGGTGTCTATTACAAAACAGCCAACCCCCGTAGAAGTGGAGTCTGACTATACAGAAAGCTATATGGAAGTTGCCTATGCGCAGAGTATGAAACAGGGTTATACCATTACACCACAGTGGTATATGCAACAGAATGGAAAAAAGACCAAAGTAGTGAATGGCAATACAGTCAAGTGTAAAATTCCTTCCGGCTATAAAGCAGGAAAATACACTTTCTGGTGTGAACTGACAGTAACCAGTGAACAGAATGGGCAGCAGATCAAGGTAAGCTCCAACCAGGTAACCTTACAGGTTAATCAGGCAGCAGAGCCACCCAAGAAGGAAGATACCAAACCAACTAGCCCAGACCTGGATAAGGATAACACCACAGGCAAACCGGGTGACACCAATAATGGAAGCACACCACCCCCGGATAATTCCGATAATGGCTCAACTGGAAAAACAGACGGCGCAGATAATGAAGCCACAAGTAAACCAAATATTCCTAACAATCTGATAAACGGAGCGCTAAGCAAGAATGACATTACCAACATAAATGATGCAGCATTTACATTGGCAGTGAATCCATCACAATTACCAGTGAATGGCAGCAAACAGGAAAATACAGAAAATACAATGCCTGCATTGACAATGATGCCTGACCCTGTAGCTTTGACAACCATCCCTGATGATACTCCATGGGAGAGTCATGCCAGTACAGCTGACAGCCCATGGATAAACCATACAGGGGCAGATAACACAGATTACAATCAGGCATCACCAGATCAGGATGCCATTTCACCGCAGAGCCATGCCACGTATGAGACAGAGCTGGTGAAAGCCAATTATTCCTTTATTGTAGGCTTAAGCATACTGGGGCTTATGGCAATTCTGCTGCTTATCCTTTTTCTGAGCAATAATCATGAAGACCATTGTGCAACGGAATAAGACTGTCATAATAGCTCATAATGCCATCGAAAAATGCATTCAGAAGTGTAATATCGTATTTTCCACTGATTGCTTCATTATGCAGATAATCCAATAACTCAGCCATAAGCATAGGCGTAGAATCAGAAGACGTATGCTGTGTATTTTCCAGATAAGCGCATAAGGAATTGGCAATGGAGACGAGCCTGACATGAGGTGGGATATCCTCTGCCCGGCATCCATTTGGATAGCCTGTTCCATTGAGATATTCGTGATGCATGGATACAATATCCAGAACAACAGGGTCATCCGTATGATGCTTGACCTGTTCGAGACCGGCACTGATATGTTCATCAAAAGCCAGCTGTTCCATATAAGACATAGACTGGGGATTTTTGCCACAGGCAGAGCAACATCCCTTTCCAATATAACCAATATCATGGAGAAAAGCGCCTAACACAAGAGAAATAGGAGAGATACCCTGCTCATTGAGCATTTGACGATTACCAAAGAGTGCCATATGGGCAGCGATAGAGGCGACATTTACGCAATGTATGTATAGATCCATACTGGTTGCTTGCAGCATCTGTCCCATTGTGATGACCCATTGATTATAGGTAAGGGCTTCCAGGACAAGGAGCTGAGGTTCGAGTGCACGAATTTTTTTCATAAGAAGTTCCTCCTTTGCGAGGTGACAGGACTGCGGGCAGCCCATTAACAATTATAGTACGGACATATAATATAACACAAGACAAGTATATCATACATAGGACAAAAATACATTAAATAATAATTATATTCAGACAATATGCTAAAATAGGTTAAAAAGAAAATTAATTTTCAACCAGATATGAGGAAGGAGAACCCATATGAGAAACTTACTGTCAGTATCGGATGATATTTCCGCAAAGGTCCTGTTCATTATTGAAGAAGATGGCAGAGACGCAGGCTACCTGAAAGCCTGTACCATGTGGAATATGGATGCGACCATAGAACACGTGCCTTTTCAGGGATATCGTAAGGCTACACAGGAACAATATGATGTGGTAGTTGTAGATGACTATATGGCAAACAAATCAGGATATACACTGGCAATGGAGATTCTGGATAGAAAAGACGATGTCACAATGTTTATGATGGGCAAGGATATGGACGATATCAGTGTGGTAGGTGCGTATCGTATGGGGATTGCAGACTATATGCCCATTGCAACGCCTCCGGTTCAATTAATGGCAAAATGCATTGCCAGTGTGAATCATCGTCGTAAGAGCGTTAAGCCGGTACAATATCAGGAAGACGGCAGAATTGCAGTTTCAGATGTAATTCTGGATACGAAGAATTCAATCCTGGAAATGGATGGTGAGAAGATTGTGCTTATGAAGATGGAAGCACTGGTATTGCAGGTACTGATGGAGAGCGCAGATGTATTAGTCAGCAGAAAAGATATCTATGAGAAAGCCTGGGGACTGCCTTATGTGAATGTTCGCGAGAATACAGTAGCCATGCATATTTCCAAGCTGCGCAGGAAGATGAAAGATGATGGTGAGATTTCAAGATACATTGAGACGAAATGGGGAGAGGGATACCGCTTCCTGAGTCATCCAAGGAATGGTATCTATCATTAAGAAAATATGTGCAAGCCGCCATTTTGTGCTATAATCTGCTATAAGGTAATTATGCAGACCCACATAGGAAAAAACAAAGCATTGAAGTTGCGATTTTACGCATGGGTTCTGAGTTGGCAGCGGTATAGGATAACAGGAAGGCATGGATATTATGTATACAGAGACAGATATTCGCAAGGATACATCACAACAGGTATTTCAAAGAGGTAAATGGCTGTATCAGAGTGGTAATGTGCAGCATATTCAGATTCAGGATGTATATATAGAAGAAACACCGTGTAAGAAGATCAAAGCATATGTACAGGGAAGCAGCTGGAGATGCTATAACACGGAAGTGGTGGTAGACGAAGAAGTAAAAGAGCTGCATTCTTATCGTTGCGAATGTCCTGCCCATGTAGAATATGCCGGTCTTTGTAAGCATTGTGTAGCGACACTGCTTCGTTATTTTCAGGTGAGAGAGGACATACGGTGTAAGCAGGAAGCCCCGGCGAAGAAGCTCAAGGTAGAATTCCCGGAGAAGATAGCACAGCTGGAAGCAACGCCCGGTATTGTAAAAGGCAGTACCTTATATGGCAAAACACCGGAGCGGGAGCACCTTACCAGACAACGCTCCATGCCGCAGACGGACAGAGGTATGTATCGAATCCTGATGAATCAGGGGCTGGAACAGCAGCTTCCTTTTAAACAGCCTACAGTACGGGGCAAAGTACAGCTTATACCCTGCTGCCATGACTACCATGGTAAGCTTTCTGTGGAATTTCGCATTGGAATTACGAAGCTTTATGTATTAAAAGACATAGGAGAATTCGCAAGACTTATGGCGGATTCTGAGTATAAGTCTTATGGTGCGAAGCTGGCATTTTACCATCATATATCGGCTTTTGACAAGGAAAGTGCACCACTTGCGGCTTTCCTTGTGGATATCATGAAGGATTTTCAGACCCGTGGTGGACAGAATATCTATCAGTATTACACAAGAAATGATGTCAGGAGAGAGATTCCACTGGCAGGAGTGCAGCTGGACAGATTCATGGAGATCATGGAAGAGTCTCAGATGCCTTTTGAAATGGAGACGGTTTTTACAAATCCAGTACAGTACACGGTGCAGGAAGGGGAGCCACCGATTCCTTTGAGTGTTATAGGTGTTCCCTCTGGCATCCGGCTGATTGCGCGTTCCATGCCTATGACAGAAGGTGCGGTATATTCCTATGCCTATGACAGCGATGCGGGTATCATATATCGGACAAGCCTGGATACAATACGCAGAGTTCGGGGTTTTCGCACATATATGAATGAGCAAGGCGGTAACAGCGTATTTATTGCAGAGCGGGAGCTGCCGCTTTTTTGCAGGGATTTATTACCGGAACTTGAGAAACATTATGATGTGCAGATTCAGGAATTTCGCCCGGAGAATTATCTCCCTGACCAGGCGCAGTTTGCCATTTATCTGGATATGCCAGAATATGATGAGATTACATGTAGATTATGTGCGGTTTATGGAGAAGAGAGTTATGATGTCTTTTCCGTAGAGAATGATGCGGCACGTTTTATTGATATGCCGTCCGGTTCTATATCGCAGAAGAGAGATGTGCAGCGGGAGATGGAGATGGATGCCGCAGTCAGTGCCTTTTTCCCGGAATATGATGGCAAAAGCCAACGCAGGGTGCTGCGTGAGGATGTGGATGCGATTTATGAATTTCTGCAAAGCGGCATACATGCACTGGAAGAGCTGGGAGAGGTCTATATATCAGAGAAGATGAAAAATGTGCAGATTCTGAATACGCCTGCCTTTTCCATGGGGATTTCACTAAAAAGCGGTCTGCTGGATCTGACTCTGGATTCCAGCGAGTTGTCAATGGATGAACTGGCTGAAGTGCTAACAAAGTACAATCGGCGCAAGAAATATTATCGTCTTCGTTCAGGTGCATTTCTGAATATGCAGGATACAAGGCTGGAGAATCTGGTAGAGCTGGTGGATGGCCTGCAATTGACGGCAAGACAGATCAGAAGCGGAGAGATACAGATTCCACGGTATCGCGCACTGTTTCTGGATAGTCTGGCTCATGAGGAGGGCGCAGAGTATATCCGCCGGGATACGGATTTCAGGCAGCTGGTCAGAAATATGCGTGTCATGGAAGACAGCGAATATGAAGTCCCAAAGGAGCTTGAGCAGATCATGAGAGAATATCAAAAGAGCGGATTTCGCTGGCTCAAAGCTTTACAGGCAAATGGCTTTGGCGGTATTCTGGCTGATGATATGGGACTTGGTAAGACCTTGCAGGTCATTGCTTTTTTGATGACGGAGAGACACAGGACATTGATTGTCTGCCCGGCTTCGCTGGTGTATAACTGGCAAAGTGAGATAGAACGTTTTGCTCCAGGCCTGCATCCTGTCATGGTCACGGGAGATGCAGCTTCCAGAAAAAGACTGGTAGAAGAGAGCACAGACATGGATATTCTGATCACTTCCTATGACCTGCTCAAGAGGGATATTGAGAACTATGAAAATACAGAATTCTTCTGTGAAATACTGGACGAAGCACAGTTCATTAAGAACCAGAGCACGCAGGCTGCCAGGGCGGTGAAGATGATTCATGCGGGAACCAGGTTTGCATTGACAGGTACGCCTATGGAGAACAGATTGAGCGAGCTGTGGAGTATCTTTGACTATCTGATGCCGGGATTTCTCTATGGATATAAGCAGTTTAAAGAAGAGATAGAAGCGCCCATTGTGGAACAGCAGGATCAGGATGCCATGATGCGTCTTCGCAGAATGATTACGCCTTTTATTCTGAGACGCCTTAAAAAAGAGGTGCTGGCAGACTTGCCTGATAAGCTGGAAGAAGCAGTGTATGCCAGAATGGAAGAGGAGCAGCAACAGCTCTATACGGCAAATGTACAGAATCTCAAACGTCTGCTTAATGGTCAGACAGATGCACAGTTTCGTGAGAAAAAGCTGCAATTGCTTGCAGAGCTTACTAGGCTGCGACAGATCTGTTGTAACCCGCTGCTTGTATACGAGAATTATAAGGGTGGTGCGGCGAAGCTGGAAATGTGTATGGAATTACTGCATAACGCCATAGAAGGAGGACATAAAATTCTGGTATTTTCTCAGTTCACTTCCATGCTGGAGCTGCTGGCAAAACGCAGTGATGCAGAGCAGATTTCCTATTATAAACTGACCGGTCAGACGCCAAAGGAACAGCGAATTGAAATGGTAGAAGCATTTAACCGGGATGAAGTGTCGGTATTCTTTATATCATTAAAAGCCGGTGGAACAGGACTTAATCTGACGAGTGCGGATATTGTGATACATTTTGATCCGTGGTGGAATCTGGCAGCGCAGAACCAGGCAACGGACAGAACACACAGAATTGGACAGAAGAATGTCGTTACGGTATATAAGCTGATAGCCAAAGATACCATAGAGGAGAAGATTCTGAAGCTCCAGGAGATGAAACAGGAACTGGCGGATCAGGTTCTTGGCGGAGAGAATATGGATAATCCGACATTCTCCAGAGAAGAACTTCTGGAGCTTCTGGGCTGATTATTTATTTGGATATACGTAGAAGATATGGCGTTTCTCTCTTGGAACTTCCTGAATGCGTATATCCATTTCCAGCTTCTCCTGATATTCTGACAACTGACTGGTGATTAACGGATTGCTTGCATCCTCTTTATGAAGTACCAGCTTCATACGTTCACTGATCGCAGCATGAAGAAGATCCATTTTCAGATACAGTGGATGGGAAGTGACCTCGTTGCACAAAGAAGCAATACTGCTAAGCTGTGACACATACTGTTCTTCATCAGCGCTGGCGTTCTCCAACTGCTCGATCAGGCGATCTTTTTTGAGCGTAATTGCCTGTAGAGTGACTGGATTGGGACAAGTCTGCAGGGACAACTCTAATAACATATCATCACACTGGCTTATGTGAGCCAGTAATTGCAGAATTCTCTTGTCATTTTCACAAATCGTCTTTAACAGTATTTCATAAGTCTGTCTGTAATCCATATAAATCCCCTTTTCTTTACACGTATCCCCTGTTACTTTAATACCAACAGATTGTTTCGCACTGGTATTATAAAATCGCTGGTTTTATTTTAACACAAAACTTTACATAATAACAGAAAATAATGAATAATTGTTGAGTAAATTTATTTAATACGGTATAATTATCATATAAAGTAGAAAATAGTCAGACAATTATTAGAATATAGATATAAAGTGATTGGAATAAAGCATGAGCAGGCAGCAGCGCTTAAAGGACATAATGAATCAGGAAAGGCAGGGTTAGAACTATGGGAGATGTAAGATTCAGCTTGTGTATGATTGTTAAGAATGAAGAGGCAGTCCTGAAAGACTGTCTGGATTCTCTACAGGCGTTAATGGATGAAATCATTATTGTGGATACCGGCTCTACAGATCGTACGAAAGAGATAGCTGCGCAGTATACAGATAAAATATATGATTTCCAGTGGTGCAATGATTTCTCAGCAGCCAGAAATTTTGCCTTTTCCAAGGCAACAGGGGATTATATCTATTCTGCGGATGCAGATGAATACATAGATGCAGAGAACAGAAAGAAGTTCCAGCTGCTGAAGCAGGCAATTCTTCCCGAAGTAGAGATTGTGCAGATGATTTATGTTACCGAGCAGATTAACCATCCTACGGAGAATTTTGCCAGAGATTTAAGACCCAAGCTTTTTAAAAGACTACGGCAGTTTACGTGGATTGAGCCTATTCATGAGACCATAAATACGAATCCGGTCGTATATGACAGTGAGATTGAAGTACGCCACAGACCACAGGGAGACCACAGCGGCAGAGATTTCGGTGTCTTTTCCAGAATCATAGAGGAAAAGGGCACACTTTCTGACAGATTATTGACTATGTATCTGCGTGAGCTGTATAAAGCGGGAGACGAAGATACGCTGGTCCGGGCAAGAACTTTCCTGGAAAAGATGCTGGAAGAAGCGGCAGCCAGAAACAAAGAACTGTTGACCAGACAGATCATTGCAGTACTTTTAAAGATCTATCGGTTAAGCGATGATGCAGCAGCTATGTTAAAGACCGGGCTTCGCAGTGAGATTACTGTTCCTTCTGCGGAAGTATGCATGGAATTTGGATACTTTTTCCTGAAGAAGGAGGATTATCCGGAGGCGGCGCACTGGTTCTACACAGCGGCTTTTGAAAGTGAAAGTGAGATTGACATTGCCAGCAGCGGTACATCACCTTTGATGGCGCTGGCGTTGAGCTATCGAAGATATGCCAAGTCACCGCATATCAGGGCACTGCCACAGGAAGAGTATGAGCTGGAGAAGCTTCGGCTTACACAGAAGGCAGCAGAATACGAACAGATGGCGCGGGACTGGAAACCACAGGAGAATGGTTTTTGAGTTGACTTAACACGGTAGAGGGATTACACTGAAGTTAACATAACAGAAAGGGAAACTTACCAATGCATTATCAGTATTTAGTAGTAGGCGCAGGGCTATATGGTGCAGTCTTTGCTCATGAGATGGAGAAAAGGGGAAAAGACTGTCTGGTCATTGAGAAGAGAGATCACATAGCCGGTAATATTTATACAAAAGAAGTAAATGGAATTCAGGTTCATGAGTATGGAGCACATATTTTTCATACCTCAGATAAAGAAGTATGGAATTACGTAAATCAGTTTGCGGAGTTTAACCACTATATTAACTGCCCGGTGGCACGACATAAGGATGAGTTGTATAACCTGCCTTTTAATATGAATACCTTTGCCAAGATGTGGAACATCAAGACCCCAAAGGAAGCCAGAGAGCATATTGATGCACAGATTGCAGACCTGCATATCACAGAGCCTAAGAATCTGGAAGAACAGGCATTATCACTGGTCGGAAGAGATATCTATGAGAAACTGGTAAAAGGCTATACGGAGAAGCAGTGGGGCAGAGACTGCAAGGAACTGCCAAGCTTCATTATTAAAAGGCTTCCGGTCCGCTTCGTCTTTGACAATAATTATTTTAATGATCCATATCAGGGAATCCCCAAGGGTGGATATACGCAGATCGTGGAGAAGCTTCTGGAAGGAATTCCAGTGAAGCTTGGAACCGATTATGAGACTTTCTGTCAGCGGAGCACAGATGGCGGATTTATCTCTATGGACGGTGAAGATACTTTTGAAAAAGTACTGTATACAGGTATGATCGACCAATTCTATGAGTATTGTTACGGAGAACTGGCATACCGTTCCCTGCGTTTTGAGACTGAATATCTGGAAGACGAAGACAATTATCAGGGAAATGCTGTAGTAAATTATACAGAAAGAGAAGTACCTTATACCCGTATTATTGAACATAAGCACTTTGAATTCGGCACACAGAAAGGTACTGTCATTACCAGAGAATATCCGAAGGAATGGAGCCGGGGGGATGAACCATATTATCCTGTAAATGATCAACATAACAGTGAATTGTATGAGAAATATGCACAAAGAGCTGCGCAGGAGAAGAATGTACTCTTTGGAGGAAGACTGGGACAGTACAAATATTATGATATGGATAAGGTGGTTCGTGCCGCACTTACCATGGTAGAAGAGCAATTATAAATATTCATTATAATAGGTACAAAAAAGGCATCATTTGAGAAAGAATCAGATGATGCCTTTAACAATATGTATTAAACAGCATGCCGCTGTAGATACTGGTTACATATGGGTTGATATAAGTAGTGGCAGGATTGGGATAGGAACAGATCTGCCGGTTCAGGTATTCCATAGGATCCATGGCGATAGAGCTTAATTTACGGATCAAATGACTGCCAAAGTTCTGCAATGCATCCAGATCCATCGGAGTCGCCTCTTCTGATTTCTCTCTTGGCGGATAGAGGAGGGTATCATCTTCTTTGACCTGTATACCGTATTTCTCAATCTCACTTTGATGCCCTTGCAGTAGTCTATGCATATCTTCGCTTAAACGTTCTGAATGTTCCGGCGCAGATTTCGTGCTTTCCCAGAATGTATTATAACTCTTTACAAAAGCGTCTATATTATAGGAAAGAGATTGCGGATCGGGATAAAGTCCTACTTGAATCTCAGTGTTCTTATCGGCAGCAGATTCAGGATGCAGAGTGATTTCATATGCATCATAGACCCGGAAAGTATTGCCATAGGAAGACTGAGGTTCACCATCTATTGTATAGGCAGCATTTCTTGCTGTCTCAATGTCTTTGTTAAGACCAAGGTAATGTACCATGCCGCTGCTGTGAGAGGTATTATCATCTGTAATGCGGAAATGTTCATTGCCTTTTGCAGGAATACCATAAGCATCAGAGGTAATCTGCAGGGCACTGCGGCCGCTGTCGTCCTGAAGTACCTCGGCATGTACGCCCAGGTCAGAATTGTTGATCAGACGCATGAGTCTGTGTTGCAGGGTATCATGTGTATCGCCCGGCTGTAAGTCGAATTGCAGTTCATAGTGCAGTTTATTTGTAATCAGATCAAAGGAATAGCTGCCGGCAGGCATCATGACCGGTTGGGAAGAGGTCAGATAACTGGAGGTATTACGCTGCGGAGTCGCATAGTCCTGAATTGACATAACAAAGTGAGCAGGTGCTTTACAATAAGAAGAAACACCTTGATTCTCTGTCGGTTCATAAGAAACACTGACTTGTCCAGGGTGATCGCTATAGGCAGTTTTAGTGGAAAAAAGCTGATTCTCATCATCACAGCTTAACGTATCTATCGTTTCGTGCAGAGACTTAGCCTGTTCTTTGAGCTGAATTGCATAAGAAATCTCCGTGGCAGTAGGGCTCTTTAAATATACCGGTGCGAACCGGTTCTTTAACTGTATGGAACTGTATAGCTCTTTGAGCTCTTTTGAATCATGGGTGTCATAACGGGAGCAGCGCTTGCTGCCATAGGTTGTCAGATATTGATCGTAGATTTGCAGTGTAGCATAGGAAATTGGCATACTGCGCCCTCCTTTCTTTTTAAATAAAAATTAAATAAAAAATAGAACCCAAACATACCCTGTTACACACTTTCACAATAGCACGAAAAATAGCTGATGGCAAGGATTTTGGGATTTTTTTGCAAGACTATTTTCAAAAAAAAGTTGACGATATGAATGGGGTATGATATAGTTGTTAGGCAAGATGTGAATTAGGTCTTTTTTTTATGCTTTTTTATGAATGCATCAA
>ENA-ORTG01003048-ORTG01003048.1-human-gut-metagenome-genome-assembly--contig:-NODE-3048-length-12396-cov-2.923588_pt1 | contig 12396 bp, 10 predicted proteins | sample MGYA00241906_ERZ509176 | MGnify/ENA primary metagenome ERZ509176 (study PRJEB26280, sample SAMEA2338811) | human gut metagenome | biome: human gut; feature: human-associated habitat; material: faeces...
TGAACATTACGAGAAACTGAAATACTGGCTGTACCAGGAAGAGGTTTACGAAGAAATGATAAAGGATCCTTTTTTTGCAGATTACAGACCAGAGCAGTGTCAGCAGGATCTCACAATGTTGACAGAATGGAAGAATCTGAATACGATCCAGGATACGAAAAAGGTGGCATCCATTGAAGAATTTAAGAACAAAAAGTACCGCTATCAGATGACAGAATATAGTGTAGAGATAGAACGTCTGGTGCTTAGACTTGAGAACCTGTTTATTGAAGGTGCATCCTTAGAGCCCACATTATTGGAGCGGATACGAAGAGGTATAGAACGGTTTCCGGAGATGGTGGAAAGAGATAAAAATGAAGTATATACCTGGTGGACAGATCTGAATAATGATTTTGTACGCCTGAATCAGAATTATCAGGACTATATCAGAGATCTGAACAGTGTGCGGGCAGAAGAAATGATGCATACGAAACAGTTTCTGGTGTTTAAAGACCGGCTGATCGAATATCTGCGCAGCTTTATTAAGGGATTACAGAGAAATGTAGGTGTGATAGAAGAAAGCTTATGCATGCAGAAGGAAGAGATGAAAAATCAGGTATTTGAAAAAGTAGTTGATTATGAATTGTCGATACCGCGAATGGATGTAGAAGTATCGAAGGAAATGATCTGGCAGAAAGTTAAGGGCCGTTATCAAAGTATCTATGACTGGTTCGTAGGAAATGAAGGCCAGGAGAATGAAGCGGGAAAGCTTTTTGATGCGACAAATGATATTATTCGCAAGATCACAAGATATGCAGCGCAGTTAAGTGAAAAGAATGCATTGGGGGCTAACAGAAAAGAAGAATACCGCAAGGTGGCAGAATTATTTTTGAAATGCCAGGATATGGAAGAAGCTCACAAAATGTCTGCAATGGTATTTGGCATGGAGTGCCCGCAGCATATTGCCGGAGATCTGGTACGTGAAACGGATAGCATGAATATCGGAGTATACGAAGAACAACCCATGGAAATCAGTTTAAAGCCAAGGATACGTACATACAGGGAGAAATCCAGAAGAAGTGCGATCCGCGAATCAGCAGAGCAAAAGCAGGAAACAAGACGTAAGTTGCTTGAGAAGCAGAAAAAAGAGACGGAAAAACTACAGGCGTTGGAAGTAGATGGAAAGATATGTTTTGACAAACTGCCTGTATTGGAACCTAGAATTCGCGAGATTCTTTTGAAATGGTTGTCAGATGCCATGGAATCTGCAGATTTTTCGGCAAGGACAGACGATGGAAGAAGATATATATTGGACAGAAGTCAGGCAGGAGAAAACTGTGTAGTACATTGTGAGGATGGAAACTTTACAATGCCGAAGCTGTCCATTGTATTTCAGGAGGAAGAATGATGAAGGAGCTGGAGGTTCTTTTAAACAAAAGATGGGTATTAAAATCCAGAGACAAAGAAACGTATTATAAAATAAGAGATGCACTCGGAGAACTTCGGAAATTTACTACAGAGAAGATGGGATGTCAGATCATTGATAATTCTCTTCTGATCAAGATGGAGAAGATTCCGGTAATCCCGGAAAGCTTCATGGGCATCCAGAAATTTTCGTCAAAAGAAGAGTATGCTTATCTATGTATCCTGCTGATGTTTCTGGAAGACCGGGATGCACAGGAGCAGTTTATCCTGTCACAGCTGACGGAATATATCACGGCAAACCTGCCGGGTGATATTTCGGACTGGACGTTATATACGAATCGGAGAAAACTGATCCGTGTGCTGAGATTTGCGGTAGATCAGGGAATAGTCGATGTCACAGATGGAAAAGACGAAGCATTCATGGATGATGAGGCTGGAGAAGTACTCTATGAAAATACAGGTGCATCCAGATACTTTATGAAGAATTTTTCGAAGGATATTATGGAGTATACGAAACCGGAAGATTTTCGGGAAAGTGACTGGTTCGAAGTGGACGAAGACCGTGGATTTGCAAGAAGACACAGAGTCTACAAAAGACTGATCTTTGCGCCGGGCATGTATAAAGAAGATGGATCGCCGGAAGATTTTGAATATCTGAAGTATTATGGACGGAGATTGAGCGAAGAACTGGAACAGATCTTCGACTGTCAGGTGCACATTCACAGGGGAAGTGCGTATCTGTTATCCGGGGATGACTGTAGAATGGGAACAGTATTTCCGGGTAATAATTCGATATCCGATATTTTACTTCTGTGTTTTGGCGAAATACGAAAGAAGATTGAGAATGGCGAATGGAAGACGGCAGCGGATGAAAGTTGTCTTACAGATCGGATCGAGTTTGAAAATCTGATAAAAGATGTGAAACAGGAATATGGAAGTGGATTTTCGAAAAATTATCGTGAGATGCCGGAAGGAGAATTTGTAAAAAGTGTGATCGATGCAATGGAATTGTGGATGTTTATAAGGAAGGAGAAGGCAGCTCATCAGATTAAGATCTGCCCGCTCACAGGAAAGATACAGGGAAGCTATCCGGAGGATTATACGGGAGGAAGAAATGATGAATAGTAGATGGCAGGCAAATAAGATCGGACTGATTAATTTCTGGTATTATGATGAACAGGAATTCCCGTTTGTAAAAGGAAGGATGCTTCTTCGTGGATCGAATGGATCGGGAAAATCCGTAACCATGCAGAGCGTGGTACCGCTTCTTCTGGATGGCAATATGAGCCCGGAACGATTGGATCCATTCGGTTCCAGAGACCGTAAGATGAGCAGTTATCTTCTGGAGGAAGATGATGGACGCGAGGAACGGACCGGTTATCTGTATCTGGAATTCAAAAGGCAGGACAGTGACACATATCTGACGATCGGTATGGGAATCCGGGCGAGAAAAGGGAAAAATCTGGACAAGTGGTATTTTAGTCTGACGGATGGAAGACGGGTAGGAAAAGATTTCTTCTTATATAAAGACACAGGAGAAAAAGTCACACTTTCCAAAAAAGAACTGGAGAACAGGATTGGGACAGGCGGCCGTGTTATTGACAGACAGGCCGATTACATGGAGTATGTCAACCGTCAGATCTTCGGATTCGAGACGGCAGAAGAATATAAGGAAATGATAGACCTTTTAATCCAGCTCAGGACACCGAAGCTTTCCAAGGATTTTAAACCATCTGTGATCAACGATATTCTAAGCGATTCACTTCAACCATTATCGGATGATGATCTGCGTCCGATGTCTGAAGCAATTGAAAATATGGATACCATGAACATGAATCTGAAGAATAGAAAAGAAGCAAAACAGGCAGCAGAGAAGATTCAGGGAGTATTTTCAAAATATAATCAGAAATTATTATATGAAAAAGCAGACCGGTATGAACAGGCAGAAATCAAATTAGAAAATGCCAGGACACAGCAGAAAGAGCAGGAGAAGAAATTATCCGAGTGCAGACAGAATATCGAGAAGCTGCAGGCAGAACATCAGGAACTGGATGCAAAACATGAGTCCATGGAAAAAGAACGGGAATCTCTGAATAAAAGTGATGCTGTAGCATTAAAACGAAGAGAAGCAGAACTGACCACAGAATTAGAGGGGCAGCAGAAAAATCTAAGAGAAAAACAGCATTTTCTTGAACTGAAACAAGAGCAATATCAGGATGCACAGAATCAGATCAAAGCAGAAGAAGACCGGAAGTATGAGAAAGAAAAAGAACTGGAAGAACTCATAGAAGAGATGCAGGACGAGGCAGATACCATGGCCTTTGAAGAACATGCATTTATGAAAGAAGAACTGGAAAAGCATCCGGAAGAACCATATAAGTTCGAATTACATCAGCAGCAATATGAGCATACGAAAGAAAAAATCAATGAAGGAACGGAAATCCTTGCAGAGACGGATCGTCTGGAAAGACAGAAAGACGATCTGATCAAAGAAAGAGAAAAACGGATCCGTGAATTGGATACACTGCAGAGAAAAGTATCGGAACTGGAATCTGTATTCGTGCAGACACAGAATGAATGGAAAGAAGCCCTGTATCAGTGGAATGGTGCGAATCGGGAACTGGTACTGGAAAAAGAATTACTAAAAGAGTTAAGCACATTTGCAGAGGCTTATGAAGAGACATCTGATTTCGCAGAGGTTCGTCAGAAGATTGCAGATGTGTGGATCGGGAAAAATGCGGATGTTGAATCTGGGATTTCTGCGAACAGGGCAGAGAAAGAAACAGCAGAAAAAGAACTGGAAGAAGTGAAAGCAGAACTGACGGAATGGGAGAATCAGAAAGAACCACAGCCGGAGCGCTCGGAAGCAGTCATCCGTAACCGTCAGAGATTGGATGCACTTGGAATTCCGTACCGGGAGTTTTATAAAGTTATAGAGTTCGGAGACAATCTGGATGAAGAAGATTGCAACCGGCTGGAAGAAGCATTATTGAAAATGGGAATTCTGGATGCGCTGGTGATTGATGAACAATACAAAGAGCAGGTTCTGCATTTGAAACAGGGATGTGAAGATCGTTATCTGTTTAGCTGCAAAAATGTTCAGAAAGAGCTGCAACCAGGAAAGAGTCTGTTAGACGTACTGGAACTGAACGAAGAAGTCAATGACATTTTCTCCAATCAGCGATTGACGGGAATTCTTGGAAGTATTGCATATGATAACGAAAGTATAATTACGATTGCAGAAGACGGTACCTATCGGATGGGAGTACTTGCAGGAACGGTAACCGGAGAATATGAGGCCGGATTCCTTGGAACAAAGGCCCGTGAAAGACACAGACAGGCAAAGATGGAAGCCTGCAGACAGAGAATCGCAGGGCTGGAAGAAGTATTACGGCAACTGGAAGAAATGTATCGGAAGTTATCCGAAAGGAAAGTCATTCTCAGACAGGAATATGAGAATCTTCCAAAAGATACGGATATGCGGGAAGCCCTTCAGATGATGCGTGCGGAGGAACGGGCATGTGAACAGATCAGACGGGAAAGTGATAAATTAGAAGAGAGGATTCGTGAACTGATCGAAATATTAAAAGAGAAGAAAAAGAAAACACTGGAAATTGCGGATTCTCTGTATCTGACCTGTTCTTATGAAGTATTCAAAGAAGCAAAAAGTGCAGCGGAAGAATAGGGAAAGCATCTGATTAGTCTGATTGCAGCACATGAAATGTTCCTCAGAAGCCTGGAGTATCTGAAAGAGAGGAGAGAACATCTGGAAGATCTGGATGCAGATATGGAACAGATCCGGTATGATCTGTTCGAGATTCAGAAAGAACTCCGGAGAAAGACGGAAGAACAGACCTCTATTCAGGAACAATTACGTCTGACCGATTATGAAGAAATCAAAGACCGTTTGGATGCATGCATCAAGTGGCTTCAGGAATATCCGGAAAGACTGCGCATATGTGTAAGCAGACAGACGCATGAAGAAGACGAAGTCGGACAGCTGACCCTGCGTCTGGAAGAGGGTCGGAAGAGAATTGAAGAATATGAAAAGAAGACGGCATATTTTTCAGAATGTTATGAGCAGGAGAAGAGTCTGCACTATGTGGAAATACCGGAAGAGATACCGGATGATGCCGGACATGTACGGAGCTATCTGGAGTCTGACGTGAAAGCACTGGATAAAGACAGTGTGATCCGTGATCTGAATAAAGTATATTTTGAAAATAGAGGATTTCTGACCGATTATCATCTGATGCAGAATGAATTATTTGCAGAAGCAGAGCAGACAGAATTCCCGGCAAAACGACTGGATATTTCGGCCAGATACCAAGGGGTAAAGATATCATTTTCAAGTCTCCTTACACATCTGGAAGAAGACATTGAAGAACTGGAGAATCTGATCAAAGACGGTGACAGGGAACTGTTCGAAGACATTCTTGCCAATACGGTAAGCCGGAAGATCCGTGGAAAGATCAATGCATCCAACACATGGGTACAGAAGATGAATTCCCTGATGAATGGGATGAACACATCCAGCGGTCTGAAACTCAGCCTCAGATGGAGAAGTAAGACGGCAGAACAGGAAGACCAGCTGGATACAAAAGAACTGGTGGACCTGTTAAAGAAAGATTACCGTCTGATGAGCGAAGAAGAAGCCTCCCGGCTGTCGGCACATTTCCGTTCAAAAGTAGCAGAAGCGAGAAGGAATGCAAGAGACAGTGCCGGAATGATATCCTTCTATCAGATTATGAAAGATACACTGGATTACCGTAAATGGTTTGAATTCCAGCTGTTCTCACAGAAGAACGGAGAACGTCAGAAAGAACTGACAAACAGTGTATTCGGAACCTTCAGTGGTGGAGAAAAAGCGATGTCCATGTATATACCGTTATTCTCTGCGGTTGTAGCGAAGTATCAGGGAGGCAGAGAAGATGCACCAAGACTGATCTCGCTGGATGAAGCATTTGCCGGAGTGGACAATAAGAATATCCGCGATATGTTCCGCCTGATGACAGAGTTCGGATTTGACTTTATCATTAACTCGCAGGTTCTGTGGGGCGACTGTGATACACTGGATGCACTGGCAATCTATCAGCTGATCCGCCCGGGCAATGCAAAATTCGTGACGGTTATGCCGTATCTGTGGAATGGAAAGAAGAAAGAATTGTTGGAACGTGAAGAGGAAGTAGAGCAGAGAGGGGCCGAGATTGGACAGCAATGAATGAGAGTGAGCAACAAGAACTTGAGAAGATAAAAAAAGAATGCCTGACATATTTCCACCAAAGTCCAGTTTGGGAAAAAGTTCTGAAAGGGTTTCGTGATAAATACAGTTCTTATGGAAGATTTGGTGGTAAAGTAGTTCTGAAGAATCTGAAATCACAGGACATTGAAGAACTGGAGGGCTTCTTTGGCAAGTCTTTTCATGGACAGAAAAGTGTGACAGTGTCTGCAGAAAAATTCCGGCAGGCACTGAAAGCAAGCCGCTATAAAGATATCCCACCGGAATGTCTGTTGGAGAATTTTTTCGGAGAACCCTTGCTTGGAAAACAGGAACAGAAATTTTTGAGAGAACGGGAAAAAGAGAAAATCTGGCAGAAGTTTTTGAAAGACTATAAAGGAACTGAGATAGAGAAGGCGGCAGAATTACTGAGGAATATTGTCAAAGACAGTGACAGTCAGGAACTTGCAGAATGGGATTGTGCGCTGCGGTTTGGAGCAGAAATGTACAATCATTTGCCATATCGTCAAAGTGATAAGTTGTATCTGGCTGTATTTGCAGCCATGCTGACGGGAAATCCGCATGCATTTGACAATGGAACTGCAGCAGGAAATTTCCTGTATCAGATGATACAGATGGATCTGGAAATCAGAGAAATTAAGATAGAGTCCTCGGAGATATTTCCGGCGTATAAGCGTCAGAAAAGTTACCTGACGGCCGGAATTATGCTGGATGATATATCAAATTATGCAATGTTATATCAGGTACAGGCGGTCAAGAAAGACGGAAATCTTCATAAAGGCATGGAGGGATTTGCGAGTGAGCAGCATATTGTACAGGTCCCGCTTGCGGTGATTACGGAGTGGGAGTCGCTTCATTGTCCACAAGATGAGATCTATATTGTGGAAAATCCGTCTGTTTTTGCGGTATTGTGTGGAAAAGAGAAATCAGGAAACGTAAGAAGAGCATATATGTGCATGAATGGACAGCCAAGACTGGCAGGTCTGATGGTGTTGGATCTATTTGCAAAGTCGGGAATCCGGGTATATTATGCGGGCGACCTTGACCCGGAAGGAATACTGATCGCACAGAAATTATCACAGTATTATAAGGGAGAATTTCATTACTGGCATATGGAAACGGCGGATTATGAGAAGTGCAGGTCAGAGAAAGTGATATCGCCGAAGCGTATGAAGATACTGGAGCGGATTACGGATAGGAGATTGAAACCGGTGGTGGATAGGATCGAAGAGTATGGGACTGCCGGGTATCAGGAGATGTTGGTGGAGGAGATGTGATTATGCCAAAAGGAACAAATCAAAAGCTAAAATTATACCGTCTTGCACAGATCATGCTGGAAAATACAGATGATGAACACTATATTACCATGCCGGAAATCATGGAAGAACTGGGAAAATACGAAGTGACCGCAGACCGCAAAACAATCTATGCAGATCTGCGTGATCTGTCTGTACTCGGGATCGAGGTAGAGGGCGAACCCATCGGCAACCGCTATCATTACCGCGTAGTCAACCGCCCATTCGAACTGCCGGAATTAAAGCTTCTGGTAGATTCCATCCAGTCTTCCAAATTCATTACAGAGAAGAAGACCAACACACTGATAAAAAAGCTGGAAAAGCTGGTCAGCAAATACGATGCACAGAGGCTGCAGCGACAGGTGTATGTATCTGGAAGAATTAAGACGATGAATGAAAGCATCTATTATACTGTCGATGCAATCCACAATGCGATTTCTGAAAATAAGAAGATTAAGTTCCAGTATTTCCAGTGGAATGTGAAGAAAGAGATGGAACTGCGTCACGGAGGAGCATGGTATCATATCAGCCCGTGGGGATTGTCCTGGGATGATGAGAATTATTATATGATCGGATATGATGCAGAGGCGCAGCTGATCAAGCATTACCGGGTGGACAAGATGCTGCGTATCCGGATGTCGGATGAATCCCGTGAGGGAAAAGAACACTTCAAGAAGCTGGATATGGCGGATTATGCTAAGAAGAGTTTCGGAATGTTCAGGGGAAAGGAAACGTCTGTAAAGATGCTGGTAAATAACAGCCTTGCGGGCGTGATCATTGACCGGTTCGGGAAAGATGTGATGATGATTCCGGAAGATGAGGATCATTTCCGGGTGAATGTGGACGTGCATGTGAGCAAACAGTTCCTGGGATGGGTATTCTCGCTGGGGGAAGCAGTTAAGATCATTGGACCGGATGAGGTTGTGGAGCAGATGCGGGGAGAGGCCCGGAGGCTTATGGAGCAGTATGGGGAGTAGGAAATGGATTCTGAATTAGCAAAACAAGAACATGATTGTAAACTTGCGCGAAAAATAAGTTGACAATCAAAGCGAAATACGATAAATTGTTAACCATAAACTGAAAGGAAGGTTAACAATTTAATGAACACAAAAACAAAAAAATTATCCACCGTAAGTATGGTATTATGCGGAATGTTCGCAGCGCTGGTTGCCATAGGAGCATTTATCCAGATCCCGGTTCCATATATGGATTATTTCACACTTCAGTTCTTTTTCGTACTGCTTGCAGGATTGATTCTGGGGGCTGATAAGGGAGCAATATCTGTAGGATGTTATGTATTACTGGGACTTGTCGGAGTACCAATCTTTGCAGCAGGCGGAGGAATCGGATACATATTCCGGCCAAGCTTTGGTTATCTGGTCGGATTCATTGTAAGCGCATATGTAACCGGAAAAGTATGCGAAAAGCTGAAAGCAAGTTATAAGAACTATCTGCTTGCATGCCTTGCAGGATTTGTTGTGACATATGCAATCGGAATCGTGTATAAATTCATAATCTTGAACTTTTATGCACATACACCGGCAACGCTGGGCGTGATCTTTTTGTCCTGCTTTCCATTAGATATGCCTGGAGATTTTGTATTATGTCTGCTGGCAGCCGGTGTGGGACTTAGAATGCGAAAAAGCGGATTTTATCTGAGCTAATAAAAAAGGGGCATGAGATTATGGCAAAAGGAATATTTGTGACGGGCACAGGCACAGATGTAGGAAAGACGTATGTCACAGCATTAATCGTGAAAAAGCTGGCGGATGCAGGAATCCATGCAGGCTATTATAAGGCTGCATTATCAGGTGCAGAGTTCATAGAAGAAAGTGACGCAGGCTATGTAAAGAAGATTGCCGGTATCACACAGGAAGACAGCAGCTTACTGTCATATCTGTATCAAAATGCGGTGTCTCCGCATCTGGCTGCCAGAATAGAAGGGAATCCGGTTGATCCGGAAACGGTAAAAGCAGATTTTGACAGGGTAAAGAAAGGGTACGATTATGTCACGGTAGAAGGAAGCGGCGGCATTGTATGTCCGATCCGCTGGGATGAAGAACATGAAATCCTGCTGGAAGACATTGTGAAAATGCTGCATCTGAATACTCTGGTGATCGCAGATGCCGGACTTGGCACGATCAATGCGGTTGTCCTGACGGTAGAATACATCCGCAATCATGGAATGGATGTAAAAGGAATCATTCTGAATCATTACTCGGGTGGGGCGATGCAGGAAGATAATGAAAAAATGATCGAGAGATTAACGGGAGTCCCGGTGATTGCCAGGGTAAGGGATGGTGCCAGGGAACTTGAAGTTGATCTGGAAGTGTTGAAAAGGGTGTATGATTGATGATGAGAAGAGGAAATTGACTGCGGTTGATTTCCTTTTTTGATGTATGGAAAAAAGGTGGGGATATTATACCCCATCATCTGAATTATACTATACACATCAAAGGGAATAAAACAGAATTCCGGGAGATAAAAGTAATTATAAGACAACAAATCAAATTCAGATGAACACGTTTTCAAAGCGAAAGGAGCACACACAATGGCAAAAATATTTATCACCCTGACAGGAACAAAACACTACTTCGGAAATGATTTTCTGAAGAAAGGTATGAAGATCAGATTAGAAAAAGAACCGGATAATGAATATGACAAGGAAGCAATCAAAGTGACATATGAAGGTCTCGGAAAGATTGGTTATGTGGCAAATAGTTCTTATACAGTCATCGGAGAGTCTATGAGTGCAGGTCGTCTGTATGACAAGATTGGAGACACGGCATATGCGAAGGTGGTATTAGTTACACCGACAGGAACAATCTGCAAGATCTGTAAAAAGAGTCTGAAAAGTGAACAGGAGGAAACAGCATGAATTACCTTGTGATAGATTTAGAAATGTGTAACGTACCGAGAGATTATCGGAGCCGATCTTATAAATATGCAAATGAGACGATACAGATCGGAGCTGTTCTTCTGGATGAGGAATTCAAAAGAATCGGAACGCTTAGCCAATATGTACATCCGGAACACGGAGTGATCGATCCGTTTATTCAGAATCTGACAGGGATACGAAATAGTCAGGTGAAGAAAGCACCACGTATTGAGGAGGCTCTGCTACATATGATCGCCTGGATCGGCGATCGTGAGTATAAAGTCTATGCCTGGAGCGGTTCCGACAGAGCACAGCTGCTTCATGAAATCAAAGCAAAGAAGATCTGTGATGAGCGGATTCTGGATTTTGTCTGTGAAGCAAGATGGATCGATTATCAGGATGTATTTGTAAAACGATTCGGAATAGAACGAAAGATTGGTCTGGAAGAAGCACTGGGCAGGGTGGAGATTGAACCGGAGGGACGACTTCATGATGGTCTGGATGATGCGGTGAATACAGGATATCTAATTGAAAAGTTGGAAATGAATCCGCAGTATAAGTTAGTCAGCTATGAAATGCCAGAGCAAGAGCAGGGACATCTGTCGTGTACGCTTGGAGAATTATTTACGGGATTGGAGTTGAAATTGGCGTGAGGGATGTTTTGAAATTTGATGAATATAAAAAAAGAAACGAGCACCCTTTTCCAGTCCGAAGACATTACTCAGTAAAAAACCCATTTCTTAGCTATGATTATATCCCCATAGTAGCAAAAAGTCAATAAAAAGAAACGAAATAAAAAAGTCAGTATTCTGCTTTAGTAATAGTTGCGTAAGAATTGGGATGAGGAAATATGATGAATAATATTGGTGCATTTAATGGACTAGAAATAATTATATTTAGTTCAAGATAAGATGATTTCTAGTCCAAGAATTAGTTCAGGAAGGATTGTCATGTATCATAGTATTCTTTGTATATTTTTTTACCATAAACATAACGCAATGCATCAAGTTGGAAAGGAGGATATTTAGTGGATAAGAAAATAAGCGTAATATCAGATTTGGATGGAAAGAAAATTGTTGTAATCAGTGATATTCGTTTTAAAGGAAAGAGGAATATCAATTGGGAAGAAGTTGAGCAGTATTTAAAAGAATACATAGGAGATTGCTATGAAGTAGTCGAAACCTCGGATCAAGTCTATATTGGTTCAGATTTTCCAGGAGAATTAAAAGGATCTGGAGATACCAAAAGATTATATGGAGCGAATGCGAAAGCAAAGGCTAATGCTACCCAGGGAATTCCTATGCTTCTTCAATGTGCTACGAATAGACGATGGCAGGAAAACTTTAAAGGAAAGCATAACGTTGATGCAAAGTTTGGCTGGTATAGGTTTACGACAAGGTTTGCACTTCCAGTATATAACAATGATACTGGAGATCTTGAACGATTTAATATATTCAGAATAGAAATGTTGATACGACATGCTGCAGACGGAAATTTATATCTGTATGACATGGTGAACATAAAAAAAGAAATGAGCACCCCGCTTGAGCAATAGCTGTACGGTAACAAACCCATTTCTT
>ENA-ORTG01003060-ORTG01003060.1-human-gut-metagenome-genome-assembly--contig:-NODE-3060-length-12346-cov-3.746969_pt1 | contig 12346 bp, 11 predicted proteins | sample MGYA00241906_ERZ509176 | MGnify/ENA primary metagenome ERZ509176 (study PRJEB26280, sample SAMEA2338811) | human gut metagenome | biome: human gut; feature: human-associated habitat; material: faeces...
GTGTGGCAACTGTAGACAATAACGGTGTTGTTACCGCTGTTGCAAACGGAAATGCTACAATTACTGCTGCAGCACTTGACGGGTCTGGAAAATATGCAGAGTGTAGTGTGGTTGTGGAGATTCCAAAGGAAAATAATCAAATTATAGAGTTAGCTGGCAGTGAAAGTAAAAAAATTGGCATAACAAAATCTTCATTTCCAGAAATAACAGATTTTTCAAGAGTAACGTTTGATTGTAAAAATACTGGTAGTACATATGAAATTGGTGGATTTGATTACATATCTACGCGTGCGGCGGTATCAATAAAAGCGTTACGCAAAGGAAATGGTATTATTACGGCAAGCTATGAAAACCGAGTTATTGCACGATGGACTATCAATGTTACATCAGACTGGGCTGAATATATTGGATATGTCAATTGGCGTAAACAGATTGAAAGTCAAATTTGGACAGAAAGTATGTCTCCAAAAGAAAAGATGAAAACCACCGAATCTTATATTAAAAATCATTATGGATACGAAAACGGTTCGAGTGATGCCGTTAAAGTATATTTAGACAAAACAATAGATTGCCATGCTGCAACAGAAATGATGGGAGACTTTGCGAAAGATATTAATTTACAAGTAAAATATGTAAATGCTGTGACCGGTAATATTTATGATTATAAAGTGAAGGCTACAAGCGAAGGCGGTCACACATACAATTTAATTTTTGTTGACAATAATTGGGAAAATTTTGATGCAACGCCTGTTCCGTGATTAAAAAATAAGCAGCAAAAGAAAAAAAAATAAAACACCTTTCCAAATATCGGAGAGGTGTTTTCTTTATATAAAAGCACTTCGCTAATTGAAGCGAGGTGCTTTTCTGTAGAAACTACTTATATAATATTTTCTAAAATCTCCTGCTCCTTTTCTTCTGCATATTTCCACAGATATTGCTTACATGACTGAAAATTCTCATTTCTCATATTCGTTAAATTTCGCATATGTGTCCAATTGACTGCCTGACCTTCTTCTATTAACTTCCTATAAGCCCACACTGCTTCTCTCGCCCAGTACTCTTTCTGTGATTCCTGATATTTCAGTATCTCTTCTTTGCATTTCGGCAGTTTATCAAACCGCTTATCCGGAAGTCCCATTTCCTTTCTTACTGCGGAGACCGTGATTCTCCGCGGGCGTTCATCTCCACATTCATACATTCTCTTTACAGTTTCCCTCACTTTTGGCAGCATTTCTTCATCCATCTTTTCCCATACAGTACTCTCTGAAGTCCTCCAATAGTTTTAATGTCAGCGATTTGCTTATACATCAAAAATATTGGTATACTGCTGGCTACTATTAAAACAGCAATATGTTTTTCATTTACACACAGGAATAATTACCGAACAAGTAGCTATCGTGAAATAAATTCGCAAAAATTTACATTTACATAAAAACTTACACATATCAATTCCAAATAAATTTTGGAGGTAATTTTTATGGAATTGATAATGCAGGAATTACTGAATGCTGGTATAATTACTATGGAACAGGTCGAGAGAGCCAGAATGGAGAAAATTATGAAGGCTCTCGAGGAATATGGAATAGAAACACCTAAAATTACGAAACGAAAAGATGAAAACCGTTATATCTGCAATATACCGAAAAAATACTCTAAGGATGGTAAACGTCACAATATCTCCGGCTCTACGGTTGAAGAATGCGAGAAAAAATGGCGAGACGAGATTTACAAATTCATTACCGCTGAACCGGATAGAGATGCAACATTTCAGGATATTGCAAATGAATGGCTGAAAAAAAAGAGGGGCACCGTCAACGAAACGACATATGCCCTCTATGTAGGGATGAATCGCAATCATCTCAAAAATACAGCTCTTGGTAAAATGAAAGTCAGGGACATTCACCTGTCTGATTGTGAGGATTATATAAAATCATTATACCAGAAAGAGTTGTGTAGTACTACAACAAAACAGATTAAGATTATGATTTCTGGCATCATGGAGTATGCAGTACAGCATGGATATATCAACACGAATTACATGCATGGTGTAAAAGTTAATGCGGGTATTTGTAGTACAAAAGGGCAGCGTAAAAAAGAAACTTGGACGGATAATGAGTTGGTGAAAATCAAAAATGAATCCCTCAAGGAGTGGAACGAACATAAGAAATATAGACACTCAGCGATTATTATTTTACAGTCTACGATAGGATGTAGAATCGGAGAATTGTGCGCTTTGAACTGGAAAGATATTGATTTTGAAAATAAAACTCTTTCTATCACAAAAAACTTGGTAGAGTATAAAGACCCGGACACAAATGAGTGGATTTTGACAATAAACAATGTAAAAACAGTATCCGGACGCCGAACTATTGATTTAACCGATGAGGCGATTTTCTGGTTTAAAGAAGTAAAGCAGAGATGTGAGGATAAAGGCATTAAGAGCGAACATGTCGTAGTCAATCGCAATGGGGACTATATCAAACCGTGTCAGATGCTGGAAAATTTTAAAACGTTCTGTATGGCTAAAAAAATCAAATATAAAGCCTCTCACTCCAATCGTCGAACATATGCAACAATCCTGATGGATTCAAATGTCCCGATTAGTGAGGTCAGTGCAGATTTAGGGCATTCAAGTATCAGCACAACTCAAAAATTCTACTACAAACGACGCGCTGACCGTGAGCAGTTACGGAGTCAAAAAAACGCAGTTTTCGCCGCAACACTCCGCAACAACGATGAAGCAGTGTAAACCCGCATAAAATCAAGCAAAAACAGCAAAACCGGAATATAATATACATATTCATTCTAAAAGTCAAGGAGTTTTTCACAAATGAAGAAAAAAGCATTCAAAGCCGCGTTTCCATACACGATTCCTATCGGTATAGGCTTTCTTTTCCTGGGAATGTCCTATGGATTTATGATGCAGAGTAAGGGCTTTTCTGTATGGTATCCATTCTTTATGAGTATGTTTATCTTTGCGGGATCTATGGAATTCGTAACGGCAAATCTTCTGCTGTCGGCATTCAGTCCGGTTGCAGCTTTCTTTCTGGCACTGATGGTCAATGCCAGACATTTATTTTATGGCCTTTCCATGCTGGATAAATATAAAAATACCGGTTGGAAGAAGTTCTACCTGATCTTTGGCATGTGTGATGAATCTTTTACTGTCAACTGTACAGTAACACCGCCGGATGATGTAGACCGTGGATGGTTTATGTTTTTTGTCAACCTGTTAAACCAGATTTACTGGGTATTCGCTGCTACAGCGGGTGCACTCTTAGGATATGTGATTCATTTTGATACAACCGGAATCGAATTTGTCATGACCGCACTGTTTGTCGTTATGTTCCTGAACCAATGGGAAGAATCCAAAGATCATCTTCCAGCTCTGGTAGGATTAATTTGTTCTGCCATCTGTCTTCTGATCTTCGGAAGCAGCAATTTTATTGTTCCGTCCATGATCTTTATCATCGTGGCCTTCACAGCCGAGCGCAGATTCAGTAAGAAACCGGAGGTGGCTGCAAAATGACTATGACAACAACACAAGCTATCATCACCATTGCGGCAGTTGTCCTTGGAACAATGGCAACGCGTTTTATCCCATTCATTATTTTCCCGGAGGGTAAAAATCCACCGGAATTTATCAAATATCTCGGAACCGTACTTCCGTATGCGGCAATCGGACTTCTTGTCATCTACTGTCTGAAAGATGTCCCTGCAAGCAGTACACATGGACTTCCTGAAGCAATTGCAATTGTTTTTATCGTACCGCTCCACAAGTGGAAAAAAACACCCTGCACTCTGTTACAAAAACAAAGTACAGGGGATTTTATCTTAAATTCTTTCTTTCAAATCTGTCAGGCAATCTTTCGAAGTGCCTCACATGTTCTGTCATATTCTTTTTCTACTGCTGCAAACAGTTCATCCGTACCTTCTATCGTGGTCGCTCCACGAAGTTTTTCTGTCAGTTCCTGACTTGGTGCAAAAAGATTATCAAATCCAAGGTTCAGGCAGATACCTTTCAGTGTATGTGCTGCACGAAATGCTGTCTCTGCATCTTTATCTGCCAGTGCTGTCTCCAACTGTCCAAAACTCGGATCATCCAGAAACTTAAGCGCAAATTTCTTTACAAGCGCTTCACTCACCAGTCTGCTCAGTACTTTATCAAAATCAGATCCTAATTCTTCATAACATTCTCTGACTGTCATATCATTTATCTCCTATTCAAAAAACTTTTTTCTCATATCATTCATCAGCATTTTGGCTTTGCCCCCCCCACTGGAAAAATCGGCATTTTCCGGATTTCCAAGGTCCGTATATTCTTTTTCCATATTTTTGAAAACAGAATCCATAAAATCTTCTTTTGCATTTTCAAACTCTTTGAGTTCTGCTGATTTCTCTTTCTTCTTCAGAGGGTTGTTTTCCTGTGTACTGCCTTTTACTTTGCGTTTGATCCTGTCCTGAATATCGAGCAGACATTCAAGCAGAATCGGATTAAACGCACCGCATTCTCCATTCAGAATCATCTGAATCGCTTTCTCATGGGAATATGCTTTCTTATAAACTCGTTCGCCCACAAGTGCATCATACACATCTGCAAGAGAAACTACCTGCGCTGAAATCGGAATCTCATCTCCCTTAAGCCCGTCCGGATATCCTCTGCCATCATATCTCTCATGATGCCATCTGCAGATCTGATAAGCAACCATCATCAGTTCCTCATCCTCATATCCTTCCATATTTTTAAGAATACGAGCTCCTATGATCGTATGATTCTGCATGATCTTAAATTCTTCATCAGTCAGTTTGCCCGGCTTGTTCAGGATCTTATCATCAATGCCAATCTTGCCGATATCATGTAATGCAGACGCTGTTGTGATCAGCAGTCTTTCTGACCATGTGATATTATACTTATCTGTTTTCTGTACAAGACTCTCCAGAATCATTCCTGTCAGTATATTGATGTTCAGTACATGGCTTCCACTTTCACCATTACGAAATTCTACGATCTGACTTAAGATTTCAACCATCATACGGTTGTTCTTTTCTTTTTCATAAACCTGATTCGTGATCAGAGTGATCAGGCGTCTTTGCTTTGCATAAAGCTTAATCGTATTATAGACTCTTCGATGCACAACTCCTGCATCAAACGGTCGATTAATGTAATCCGAAACACCCATTTCATATGCACGTCTGACGACTTCAGTAGAATCCTCACTGGAAATCATAATAACCGGAATATCCTCAAGGTAGTGATGACGATTCATATAATTAAGAACTCCGAATCCATCCATTCCCGGCATGACGATGTCCAGAAGAACCAGCGAAATTTCCCGTTCGTACTGTCTCAGTTTATCGATGCAGGACTCACCACTGTCAGCTTCCACGATATCATATTCTTCACTGAGGATCTCTGACAGAATTGCACGGTTCATCTCAGAATCATCAACGATCAGAATTCTGTATTTGTAGGTTTTGGATGTTTCACCGCCCTCTGCTTTGTCCTGAACTTCTTCATCATGTTCAGTCACTACCATATTCTTGCATGTTTTGGCCTGATACATGAACTGATCTGCTTTATGGATTGCATTCTCCACAGTACTTCCCGGAGCGGAAAGCACACCTCCGATACTCACCGACAGACGAAGCTGTGAGTATCCCGGAACCTTCGTATCATGAATTTTTTCCTGAATCTGCTTTAATTTATCTGCAAAAATCTGATCCGTAATATCCGGCATCACGAGCAGGAATTCATCACCACCCATTCGGATCAGCATATCAGTACGACGTACATTCGCCTTTACGATTCCTACAACTGTCGTCAGTGCCAGGTCACCTGCATCGTGTCCAAATGTATCGTTGTATATCTTAAAATCATCCAGATCGATCATTGCAATGCCTGCTGTCATATCAGAATTTTTGATTCGTTCTTCGTAATAGCGTCTGTTGTAGATTCCGGTAAGCGCATCTGTATATAATTCCCGATTATAGCCTGAAAGCTGTTTGATCAGTTCCGTACGTCCATCATCATCCATGATCGCATCTGACTTCATGGCATTGATCAGTTCAATCACATACGGTTTGCCGTCTATTTCTATATATTTGGAAATTACCTGGTAGATATTGGAATTCAGATATTCCAGCTTCAGTACTTTTTCTTTTTTCTGTAATGCTTCTCTGGATGTACAGTTCTTACAACGTGTACCTTTTTTCCAGAAATCATAGCATTTACAAGGAAATCCATCCACATCTTCTACACCTTTCAGATTTCCCATTTCCAGTGTATCCACATCCAATAACCGAACCACTTCAAATACTTTTTTGAGTTGCTCTATCATTACCTCGGATTCCTGCTTTGTCATTGCAGTATCATTCGTCATTCATTCATGTCCTTCCTGCGCTGCCAGCCACTGCTGCCCGTTACAGCCGATATACAACGTAACTTATTTAATGTTTTTATTATAGCATTCTGCGCATATTGCGTAAAGTTTAATATTCACAACAATAACCAAAAAAGTGCAGATTTCTATCTGGAAGAAACTCTTTTTTTGTGGTACTCTATTGTTCAGAATCATGAATTTGGAAGGGAGAATATAAATGCTTCAGGATGATTATATACTGCGTCAGATACGCGAAATGGTACGTGCAGTCATGAAAATGCTGTTCCAGGTAAGTGCAGTCGAACTGACACCTGATGTGATTGAAGATACAGATGCCAGACAGATACTTACAAATCTTACAGATCTGGCAGACAATGGTAAAATTGACGAGGCAGAAAATCAGTTATACGAAATGACCTGCGATGGTGACCGTCAGAATCTTGAAATTGGTCTTCTGTTCTACTACCACCTTAATGGCAAAGACGATGAATTTCTGGAGGCCAGTAATTTCAGCCGCGAGGAGATCATGATGGGAATTCAGGACCTTGCAGAGCGTTACAATTTAAGTGGAATCGCAGAAGCATTCCGTACAGAAATTCTGTAAACAGGAGCATTACATAATGAACAAAAAAGAAATCTCAGAAATTAAGAAACAGTTTTCTCCAAACAACTGTGCGATCACCAGAATCTGCGGCTGTTATGTGGATGGCGAGAAAAATAAAAAAACAGAACTGAAAGAAGCATTTCTTTCTCTTTCGGAAGAAGAAATGTTTAAATACTTTGAAATCTTCAAGAAGACTTTATCCGGCACAATTGGAAAAAATCTGATCAACATGGACTTTCCGCTTGAACAGGAAAAAGAAGGTGGTACCCAGGAATTTCTCATGAAACTCCGTGGCAGTAAACTTCAGGATAATGCTATACTTGAGGAATTTTATGATAAGATCATCGAAAATTATGATTATGGTGAGAATTACTATATCATTCTCATTCATGCCGTTTACGATATTCCCGGAAAGTCTTCCGATGGTCAGGAGATGTTCGATGCATCCGATGAAATCTATGACCATATCCTCTGCAGCATCTGTCCGGTCAATCTTTCCAAAGCCGGCCTGTGCTACAACGCAGAAACCAACAACATCGAAGACCGTATCCGTGACTGGATCGTAGAAATGCCAGATTTGGGATTCCTGTTCCCGGTATTTAATGACCGTAGCACGGATATTCACAGTCTTCTTTATTACACTAAAAATGCCGAACAGCTCAGAAGTGCTTTCGTAGATGAAATGTTTGGCTGTACCACTCCACTTTCTGCCGGCGGCCAGCGCGATTCTTTCAACGCACTTGTAGAAGAAACCCTTGGTGAGGACTGTGCCTACGATACTGTCATGAATATCCATGAGAAACTGAATGAATGGGTAGATTCTCAGAAGGATTCCCCGGATCCTGCTGTACTGACTAAACCGGAAGTGAAACGTCTCTTTGAAGAATGCGGTGTTGAAGATGAAAAACTCGAAACTTTTGATCAGACCTATGAAGCAATTGCCGGTGAAAACGCTTCACTTATGGCTGCCAATATTACCAATACACGACGTACTGAGATCAAAACACCGGATGTTGTAATTCACATTGATCCTGATCGTGCCGCGCTGATCGAAACGCAGGTGATCGATGGGCGTAAATGCATTGTTATTCCAATGGAGGGTGATGTAGAGATCAATGGTATCCATGTTTCCAGTGGAAACAGCGAAAGTACAGAATCTTAAGATTTCCAAACAATAAGCCCCCGCAAATGCGAGGGCTTATTACATGTCATTTATTCGTAAATTCCATTTACAGTAACATCAAATACTGCTTCTTTGCCAGCAAGATCTGCTGCCTGATAATCATCTGGGAATACAACAGTTACTTCTACTTTATCTCCCGGATGTGCACCGACCAGCTGCTCTTCAAAATTATCAATATATGTACCGGAACCGATTACCAGATCTGTTCCTTTGCCATCTGTGCTTCCACCATCAAATGCAACTCCGTCAATCTTTCCTACATAATCAATATTGACCTTGTTTCCATCTGTAACTTCAAGAGAAGAATCTGTATTATAGGAAGCTGCTTCTGTAACTTCCGGAGTTGTTGTAGCCTCAGTCTCCTCTGTAGCTTCCGGAGTAGCCGTTGCCTCTGTTTCTTCTGCTGCCTCTGTAACCTCTGGTGTTTCTGTTGCTGCAGCCTCTTCTGTCGGTTCAGGTGTTGCAGTTGCGATTGAGAATTTGTGATTATCCGTAACCTTCAGAGTCTTGAGAACCTTTTTCTCAACATTGATGTCTGCATCATCCAGCCATTTTTCTGTTGTGTCTGTATAAAGCTTATTCTCTCTTGTCGAGATAATTGACTGTTTCTTAGTCTCTGTAGCTTCTTCATCATTTACTTTATCAAGTTTTACTACATAGTAAGAAGTATCTGTCTCAATAACGTCCGGACCGATTTCTCCGTCTTTCAGAGTTCTGAGAACTTTCATAACCTCATCCGGATATGCACTGCTGGAAGAACTGCTGTCGGACTCTTCATCAGAATCTTCTTTTGCCGCATCTTCATTCGTATCAAAAGTACCACTTACGGAAGAATAAGAATCATCCACTGATTTTGCAATTTCATTCAGATCTCCATCGGAACCGGCTGCTTTCAGATCATCCAGGATCTTCTGTGCATCTTCTTTTTTCTGTTTGATCTCATCATCGCTGAGATCTGCTGTACTGATGCTTACATAATCAAAAGATGACTGCTGTGCTTCTTCATCAGAAACATCTTTATCTACATCTGCAATGAGCGGATCATGCATTCTGCTCTTATAAGTCTGAAGCTCCAGATATGTCTTGATCTGATCTTCACTTACCGCAAGCTCCTGCAGTGTCTCTTCACTGTTGGCAGCCATAAATGCTGCTGCTGCATCTGCGATCTTCTGCTCATCATCATCTGTAACTTCTACATTATAGTCTGCAGCCTTTTCTTTCATGATGTACATCAGCTCTACATCTTTCAGAGACTGTTCTACTGCCTGTTCTCCATAGGTCTTTCCGTCTTCTGCATCCATGCTCCAGATAGAATAATCCTGTCCGCCCATAAAACTCTTATACATTGCTTCTGTCTGTGCCTGTCCTTCTCTTACAGAAAGACTCACGATTCCAAGCGGGATTTCTGTTCCATCCACTGTTGCAACTGTTTTTGTTCCATCTAATTTCTTTTCTCCACAGCCTGTGAGCATCCCCACTGCCATTACGCCTGTAAGAGCTGCAACAGCTGTTCTCTTTGTCATTGTTTTCATCTCTTCCTCCATTGCTTTACAATTCTAGCATATAAATTAGAGTATAAACTTTTTTGCCTTTAAGAGCAAGGAGAATCATAAAAATAGCCGTTTTTCACGGATATTTCACAGATTCTCCTCTTAATCAGACTATATGGATTTTATTCTTCTACAAGTGATTCCAGTTCCGTCAGAAAATCTGTCAGAGCTGTCAGTGTATTTCCAGCTCCCTCCGGAGTGAAAATAAATTTGGGTTCCTGTTCATTCTTGAATTGCAGCCCTCTTCTATATTTCTGCATCAGTACAGGAATACCTGCAGGATTCAGTTTGGCCCGTTCATACAATGTAATCTTCATATCCCTGGCGATCTGTTTGATCTCCACCACATAACATCGGTGTGCCTGTGCTTTCATTCTGGCGATCACAAGAAGATTCAGAACTGCTTTTGGCATTTCACCGAAGCGATCCAGCAATTCTTCCAGCATATCATCATAATCCTGCTGTGTCTCAATTCCGGCAATCCTCTTATAAATATCCAGTTTCTGATACTCATTGCTGATATAAGAATCCGGTATAAATGCATCCATATTCAGATCGATCGTTGTCTCAAAATCTTCCATTGTATGGATACCCTTTGCCTCCTTGACTGCCTCACTGAGCATCTTGCAGTAAAGGTCATACCCTACTGCATTCATATGCCCATGCTGTTCTGCTCCCAGAAGATTTCCGGCGCCTCTGAGTTCCAGATCACGCATTGCAATCTTGAATCCACTTCCCAGATCTGTATATTCTCGAATCGCAGAAAGTCTTTTTTCTGCAGTCTCTTTCAACATCGTATTCCTGCGATACATAAGGAATGCATAAGCAGTCCGATTTGAACGTCCGATTCTTCCACGAAGCTGATACAGCTGTGAAAGTCCATATCGGTCAGAATCATGAATGATCATCGTATTGACATTGGAAATATCCAGTCCGGTCTCAATGATCGTTGTAGAAACCAGTACATCTATATCTCCGTTAATAAATGCATACATGACTGCTTCCAGCTCTCGCTCACTCATCTGTCCATGGGCAAAATCCACTCTCGCATCCGGCAGAAGCTTCGCGATCCTTGCCGTCACATCTGCAATATCATTCACGCGGTTATAAACATAATAAACCTGACCGCCTCTTCGAAGCTCACGGTTGATCGCCTCTCTTACCGTTTCCTCATCATACTCCATAACATATGTCTGAATCGGAACACGATCCATCGGAGGCTCTTCCAGGACACTCATGTCGCGGATACCGATCATACTCATATGGAGTGTTCGCGGAATCGGTGTTGCCGTTAACGTCAGTACATCAATATCTTTTTTCAGCTGTTTGATCTTTTCTTTATGAACCACACCAAAACGCTGTTCTTCATCGATGATAAGAAGTCCCAGATTTTTATATTCCACATCCTTCGAAAGTACTCTGTGTGTACCGACTACGATATCCACCTGACCTTTTTTCAGATCTGCGATCGTCTTTTTCTGCTGCGCAGCCGTACGGAACCGGCAAAGAAGATCTACTCTCACCGGAAACTCTTTCATTCGCTGAATAAAGGTGTTATAAACCTGCTGTGCAAGAATCGTGGTCGGTACAAGATAAACAACCTGGCGGCTTTCCTGAACTGCTTTAAATGCAGCCCGCAGCGCAACCTCTGTCTTGCCATATCCGACATCCCCACACACAAGACGGTCCATAATCTTGGTGCTCTCCATATCTTTCTTAGTATCTTCGATCGCAGCCAGCTGATCTTCTGTTTCCTCATACGGAAACATCTCTTCAAACTCTCGCTGCCAGACGGTATCTGGTCCACAGACATAACCTTCTTTTTCCTGGCGAACTGCATAAAGCTCCACAAGTTCCCTTGCAATATTCTGCACGGCACCGCGGACTCTGGATTTCGTCTTTTTCCATTCCTGCCCACCAAGCCGATTCAGTTTCGGCGGTTTTGCTGTTTCTGCCCCGGAATATTTCTGCAGTGCATCCAGCTGTGTTGCAAGAATATACAGATTACTTCCATTACGATATTCGATTTTGATATAATCCTTTGCAACTTTATCTACTGCAACTTTCTCAATACCTTTGTAAATGCCAAGTCCATGCTTTTCATGCACTACATAGTCTCCAATGGAAAGTTCCGAAAAGTCCTGGATTCTCTTTCCATTGTATTCTTTTTTCTTTTTTCAATAGGAGAGGTAGATAGTCTATCAATTATTTCAAGAGTTTTTATATCTTTGAAATTTGAATCTAAAATAAAAATGTTTGGTTCAATTTCCAAATATTTTTTTATCGTAGAACTGCCATCATTGGTACTTTCAATCTCAAACCCTTTTTCATTTGCGAGAAATTGGCAGCTGGCTGAATTTCGTCTTACATCAGTGTCTGCAATAAGGATTTTAACCATTTAAACAACCCCCAACAAATGTAATTATTAAAATACAACAATAGTATATCACAAAAATTATGTAAACACAACAAAAGAAATGTAAAAAATAGGAAAAAATTTCGACAATTATCGACAAATAACACAAAAGCACACCCTTTTACACACCATTACACCCTTTTTAACAAAGAATATTAAAATCATAGTAGTATGAGCTCGGGAACTTTATATTAAAGTTTAAAAGGAGCTACA
>ENA-ORTG01003067-ORTG01003067.1-human-gut-metagenome-genome-assembly--contig:-NODE-3067-length-12328-cov-2.779842_pt1 | contig 12328 bp, 9 predicted proteins | sample MGYA00241906_ERZ509176 | MGnify/ENA primary metagenome ERZ509176 (study PRJEB26280, sample SAMEA2338811) | human gut metagenome | biome: human gut; feature: human-associated habitat; material: faeces...
GATCCGAAACAGCGTCAGCCGGATATAAAACTGGCAAAAGAGAAACTGGGATGGCAGCCTACCGTCGAGCTGGAAGATGGGCTGAAGCGTATGATTGAGTATTTTAAAAATGTCTGATGTAACATAAAAAATAGAATGATATGAATGTGGAAATTAATCCTTCCGAATATAAGGTCCTTATTGTGGACGACGTAATTTCAAATGTCCTTCTGCTGAAGGTGCTTCTGACCAATGAGAAGTTCAATATTGTAACAGCAGGCGATGGAACTCAGGCTTTGGAGCAGGTGAAGAAAGAAAAACCTGATCTTGTGTTGCTGGATGTGATGATGCCGGATATCAGCGGTTTCGAAGTAGCCCAGCAAATGAAGGCCGATGAAGAAATGAGCGAAATTACAGTGATCTTTCTTACTGCTTTGAATAGTACGGCGGATATCGTGAAAGGATTTCAGGTGGGCGGTAACGATTTTATTTCCAAACCGTTTAATAAAGAGGAACTGATTATTCGTGTAACGCATCAGATCTCGTTGGTGGCAGCCAAACGAATTATCATAGCACAAACAGAAGAGTTGCGCAAGACTATCATAGGACGTGATAAACTCTACTCTGTGATTGCACACGACCTGCGTTCGCCTATGGGCTCTATTAAGATGGTGCTCAATATGCTGATTCTGAACTTACCGAGTGAAACTATCGGCTCTGAAATGTATGAACTGCTGACAATGGCCAATCAGACAACAGAGGATGTATTTTCCTTACTCGACAACTTATTGAAGTGGACGAAGAGTCAGATTGGTAAGCTGAAAGTTGTTTACCAGAATATCGATACGGCCGAGTTTTTCTTCAACCTGAGCAACTAGATTTTTAACATCTTCCGGGTTAGTCAGGTTAGCGGTGAAGACTTCAACGCGGTCGCCCAGTTCGGCTTTCAGTTTTTCCATCGGTTCAGCACGCATGTCGGTCAGAGCCAGTGTGGCACCCTGTTTGTGCAGAGTGCGGGCAATTTTATCACCCAAACCGCCGGCGGCACCGGTGATGAGAGCTACTTTGTCATGTAATTCAAACATAAATAAGTTCCTTTTGTTGTTCGAGTTATAAATCTTTTGCCAGAGCCTCGATTTCGGCGACGGAGCCGACCGAGACGGCGTTTATTTCTTTATGGCTGCGCTTAATAATTCCCGAGAGAACTTTGCCGGCGCCGAGTTCAACAACGTCGGTGACGCCCTGATCAGCCATATAATTGACGCTTTCACGCCAGCGGACCGACCCGGTTACCTGTTCAATCAGATGTTTGACAATTTCTTTTTCATCGCTGATAGCCGTTGCCAAAACGTTGGCAATGAGCGGAATTTCAGCTTTATGAGCTTCGACTTTTGCCAGAGCTTTAGCCATAACTTCAGCCGCAGGCTGCATCAGAGGGCTGTGGAAAGGTGCGCTGACCGGAAGTTTGATGCAGCGCTTGGCTCCGAATTCAGAGGCAATTTCAACGGCTTTGTCGATGGCGGCCATATGTCCGGAAAGGACGACCTGGCCGTCAGCATTGTCATTGGCGGCAACACAAAGGTTGTTATCGTCAGCGCAGGCTTCAGCCAAAGCCTGGACATCCTGATAAGAAACGCCAATCACAGCAGCCATGCCGCCGACCCCGACCGGGACGGCCTGTTGCATAGCTTCACCGCGGGTCCGCAACAGTTTTGCGGTATCGCGCAGAGAGAAGACGCCGGCAGCGCAAGCAGCCGAATATTCACCCAAAGAATGTCCGGCGACAAAGCTGGCTTTGTCTTTCAGTTTAATTCCGAAATCTTTTTCCAATACGCGAACGACGGCCATGGAATTGGCCATAAGGGCAGGCTGGGCATTGGCGGTGAGCGTCAGCTCGTGTTCCGGCCCTTCAACCATCAATTTGAACAAATCCTGAGAAACAGCGTCGTTGACTTCTTGAAATACGTCCCGTGCCGACTGAAAATTATCGGCAAGTTCTTTCCCCATGCCGACAAATTGTGAACCCTGGCCGGGGAATACAAAGGTATATTTCATCTAAAAAACCTCTATTTGTTATTCATATGTACTGTTCAGGTTTAGCGTTTTTGTGCAAAAAGTCAAGTTTTAATCCGCGGTTAGTCAGAGGTTTGCGGCAGCGGGGATTTTTGCAAAATTAATAATCTGTTGATGATTTCTGACTATAATGGGCTTAATTTCGGATAAACAGGTGAGAAAAATGGCTAAAAAGAAAACCAAAAAACAAAAATCTTTAATGCGGCGGCTGATTGAACGCTTGGGCGGGCTGATTCTTATTTTAATTTTTATTGCGGTTTTTGCCGCCGTGGCGGGTTATCATCCTCAGGATCCCGGTGCCAATGCCGCAGGGGTGCTGCCGGTGCGTAACTATCTTGGTTATCCGGGAGCTTATCTTGCCGATTGTGTTTTAAAGAGTTTTGGTTTGGCCTTGCCGGTATTTCTACTGGCTTTTCCGGTTTGGGGCTATACGCTGCTGCGGCAAAAAGAATTTTTGCATCCGTACAGCCGGACGGCGGCCTGGATTTTGGGAGTTAATTTTTTTGCCGCATTTCTGGCCTTGCTTCCTTCGTGGATGGGCGCTTTCGAAATGGGCGGATTTATGGGAAAATTTTTAAGCCGCCATTTGATGAGTTTTATCAGCATTATTTATAAATACGGTTATGCGCAGGTATGGGTTGGGGCCATTTTGCTGTTGCTGGCCTGGCTCGCTTTTGATTATGTTATGGGAATTACTTATAAAACCTGGTGGAAAGGTATCCGTACCGCGGCATTGGCGGTTTGGAAGGTTCTGAAGGCTTTCAAATCAGCTTTTGCGCTGATGTTCAGTTTCCGCAAGCGTCCGTATTTGCCGGAAGAGGCGGACAAACCGGCCAAGAAAAGCCGCAAAGCGGGTAAAGCCAAAGCGAAAGCTGAAGAAGAACGGATTGAACCGGGATTTGGCGAACGTCAGATTGCGGCGCGGGAGGAAAAACCGGCGGACAAAGCGCCGCTTCGCAAGGAAAAGAATATGCCGAAAGGAGATGTTTCGGATGACGGTTATCAACGTCCGAGCGTTGATTTGCTGAAACGTCCGAAAGACAAGGGCGGTAACAATGTCAGCAAAGAAGAGCTGGACAATATTGCCCGGGAATTGGAAAGCGTGTTGCAGGAGTTCGGCGTCAACGGCAAAATCGTGAAGGTTCGTCCGGGACCGGTGGTTACGTTATATGAGCTTGAACCGGCGCCGGGAACCAAGTCGGCCCGGGTTATCGGTTTGGCCGATGATATTGCCCGTTCGATGTCGGTGATTTCGGTTCGTATTGCGGTGGTTCCGGGCTGCAATACCATCGGTATTGAATTGCCGAACAAAAACCGTGAAACGGTTTGGCTGCGCGATTTGTTTGAAGATCCGGATTTTATGAATTCCAAAAATGAGCTGAACGTTGTTTTGGGCAAAGACATCGGCGGCAAAGATGTGTATGCCGATTTGAGCAAAATGCCGCACTTGCTGGTTGCCGGTACGACCGGTTCCGGTAAATCCGTGGGGGTCAATTCAATGATTTTATCATTGTTGTTCCGTATGCGTCCGGAAGAATGCAAATTGATTATGATTGACCCGAAAATGCTTGAATTTTCAATGTATAACGGGATTCCGCATCTGTTGACTCCGGTTATTACCGACCCGGCCAAGGCGGTTATCGGTTTGAAATGGGCGGTTAAGGAGATGGAAGACCGCTATCGGGCAATGGCGCAGCTGAACGTGCGCAATATTGCCGGCTATAACCAAAAACTGGCCGAGCTGCGGGCCAGCGGAAAATCGGTTAAGCGAACGGTTCAAACCGGATTTGACAGCGAAACCGGCAAACCTATCTATGAAGAGCAGGAGCTGGATTTGACCCCGTTGCCTTATATTGTGATTGTGGTGGAGGAAATGGCTGACCTGATGCTGGTGGCCGGCAAAGAAGTCGAGGCGGCTATTCAGCGTTTGGCCCAAATGGCACGTGCGGCCGGGCTGCATCTGATTATGTCAACCCAGCGTCCGTCGGTTGACGTTATTACCGGTACGATTAAGGCCAATTTCCCGACCCGCATTTCTTTTCAGGTTACTTCCAAAATCGACAGCCGCACTATTCTCGGTGAGCAGGGGGCCGAGCAGCTGCTGGGCAAAGGCGATATGCTTTATATGCCGGCCGGTTTGCGCCCGATCCGTATTCACGGAGCTTTTGCCAGCGATGCCGAGATAGAGGGCGTGGTTGAGTTTATCAAGTCGCAGAAGGCGCCGGAATATGTTGAAGGGGTTACCGCAGGAGAACTGAATGAAAAGGACAGCGGTGCAGTCTTTGACAAAGGCGATTTCGGCGGCGGAGGCGAAGAAGACCTTTACGCTCAGGCGGTGGCGATTGTTCAGCAGGACAAGAAAGCGTCAACCAGCTATATTCAGCGTAAGCTGCGTATCGGTTATAACCGGGCGGCTTCATTAATTGACCGTATGGAGCAGGAAGGGCTGATATCGGCGGCTGATCATGTGGGACGCCGTGAAGTTCTTTAATTAAAAGCAGTCGGACTTCCGCATAAGCGGGATTTGTTAATTCTTGCAGAAGAGTTTCCAGTTCTTGCAAGTGACAATAAGAACTATGGCGAATTTCAAGCACGCGGGTATAAAAAAGCCCCGTTTGAACGGGGCTGTGAACGGGCTTTGCAGGATTATTTTCCGCCTTTGGTAACGACGACCATGGCTTCCCGCAGAATACGGTCGTTCAGCATATAGCCGGTTTGCAATTCGGCAATGATTGTGCCGTTGGGTTTTTCTTTGTCTTCGACTTCCTGAATGACCTGATGAAAGTTCGGATCAAAAACGGTGTCCATAATTTCCATTTTTTTGATGCCGAATTTGTTAAAGACTTTGGTGAGTTCGTTTTCGGTCAGTTCAACACCTTTACGCAGCGCTTCGCAGTTTTCAGAATTGTCTTTGCCGATGGCGTCGATGGCGCGGTGCAGATTGTCGGCAACGGTCAACAGGTCTTTGGCAAAAGACGAAATGGCATATTTGTTGTTTTTTTCAATTTCCTGAGCGCAGCGTTTTTTGGTGTTTTCGGCATCAGCGTAAGCGCGCAGAAATTCTTCTTTCAGCTGGCGGTTTTCGGCTTGGAGTTTTTTGATTTCGTCATCAGCTGCAGCGGTTTTTGCTTCCTCTTCCTCAGCGGCGATTTCTTCTTCTGCCTCGGTAATATCTTCGTTCAAATTTTCTTTATCGGGGGCGGGTTCTTTTTTGAACTTTTTCATTATTTTTCCTCTTTAAATTTTTTTAGAAAGCATGTATATATAGAGGAAATTTAGTAACTAAAGTATAACAAGTCAAGAGTAATAACAGTTTAATTTTAAATCTGGATTTTTTGGCTGACTGCGTTACAATTAGATTAATTATTTTTCTTGATGAAGAGAGTTAACAGATATGAATGCCAATGCCGTGAATTTTGATGTGCAAAATCAGCTAAGACCACTACCAAAAGCCTTTAATAAAAAGAAATTTGTTCTCTCTTATAATGTTGTCAACAATCCCATTCTCTCCGAAATTCAGAACCTTTCCAAAAAACAATGTCTGGGAAAAAATCCCTGGCCGGAAATTCAAAAAATCAATTCATGGATGATTTCGGCCGAAACCGCCACTTTTATGAAGTGGGGCGGTTTAGGAATGATCGCATCCGAGCTGCCGGAAGTTTTTAACCATGTTTTCGGCAAAAACGGCGAGCAGCTTTCAGTGGTTACCCCGATGTATCTGGGAGACACCAAAAAGAAAAAAGCGGCTTTTGAAGGCGATGTTTATACCGGTACCGAAAACAAGAAAATCCAGCTGAAGAAAATCAGGGTTATCACGGTTCCGTTTGCCGCCGACCGGCCGGCACTGCATAAGTTTAAAGTAACGGTTTATACCGGCGTTTTCAATAATACGAATTATATTTTTCTGGCCAATGACCGCTTTTTTTCAATCAATCCGCATCCGGACAATCCGTCGGCCCAGGACGGCTGTTATGTGATGAACGAGTTCGGAATTAACGAAGTTGAACGTTTTGCTTTCTTTTCCAAAGCGGTTTATGAGCTGCTGAAAGAAATTTTTGAAGGAAAAATTAAAGACATTTCCCGGCCCAATGTTTTGATTGCCAATGACTGGCACAGCGGTGCGCTGTCCGGCCTGACCAAGTATTTTACCAAAGCGCAGATTGAAGCGCAGCGGATGAGTCCGGAGCTGGCGGAGAAAATGAAGGCATTGCCGATTGTGCATGTCGCGCATCATTTGGGTTATCAGGGGTGGGATTATGACAATACTTCCCGCATTTTGAATTCGCTTTATGAAAACACGGCAACGTTGGTGTTCAAAAATGCCAAAGCGATTAAGAACAGCAATCCCCGGGCAACAAATACTCTGATTGTGAGCGACTGTTATAATCAGGCTTCCTGCAATTTTCATCTGGCAGACAGGGTGGTAACCGTTTCCAAAAACTATATGGAAGAAGTTTCCAAGGAATTGGGGTTTGGTTTTGATTTTCGCGATATTTTGAAAATACGCAAAGATCACCGCAATTTCTTCGGGATTGTCAACGGTTATGAAAAAAAGCTCATTTCGCCGAACAAAGAAAAAATTGAGGGGCTGAACACTTATTTTCAGGGATTTGATTTTCGGGTTTTTGATGAAAACAGTCTTGAGGCCAAAAACCATAATAAAGCCGAATTCATCAAGTTGATTTCCAAAATTGCTGCGGATCCCGATTATAAGAAATCAGTCATTCCCCTGATAGACATTTATAAATTTGAGGATATTTCCCAGTCAGTCAAAAATCCGGCGGAGACGCCGATTTTTTGCGCAACCAGCCGTCTGGTCGAACAAAAAGGCTATGATATTGCGGCGCAGGCAATTTTGAAGTTGATTCACGAATTTGACGATTTCAAAAAGGAACTGCCGATTTTTGTGATGGGCGGCGCCGGCGATGATACGAATTTTGCTATTTTGACGCATCTGAAAGACAAGATATCCCAAATTAATCCCAAAGCGGGAGAACGTATATTTGTCTTTCGCGGTTATCGGGACCAGTTTGCCTATGCGGTTCAATTGGCTTCGGATTTTTATCTGATGCCCTGCCGCTTTGAGCCCTGCGGTCTGACCCAAATGGAAGCCATGGCAAAAGGCGCTCTGCCGGTGGCAATGTCAACGGGCGGGCTGGTCGATACGGTTGACGACGGCGTCAACGGTTTCCGTACCGAGGTTTTCTTTACCGAAGGACGGCGGGTTTACGGCAATAATCTGACAGCCAAACGCCTGAAGAACAATGTCAACGCTTATGCCGAAACTCTGCAAAAAGTTTTGGATACGTTTTATAATAATCCGCAAACAATTACCGAAATGAAAAAAAATGCCATGATTAAGAACTTTGGCTGGGACGTGGAAGACGGGTCGCTGTATAAGTATTACAATCTGCTGCGTTTCGGTCATCTGTAAAAATTTGTCTGGCCGGCAACCGGAGCAATATAAATTTATAACTGAAAAGAGAGATAATGATGAGACATTCCGGACGTGAAAATGATGAAATCCGTCAGATTGAGATTATTCCGAATTTTAATCCTTATGCCGAGGGTTCCTGTTTGATTAAGTGCGGCAACACGCATGTGGTTTGCACCGTGAGCATGGAAGAAAAAGTTCCGGCCTGGCTGAGGGGGCAAAACCGGGGCTGGATTACTGCCGAGTATGGTATGCTGCCGCGGGCAACGCAAGTCAGAGTTCCCCGTGAACTGAAAAAGCCTTCCGGCAGGACACAGGAAATTCAGCGCCTTATCGGGCGTTCTTTGCGTGCGGTGGTTGATTTGACCAAAATGAAAGACATTTCCTTGTGTGTGGACTGTGATGTAATTCAGGCCGACGGAGGAACCCGGACAGCATCGATTACCGGGGGGTTCGTTGCTTTGTCGCTGGCAATGGATAAGCTTTTGGCGATGAAAAAAATTAAGGAAAATCCGATAAAAGAGCATGTTGCAGCGGTTTCCTGCGCCATTCACGAAGGCTGCAAAGTGGCCGATGTTGATTATATCGAAGATTCCAATGCGCAGGCGGATATGAATTTTGTGCTGACCGAAAGCGGCAAAATTGTTGAAATTCAGGGAACGGCCGAAGGAAACCCGTTTGAAGAATCCGATTTTAACGAGCTTCTTTCTTTGGCCCGGAAGGGAATTCGGGAGCTGATTGCCAAGCAGCATGAAGCTTTGGGGAAATAACAGTTCTTTACAAACGAAAAGTTTCTGATATTTTGAAGGTGAGAAAACCATTATTAAAATATTAGATGTCAAATTAAAAAGAGCAGAAGTTATGGAAATCAAAAAATTAGTGATTGCTTCGCACAATCAGGGAAAAGTCGGTGAAATCCGTGAAATGCTGATGCCTTACGGGGTGGAAGTGGTTTCGGCGGGGGAACTTGGTTTGCCTGATGTTGAAGAAACGGCGACGACTTTTGAAGGAAATGCCAGGCTGAAAGCCTGTGCTTTGGCCAAACTATCGGGACTGCCTTGTCTGGCGGACGATTCCGGTTTGTGTGTCGATGCACTGGACGGGCGGCCGGGAGTTTTTACCGCACGTTATGCGCCGAACCGCGATTTTGACAAGGGCATGGATAAACTTTTGGCGGAACTGAAAGATGTTTTGGCAAAAAATTCTTCCCGCGGGCGCAAGGCTCATTTTTCTTGTTGTCTGGCGCTGGCTTTGCCCGAGAATCCGGAAGGAGCGGCTGTTTTCAAAGGTTTTGTTGACGGGAAAATTGCCGAAGCCAAAGCCGGCAGCAACGGTTTCGGCTTTGATGCGGTTTTTGTTCCCGATGAGGGAGACGGCCGAACTTTTGCCCAGATGGAGGCGGCGGAAAAAGATAAAATATCGCACCGCGGCCGGGCTTTGGAAAAATTTGTTAAAGAAATTTTTGCCAATTAGGCGTAAAAAGCAAGGAGAGCGGGAACGCTCTCCGTTTTTATTTTAAAGGAAGAAGTGAGATGACCAAAATTACGCAAGCTTTTATTTTGGCTGCCGGACGAGGAAAAAGAATGTTGCAGCTGACGGACGACAGACCCAAACCGTTGGTCGAAGTTGCCGGAAAAAGTCTGATAGATTACAATATTCGCCGTTTGGCCGATGCCGGGATAAAAGACTGTGTGGTTAATTTGTGTTACAAGGGCGATATGATTAAAGCTCATCTGGCCGGCAACAGGGAACTGAATTTTATTTTTTCGGAAGAGGAAGAAGCCTTGGAAACCGGCGGCGGAATTAAACATGCTTTGCCGAAAATGAAGCGTGAGCCGTTTGTGGTTGTGAACAGTGATGCGTTGTGGACCGAAGCCGAGGGCGGAAATTTGATAAAAGAAATGACGGATGCCTGGGATGATGACAAATACGACATTATGCTGATGCTGCTGCCCTTGGAAAATTCTTATCATACGATGACAAACGGCGATTATGACATTGATGCCGAGGGCTATCCGGTTCGGCGGCGCAGCAAAGAGGTTCATGCGGCTTATTTATACGGCGGGGTTTTGATTGTGCATCCGCGGGTGTTTGACAATGAACCGGAAGGCCGTTACTGGCTGATAGATATTTTTGACCGGTTAGAAAAAGCTCACCGTTTGGGATATTATCTGCATAAGGGCAAATGGTTTCATGTCGGAACGCCGGAATCGACCAAGGTTGCCGAAGATTATTTCAGTCAGAATCCGCTGTTTAAATAATTGAGCGTTTGCGGGCGTTGATGAGGTTCGGTGCCGGCGGCAGAATAAGAAAGACGGCACGGTCATCGGATTTGTGCGCGTGTTTGTGCATATTAAACGTGTCGGCAACAATCTGCTCCACGTCAAGATTATATTTGCGGTTAAAATAATCGCGCAGGTTAAACGCCTTGTCTTCGTAAGACAGGTTTTTGATGTGATAGAACTGTTTGTTCTTGTCCAGTCGCTGGCGGATGCTGAGAATTTCTTTGCCGCGGGAGAACAGGTCGGCCAGCTGAATCAGGCGGTCATAATCGTTGTAGCGGACTTTTTTGAGAAAACCGCGGGCAAAGGCAAAAGATTTTTCATCATAAGTGGGGAAGTCTTCGGCTTTAATGTCCGGGTCGATAAAATTATGGGTAATGCAAATCGGCGCGGCATCGGGAAAACCGATTTTACGCAGGTAATTGTAGCCTTCAATACTGTGCGGAACTTTGGTGACGGTTTCGTCTTTAATTCGTCCAATGTCGTGCAGAAGCCCGAGAACATAAGCAATGTCGGGGTTGAGCTTTCCGGTTTGGCGGGCGATGTTCTCGGCAATTTTGGCAACGTTAAACACATGGATTCCGTGTTCAAAGATAATCCGCTGGTTGGAACCGTGGTAAATCCGTTCCTGCAAATAGCCGTTGGCAATCCTGACCGCGGTGATGCGCGAAGGCAGGTAAGCCTTTTCATAGTTGTTTACTGCTGACATGTCTTTCCGTATTTTGATGATTTTTGTCTTTCATAACATTTTTCGGCCGAGAAGACAACCCCTAAAAACGTTTCTGCTAACAAATAAAAGGGTGAGGTTTTTGTTGACTATTAAACTGGCTGTTTTAAACTCTCAGCCATGACTGATAAAATTTACAATATTCCGGCGGGTTGTGCCTTTGCCGAAGTTCTGGCCGGGCATTTTCTGAGAGAGTACCACGGCCGGGAACTGGAGCTGACGGATGTTCTTTTTCTGCTGCCGAACCGCCGGGCGGTTAAGGCGCTGAAAGACGCTTTTGTGCGTTTGCAGGGGTTGGCGCCGACACTGCTGCCGCAGATGCTGCCTATCGGCGACGTGGAAGAAGACGAGCTGTTTCTGACCGGATTTGACCAGTCTTCCGCTTTGGCAACGCTGGCACCGGCTATCAGCCGGGCGGAGAGGCTGTTGCTGTTCACCAAAATCATTATGGCCAAACCGATAGAATACGGTATTGAAAAACTGGCGGCGAATCAGGCCTGCTATCTGGCGCAGGAACTGGCTAATCTGATTGATACGGTTCACAATCAGGGCCTTTCGTTTGACCGGCTGACAGATTTGGTGCCGGAAGAATATGCCGTTCATTGGCAGGAAACGCTCAAATTTTTGCAGATTATTACCGAATATTGGCCGCAGATTTTGGCCGAACGGCAATTGATTGACGCCAGTGACCGGCGTAACCGTCTGCTGCGGGCGCAAATTGATTTGTGGCGGCAGAATCCGCCGGTCAAACGAATTGTCGCAGCCGGAACGACGGCTGCCTTTCCGCTGATGAAAGAACTGGTTAAAACGGTGCTTAGTCTGGAAAAAGGAGAGCTTTATCTGGCAGGAATCGACAAGTTTCTGGAAGATGAGGCCTGGGAAAAAATTGATGAGACGCATCCGCAGCACGAATTGAAAGAACTGTTGGATTATCTGACAGTTCGACGGGAAGATATTCCCGATTTGCAGGCACCGGAAAATTTCGGCCGGGAAGTTTTAATCAGCGAGGTTATGCGTCCGGCGGCCATTACCGAAAAATGGCGGGATATTGCAGGGAAGAAAATCAGGCATGAGGCGGCAGACGGTATAACGCTGGTTAACTGTGCCGATATGCGGGAGGAAGCTCTGACCATTGCTCTGTTGCTGCGAGAGGCGGTTGAAACGCCGGAAAAAACGGCGGCATTGGTTACCGGGGACAGAAATCTGGCGCGGCGGGTGGCTGCCGAATTGGAACGCTGGAACCTGAAAGTGGATGATTCTGCCGGTAAGCCACTGGCCTTGACACCGCTGGGCATTTTTCTGCGGCTGACGGTTCAGGCTTGTGAAGAAGAGTTTCGTCCGGTTGCTTTTCTGAGTTTGCTCAAACATCCGCTGACCTGTTTGGGAGAAGACGGGTTTCTGGTGCGCAAAGCGGCCCGCGAGTATGAGAAGAAAGTTTTGCGCAGCGGCAAAGAGGATGAAACCCTGACCGCTTTTGTCCTGCGGTTTAAAGAGGCCATGCGTGATTTGGCGGAAGCTTTGCGGCAGCCGGCGGTTGATTTTAAGAATTTATTGGCGCTGCATATTAAAACGGCGGAAGTTTTGGCTGCGGTTCCGGGGAAAGACGGAGCTCAGGTTTTGTGGAAAGGCGATGCCGGAGAAGCAGCTGCCGCTTTTATTGCCGATTTGTATGCCGAAGCCGGCGTTTTGGGAGAGATCAGCGGCGGTGAATATCGCGGTTTGCTGGAGGCATTGATGGCCGGGGTAACGGTTCGTCCGAAATACGGCACCCATCCGCGCCTGAGCATTTTGGGGCCGATAGAAGCCCGTCTGGTGCATTTTGACCGGGTTATT
>ENA-ORTG01003071-ORTG01003071.1-human-gut-metagenome-genome-assembly--contig:-NODE-3071-length-12313-cov-3.427721_pt1 | contig 12313 bp, 10 predicted proteins | sample MGYA00241906_ERZ509176 | MGnify/ENA primary metagenome ERZ509176 (study PRJEB26280, sample SAMEA2338811) | human gut metagenome | biome: human gut; feature: human-associated habitat; material: faeces...
ATTCTGCCAAAGTAATACCTGTGTAAATACTTGCCTCACGGGCTGCAACAGGCATGTTGGAGGTATTGGCGATCAGAGTGGTTCTGTCCATCAGCGGATTGCCGCTCTTTGGGTCCACAAGCTCTGAAAACTCTTCCAGCACCTGTGTCATTTCATTTCCACGCTCGCCGCAGCCGATATAGATGATAATATCGGCATCAGACCATTTGGCGATCTGGTGCTGGGTCATGGTTTTTCCGGTACCGAATCCGCCTGGGATTGCGGCAGTTCCACCCTTTGCGATCGGGAACATGGTATCCAGGATCCGCTGTCCGGTGATCAGAGGGACACTTGCCGGGAAACGGTAGCTTGTCGGGCGCGCCTTACGGATCGGCCAGTGCTGTATCATGTTGAGCTGTTTTTCTGTTCCGTCGGAAAGCCGCAGAGTGACAAGTGTATCTTCAATCCGGTATTCTCCGTCCGACGCGCAGCAGATTACTTCACCTTCCACATCCGGCGGAACCATACATTTGTGTACGATCGCACTGGTCTCCGGAACCTCCGCTATAATATCTCCGCCATGAAGGTAATCTCCTTTGGCCACGGTGATGTGGGTATCCCATAATTTGTCGCGGTCAAGCGAATCAACGCTGACGCCGCGGGTGATAAATGCACCGTCGCCCACATTTGCGATCTGCTCAAGCGGGCGTTCGATTCCGTCAAAAATATTGTTCAGGATTCCAGGTGCCAGAGTTACAGATACCGGACTTCCGGAAGCCTCTACGATTTCTCCCGGTTTCAGCCCGGAAGTCTCTTCATAGACCTGAACAGTCGTGATGTCTTTGTCCAGGGAAATGACTTCGCCAACCAGCTTTTCCTTTCCCACATAGACCATTTCCGACATCATGAATCCGGTGTCACCCTTCAGATAGATGACCGGACCGTTTATTCCATAAATAGTTGCTGTCTTATTCAATTCCTGCACCTCCTGCTGCAAAACTGAACTGATGATATTCGTAATCGACTGCAGCCTGGAAGCTGTGATCGATCAGAATATTACGGCCTCGGATTACAGCACGCATACCGCCCATAAAATCATATTCACTGATGGTGATCGTCATGCCGGTACGTTTTTCCAGTTCTGTCTGTTTCTCCTTATCAGAAGGAGAAATATAAATGGTCATCTCCTCGCCATCTGCAAAGCGTGCGGCTTCGCGGATTTTGCTGCAGAGATAGTCCAGATATTCGTCTGTTTTTGTAAAGTCAGAAAGAAGCTCCTTTACTTCATCAAACAGCCTGACTTTTAATTCATTCTGTGTTTGGCCAAGAGCACGTTTCAGTTCGGTTTCGGCTTTTGCCGCAGCTTGATTTACCTGCCTTCTGGCTCTTAAGGTCTCGGATTTGATACGGACCTCAGACTGTGCGGTCGCTTCTTTTTTATGCTTTTCAAATAAAGATTCAAGCGCTTTTTTGTGATTGTCAATGATCGCATTTCCTTCAGAACGGGCTTCAGTCATGACCGTTTCCTGTAAATGCGCTATTTTCTCTTCAAGCGTCATTGTCTCACCTTCTATGCCTTTCTAGTTAAAGTTTCAGTCCAATCGCTTCATTGACGTATGAGGTAATGAAATCCTTTTTACGTCCTGTTCCGTGTCTGTCCGGAATTTCGATCAGAAGAGGCATCTTTCTTTTTAACTTGATCTCATCGATGAGATCCGGAAATTCTCTTCCAAAGCGTTCCGTCAGAAGAATGATACCGATTGACTTGTCGTTCATGGCAGTTTCCAGCGCATCACGCAGCTCCTGCTTTTCATGAACTACGACACCGTCCACGCCGGCAAGCCGCATTCCGGTATAAGTATCCACGTTGTCACTGATCAGATACATTTTCATGATTACAGTCTGCTGATGATCATGAAGGAGATGATAAGACCGTACAGGCATACACCTTCTGCAAGACCTACGAAGATAAGGGATTTACCAAGGACGCTGGAATCCTCGCTGATAGCACCAAGAGCTGCACTTGCCGCACTTGCTACGGCAATACCGCCACCGATGCAGGAAAGACCGGTAACAAGAGCTGCTGCAATGTAACCAAGACCGGTTGCAAGGCCTGCGCCTGAGGCAGCGGCGTCTGCCGCATGTACCGGTACACTTCCAAAGAGCATGATCCCTGCTACAAGGAAGGTTCCAAAGTAAGAAAGAACATTGAAGGCAAGTGCACATTTATAACGTCCTTTATTTTTTTCTCCGAGCAGGTAATATCCGAATGGAATGAAAATGCTTAAAACCAGTGCGGCAATGAGAATAAGTTTAGTTGCTAAAGTCATGATAATTTCCTCCTAAAATGAAAAACTAATTTTTTGCAGTACCTGTATAAGGTTTAAATTCGCGGCCGCTGCCTTTGTAGAAACGGCTGAACATCTCGTAATAGACAAGTCTCAGGACCTGGATTCCAACGATCAGTCCTTCGAATCCACATACAAACAGGTTGCCGAGTACGATCACTACCCAGTTAATATGCCCGCTTTCGGCACCGGCAAGCATCAGTACAACCTCCATGATGGAAGCGTGGCTGACTGCGAATGCACCGATACGGATAAAGGAAAGCGTATTTGAAAAATAGCTGAGCAGGGTTTCAAATAATTCAAAGAATGCCTGGGTGACAAACATTGCTTTGCTTTGTTCCATTTTTTCGGTTTTCTTTTTGATCTTGTTTGTCAGCGGTTCTTTCAGTGCGATCAGAAGAAGCGGTACTCCAAACATCACTGCAAGAACGATTCCACCCGGCAGAGAGTGACCTGTCATGAAAAGAACGATGCAGGTAACTGCTGCCCCGTAGAATATCAGCCCTGCCACGCCGTTTGCATCAAACCAGGTTGCTTCGGTATCTTTGGCACGGATGCCGTTGATAATATGGAAGATCATAGAAATCAGGATGATTCCCATACCAAAAGCAATCGATACGATAAATACGGTATTCAGTTTTCCGATAAACGGTAAGGTGGTCATATGATTGATCGGTCGGATCCATTTGGCTTCTATAATGTCTTCAAATCCAAACACACTTCCAAACATAAATCCAAAGAAGGTGGAGAAGATTCCGGCAAGTGATACGATTCCGGCAAGGTTCATTTTCTTTGTGAAATACAGGATCGCACCGCCGATAAAGAGCAGCAGCCCCTGACCGACATCCCCGAACATGGCGCCGAAGATAAAGCTGTACATGATACCTACAAAAATGGTCGGATCCATCTCACCGCTCTTGGGAAGTCCGTACATCTTGATGAACATTTCAAATGGTTTGAAAAGCTTTGGATTCTCAAGCTTGGTAGGAGGTTCTCCAAAATACTGTTCCCGGTCCTCTTCTACTACGATATAAACCTTGTCATCTCCCTGTGCCTCTTTGATAAATGCATTTGCATCTTCTTCGGACATCCAGCCGCAGAGGATGTAGTATTCTTCCTGCTCGTCTGTCTCGGTTCGTGCCGCAAATTTACGGATATCAAAGTTATCGGAAAAACGTTCCAGCTGAATTCTTGCACCGAGTAGTCTGGAAGCGTTCTTGCGGAACATCTCCTGACGTTTATCCTTCACTGCCTGGATTTCATCGGTCAGATTCTGGACTTCTTTATCCAGGCTCCGGTAAGCTTCCAGCGGGGTTCCGCCAAAGTCTTCCAGCAGATCGACTTTTTCAAAGTGGAGAGACCGCATGATCGAATCGACCTTTCCTGCATCAGCATCCGATACAAAATAAACGCCATAGACATAAGAGGCATCTCTGGAGCCTTCCAGAAATAATGCATCAATGTCTTCAAGAAGCGCTTTTTCCAGCCGGTGATAATAATCCACATTGATTTTTCCAAATTTTGTGCGGATGTATTTGTACTGCATGATCTCATGCAGGTCAAAATCCAGAGAAGTAAAAGGTTCCAGGACTTTCATACGTGCCTGGATATTCTCTCTCTTTTTTTTCAGTTCTTCTTTTTGCTGCTGCAGATCCATGTAGTCATGATTGATAGAACGAATCATCTCAAGGATCTCGTCTTCGCTCTGATCAAAGGATGGCTCTGCTGGCATGTCTTTCATATATCCCAGAAACTGTGTCACTTTTGCGAGTGGATCACGGTAAGGGTTCATTTCCAGAAATGGCATCAGATTATCTACTGTCTTGAGCTCCGTAAGTGCATTTTCAAGCTGCATCTCATATTTGGAAAGATACCGGTTTGTCATGCGGTCGATGTCGGCGCGTGGTCCGGTAATGCTCAGGAACTTCATCTTAACAATCATTTCGCTGTTCCTCCTATATAAGTTAATGTCTCACGTGCAGGAAGTCCGTAGCGAACACATTCGAGCACAGTTGTAAGCTTATCAAGCTCCTCCTCTTTCAGAAAAAGATAGGTATTCACGGTTGCGATGGAATAAGGGTTACTTCTTCTGTCTGCCAGGTAGAGACGGTACAGGCAGTCTTTGTAAATCGTCTCGATGGACGCTGGTGTCTGAGTATCGGTGTGACGCAGATAAGGCGTTCTGGTAACCAGCTTTAAAAATTCATCGACAGACGGTGCTTCTACAAGATCCTTCAGCTGATCTACATGAATCCGGTAGTGTATCGGGATCAGCAGTGTGGAAATATCCGGCGGAAGCATGTTGTAATATTTTTTTGCACGGTAGATCCACTGCAGGTTCAGCAGGTCGATCTTTGCTCCGGCATCTCTGGTGAAAATTTCCAGTTCCTTATGCTTCAGAATCTTTTTGCGTTTCTTCCACATGGTTGTAAAATAGTACAGATTCAGTGCCAGATCGTAATCAAAAAGGGTAGGGTTCTCCGCATTTTCCAGACGTTTTAACGGCGCATAGTATTCTGTGCCCTTTAAATTTTCCACCAGCTCACCGATATTCCCCGAAGTGATCAGTTTATCGATGGAGAGATCCGAATATTTGTCGAAGAATATTTTCTTATGATCCAGATCAAAAGGCTTCTGATAGTGGTTGAATACAATACGCAGACAATAGTTGATCAGATTCATCTCGTAGCGCTTCAGATAAAGCTCCAGGAATTTTTTCTGATCCATTCCGGAAAAACGGTACAGGCGTGTATAATCACTGTAAAGTGACTGCACAAGAAGCTTCTCAATCTCACCACGGTGAAGATGGTTTTCGTCCATATCTGCAAGGACATTCCGATATCCGGGATGTTCTTTGAGATAAGCAGCAACTTCGGTTACTGTATGAAATGCGGCGATGTTCTGGAAATCTTCATCAGTGAGCAGTTTCGCCTGCATGGCGCGTACTTTTGTTACGATGCCACTGTATGCAAGTAAATTTCCCATATGCTATCCCTCTATGATACGTCTGACAATTTTCTCGGCATATGCCGTATGCTTCTCTTCAAAATCTTTTTTAAGTTCTTCGATCGCTGTCTGGTTCTTACGGTTCTGCCTTGCAAGAATCTCATCCATCTGACGGTTTAATCCTTTGTGGATATCGTTCAGCTCCTTTTGGGTGTGATCTTCAAGTTGTTTGTCGAACTGATTGCGTTCATTTTGAATGCGTTCTTCCAGTTCTGATTTTTCCAGTTCCGCGTGTTCCACAACAGCTTCGGCTGCGTGTTCGATTTCGGAGAGCTTTTTAACAATATGATCCATTGTCCGACTCCTTTCTTAGAAATTATTTATACATTTTTAATAATGCATACATATTCTACTACTTTAAATTAGAAAAATCTACTAAATAATAAGAGAATATCATAAGAATATTTTATACAAAACTTATAAAATATATTTTTGGGTTTCCAAATATTTCAGAATAGTATAAAATAAATAAGGTTATACATATTTTCACTAAAGGAAGAGAAAGATATATGAGGTTAAGAAATGTACCGGGAGCAGATGCTTATCTGACAGCTCATCCCCTTGTAATTAAAAATGAGACCAGATATCGCGGCACCTGGAAAGAGACTTTTCAGAATCCGGAGAATCCGATCCATATTGAGATCGGGATGGGAAAAGGACAGTTTCTTCTGACACTTGCAAAGGAGAATCCATCCATCAACTATATCGGTATCGAACGTTATTCAAGCGTACTGCTTCGGGCGCTGGAACGCTTTGACAATGACGAGGAATACAAGGATGTCAACAATATTCGTTTTATCTGTATGGATGCGACAAATCTGCCGGAGGTTTTTGCTGTCGGAGAGATTGACAAGATTTATCTGAATTTTTCAGATCCGTGGCCGAAAGCACGTCATGCAAAGCGCAGACTTACTTCCAAGCAGTTTTTTGAGCGGTATGACAAGATCCTTGCCTTTGACGGAGTCGTTGAATTTAAGACAGACAACAGAGAGCTGTTTGAATTTTCACTGGAGCAGGTGGAGTTGGCAGGCTGGGTACTTCTGGCGAAGACCTATGATCTTCACAATGATCCGACACTCAGCAGAGGGAATGTTATGACTGAGTACGAGGAGAAATTTTCCGGGCAGGGACATCCGATCCATAAACTGATCGCAATGCGCCAGTAAGACAATTGAATAAAATGCAACAGGCAGATCATAAAGGCGCTGAGTGCGTAAGATGATTCCTGGCAATATAAGAGACAGCAGATACGGAGCAATCCGCACATCGGCTGTCTTTTTGCATATATTGTAGAAAGAGGAAGTCAGGAAGGAACAGATATGCGGAAAAAGCATCATTTTCAGAATTGTATGCGGGGGTTTTGCTATAAGAATCCAAGATTTAATAAAAAGCTGATCTGTTTCAGAAATTCTTTTCAGGAAGTCTATAAAATCTTAAACCCGAAATGTGGATGCCACTAATCCAGTCCTTTTTACATAGCCTGAGATGGCAGAAATGAGGAAAGTGTATGGGTATCGCATTGATCACGAAGGATTATGAAAATACAGTCGGAAAGCAGAGGATGCCGGTAATTGTGGAGTTTTACGCATCATGGTGTCCAAAGTGCGGAATGATGTATCCTGTTGTGGAAAGGATTGCCAGCCGGTATCAGGGAAAATGGATTTTCTATAAGATTGATATTGATATATCGAAAGAGATTGCAGAGTATATAGGCATTGAGATCGTACCGACGTTTGTGGTGTACAGAGATGGAAAAATCTGTGGATATACAACCGGAGTTCTTCCAGAAGAAACTCTGGAAGAACGAATCCGGGAAATGTTAAGAAAATAATTGGTGGAATCAATTATTCGTATGATGAATATTTTGCGCAGATTGCATTGACTTGCTATGTTAAAATTCGAATACAGCAACACCGTATGGCGGAAGATCGTAACCAAATGAATATGGTCTTCCATCACATTCCTGTTTCTTTGCTTTATATACTGCCGGGCGGGCTTTTCCGCTTCCGCCATACTGCAATTCATCACTGTTCAGTACCAGGCGGTACTGTTTGCCGCGCGGTACACCGACACGGTACTCCGGTCGTTCGATCGGTGTGAAGTTACATACGAATAAAAGGTTCTTTTTTGCGCCCTTTGAATGACGGATGAAGCTGTAAATACTTCGTGAGCTGTCATCTGCATTGACCCATTCAAAGCCTTCCATGTAGGTATCCTGTTCATACATGGCTTTGTTGTGTGTGTAAAGATGCAGCAGGTCACGGTAGAAATTCTGGAGTGCCTGATGCTCCGGCTCTGCAAGGAGATACCAGTCAAGCTCACGCGCCTCGCTCCACTCGCGGAGCTGTCCGAAATCCTGTCCCATGAAGAGAAGTTTCTTTCCAGGATGTCCCATCATGAAAGCATAACCGACCTTCAGGTTGGCGAATTTCTCAAATCCAAGACCAGGCATCTTATTGAGCATAGAGCATTTTAGATGTACCACTTCATCATGTGATAATACAAGAATATAATTCTCGCTGTATGCATAGGTTAAGGCAAATGTCATACCGTAGTGGTCGCCTTTGCGGAAATATGGATCCAGCTTCATGTATTCGGTAAAGTCATGCATCCATCCCATGTTCCACTTCAGGCTGAATCCAAGACCATCATCTTCCGGTTTTCCTGTTACTTTTGGCCATGCAGTGGATTCTTCTGCGATCATCAGTGCGCCAGGGTTACGTCCGGTAGTAACGGAATTCAGATGCTTGAAAAATTCGATTGCTTCCAGATTCTCATTGCTGCCGTATTTGTTGGCGATCCACTGACCGTCTTCTTTACCGTAATCAAGATACAGCATGGAAGCAACAGCATCTACGCGGAGACCATCGATGTGATAATGTTCGATCCAGAACAGTGCGTTGGCGATCAGGAAGTTCTTAACTTCTGCTTTACCATAATCGAAGATCTTGGTTCCCCAGTCCGGATGTTCCCCCTTCTTAGGATCTGCATATTCAAAGGTAGCTGTGCCGTCAAAGTCAGCGAGTCCGTGTGCATCGCGTGGAAAATGTGCCGGTACCCAGTCAAGGATTACGCCAATCTTATTCTTATGGAAGTAATTGATCATATATGCGAAATCTTCCGGCGTACCATAACGGGAGGTCGGAGCATAATATCCGGTCACCTGATATCCCCAGGAGCCGTCAAATGGGTATTCTGAAATTCCCATCAGTTCGATATGAGTATACCCCATCTTTTTTATGTAGTCTGTAGCTGCATGCGCAAATTCACGGTAGCTGTAGAACCCATCATCTTCACGTCCCGGATGGCGCATCCAGGAACCGATATGTGCTTCATAAATGGAAATCGGTGAGGAATGGAAATCCCATTCTGCCCGGTGCTTCATCCAGACACTGTCACTCCATTTTAAATGGGAGATATCAGCAATCCTTGAGGCAGTTCCCGGTCTCAACTCTGCACTGTTCGCAAATGGATCAGCTTTGTAAAGCTTATCTCCGGTCTGTGTCTCGATACAGTACTTGTAAAGCTGTCCGAGCTGTGCTTCCGGAACAAATGCGGTATAGATTCCAAGTGGTTCCTGACGCTTCATAACGTTTGCATCTTCACTCCAGCCGTTGAATTCACCGACTACGGCAACTGATCTGGCGTGTGGAGCCCATACTGCGAAATATACGCCGGTTTTTTTTCCATCTTTTACAAAATGTGCACCCATTTTTTTATAGATTTCATAATGGGTTCCCTGTCCGAATAAATATTGATCTAATTCGCCGATTCTATAATCAGCGGGTTTATCTTTTGTTACAGTTTTTACAGACTTTTTAGCTGTAGACTTTTTAGCAGCAGTTTTAGCAGCTGCCGGTTTTTTTACAGTAGATTTTTTTACGGCCGTCTTGCGGGTCGTGTTGGTCTGTTGTGCTGTTGTTTTTTTTACTGCCATCCCATTCACCTTCTATCAAAGATATTTAGGAATATTATACTAGAAATAGCGATAAAAAGAAAGAGTTTTGGACAACTTATACATTTCTTATGTAAGATGTCTAAAACTCTTTGTTTATAGTTATCGGTTTGGTCTGCATATACAAAAGAACGCGCCGGAAGCGCGTTCTTTGTAGAAATCTTATGATTTAAAATCATCTTCTTTCAGGATGATGTGGTCTGAATTATCAGTGCTTCTTCCAAATACCCGTTTCACAAGATGTTTTACATTTGCTTTCTGGGAATGTGAAATTGCTTCATCCATGATCTCTTTTACTTCTGCAACAGTAACCGCATGATCTTCTCTCTGCATCATATCGATCCGGCTGTATAATGCAAGGATTCCCATTTCATCGATACGGTATCCGTTTTCCTTAGCATAGGTCTGACCGAATGTAACCAGTTCATCATTGATGAATACCGGAAGCTCCAGTCTGGAAGTAAATTTACGTTTGAATTCGCGATGGGATGCAAACATTCTTTCCAGCGGTTTCTTCTGGTCTTCCAGAAGGAAGAGAAGTTCACCGGTCTGTTCATCCATCATATCATTCAGTTCACGGATGGTTCTGTCATTCATCTTGGAAGCTTTTTCGATGATCAGTGCGCCACCGTTCAGCTTATCGATGATACTTCCGATGTCCTTTTTGTTCAGAGAATCACCGGTTACGATTGCAACTTTACCCTGTTTGAGTCTGCGCTGTTTCTGGATTGCTTTTACAATATCAACTGCGAGGACTGTTTTTCCGCTTCCCTTGCGGCCAAGGATCAGGATGTTGCCTGTGCGGGAAGTTCCATAACGGTTACGGCAACGTTTGTCGTTATCAAGGATTTCAACAAGCTGTTCGCTAACACCACGGATCGGTACGAAGTAAGAGAACAGCTGCTTCTGCTCTTCAGTAAGTCCAAGCTTCAGTCCGATCTCACTTGTTGCACTCAGATCGTAACGACCCTGTACAACGAATCCGGTATCGAATTTACCCATGCGTTCGGTGATTTCATCTTCTGACGGTTCTTCGATTTCAAGAACTTCGTCAATATCAGGAGTTGGCGCTGATTTTGAAGTTTCTTTCTTTGGCTCAGGAGCCGGTTTCTCGTCAAATTCAAGATCAAGATAATCATCACTGCTATCTAATTCTTCTTCATCTTCAAAGGAATCAAGGTCTGCAAAATCACCATCATCTTCGTCAGAATCATGATCATCGATATCGAGAGCAGATTCTTTTTCAAAATCAAAATCCTCTTTATGATCTTCATCTAATTCATCATCGATCTGGTAGTCATCTTCGTCTTCATCCTCGTATTCTTCCTCATCGTCATACTCGGAATCATCTTCATCCTCGTATTCCTCGTCATCGTCATACTCGGACTCATCCTCATCCTCGTATTCAGCTTCTTCATCGTAAACCGCATCCGATTCATCATCTTCTTCGGAGTCAACGATTTCTTCAAAATCATTTTCTTCCGGCTCTTCCTCGTCAGTGTCTGAAGCTTCTTTGGATGAATCTTCCGGGCTTTCAGTCGCTTCATCCTCTTCATCATCAACGAAATCTTCAGCATCTTCATCGGTGATTTCAGGCTCTTCACCATTTTCAAGCTGTTCCATCAGTTTGCGGATATCATCAGAAAGGATTGGTTTTGTAGCTCCAAGAACTTCCTCTTCTTCTTCTTTCTTTTTCTCGCGCAGGGCTTTTTCTTTCTCAGCTTCCTCCTGGCTCTTTTCAAGAATCTTTGCATTTTCACGCTGGGTTGCTTCCCAGTTGGCAAGAATTTCTTCAATCTTCATCTTACCGGTCATCTGTGAATCGTCTGAAGCAGATTCAGGAGCAACTGCACCACTTGCAACGGCAACACCGGCTTTCAGGGCATCTGAAAGGGAAGCACCGGAAATGGTTGTGGAAATATCGGAAGTGCTTCGAATCCGGGTTTTTGGCTGTGACTCAGCTTCTGGTTCGGAAGCATGTGTCCGGGCCATTGGCTCTGGAAGATCCGGAAGATCAATACTGTCTGTGACATGTACATCTTTGCGGACCTTGTCTGCAATTCGTGGATTCGGTGCCGGACGTTCTTTGGATTTTCGGAAGGAAGGTTTTCTCTTGGAAGAATCCTTACGGCCGATACCATCATTTCGATGATCGTATTTTTCCTGCTGAAGTGGAGTCAGCGGTTTGTATTTCATTTTAAGTTCCATTGCCTGGTATACATAAGTACCTTCGCTGAACCAGAGAATCAGATCATCACATTCATCAAGACATTCGGAAGTCATACCGGCTTCAGCGTATAATCTGGCAAGTTCATATGCCCATTTTTCAACGTATTCAGAATGCTTGAAATCTTCAAGAGCTTCAATCTGTTCTTTGACTGGCGCTTTCTGTGCTTTTAAGATCTTATACCGGAGAATGTACTGGTTTGGATCTTTCGGAGCAAGCTTGACAAATTCTTCGTAGCAATCAGCTGCTTCATCGAAATGTCCCAGCTTCAGAGAAATAATTCCCAGGCGGTATACAACCTTTCTGCTGGAAGGTGCTTTATCATACGCAATAAATAAGGTATCACGTGCTTTACCAAGTTCCCCCGCATTTTCATAGATTTCGCTTACGGTAGAGAGCATGGCGGTATTTTTTACTTTACGCCAGTCGATCGTATCTGCAATCGACATCGCTTTCTGGTAAGACTTCTGTTCGGCATACGCAAGCATCTGCTCTGTCTTTGCGCGATATTCATATTTATCCAACGTTTCTCACCTCATATGATTATTATTAATTATTTTACTTTTCCTCAGTAAGTCTGACTTTTGTACCAGAAACGGAAAACAAAAGTCTTATAATTTTACTTACTAAGTGTATCATAGAGCGTTGTCAATGTCAAAAATTACGGCTGATATTTTTCAGAAATGTTAAAAAAATATTACAAAAAATTCACAAATTGGGAGCTGGTAACAGAAAAAAAGGAGACAGCCATCTTTTAAATGGCTGTCTCGGAATATTCAATTGTAATTTTTATTTTAT
>ENA-ORTG01003077-ORTG01003077.1-human-gut-metagenome-genome-assembly--contig:-NODE-3077-length-12291-cov-2.551733_pt1 | contig 12291 bp, 5 predicted proteins | sample MGYA00241906_ERZ509176 | MGnify/ENA primary metagenome ERZ509176 (study PRJEB26280, sample SAMEA2338811) | human gut metagenome | biome: human gut; feature: human-associated habitat; material: faeces...
GTAGATCGCATACAGCCAGCCGTCTTCTTCTTTAAATTCAGAAACTTTTTTGTTGACATATTCCAGCACTTCCAGCGCAAACCCGCCGTCCTCGGTGATGGATTTGCCGTTGTAGAGTTCCTGTAATTCATTCAGGGCTGTGATACCAAAAGATGCCGTCATCGGTTTTAACAGTTTTTTGATGCGCTCGTTTGGTTTCAGATGTCCACCGTAGAACCCTCCCTCGCAGTAAGCCAGCGGGTTCGTGGATGCACGCATCTCGCCGAGGTAATCGTAGGTCCGTTTGTGCAGATCGCGGATCATCTCGAGGTAGAAGTCAAGCACTTCGTGGAAATCGCGGTTCTCGGAACGGGATTTTGCCAGGATCATCGGAAGATGAAGGGAAACGGCTCCGATGTTGAAACGTCCGACAAAGACCGGTTTGTCGTTCTCATCTGCCGGCTCCATGCCTCCGCGCTCGTACCACGGGCTAAGGAAAGCACGGCATCCCATCGGGCTGATGACTCTCTTGTATTTCTTGTACATCTCGGCGATGTAGCCCTCGCCGCTCATCGACAGCCAGTCCGGATACATCGTCTTGGAAGAACAGTCAAGTCCTGCCTCGAAGACATCTTCTGCGATGCCGCCCTCTCCGTGAATTGCCTTGTCATATAAGAAGACGATTTTCGGGAAGAGCACCGGCTTTTTGTGGCCTTTCTTGCCCTGTCCGTTTTTGTGGACCTCGAGAAGGGAGATGGAAATCATCTTCTCGAACATGCTCGTTCCAAGGCCGAGGGTCACGGTAACGAACGGATAATCACCGCGGGAAGAGCCGACAGTGTTCAGTTTATACTCAATTCCCTGCCATCCCTGATCGCACTCTCTTCTTACTTTGTCGATCGCATACTCGATGGCTTTCTCCTGTGCACCCTCCCAGGATGCGTCGGTATATTTCAGGAACTCTTTTACGTAGTAATCATAGCTCTTCTGTGCGTACGGAGCAAGGATCTTGTCCACCTCCGGCACGGTAAAGCCGCCGTACTGCTGTGCAGCGGTGCTGAGGACGATATCGCCCATGACATCAAATGCGGTGTCGAGTGTCTTCGGCTCGTTGTACCAGACATTTCCCATCTCGAAGCCGCCTTTTAAAACGTTTCCGACATCGAACAGACAGCAGTTCATGGTATCGAGACGTGCGGACTGGTCGTGGATGTAGATGTAGCCGTCCTTACAGGCCTGCAGCTCGTTGCGGTTCATGAAGAACTTGCGGTACAGCTCTTTGTTCAGCTCGTTGAAAATCAGGCTTCGCTTCGTTGCAACGAGGGCGCTGTCGGTGTTGGCATTGCTCTTGTCGCCGATGTAGCGGATGGACTGGCTCTTCGTGTAGACCTCGTCCATCATATGGATAAAATCAGTTTTGTAATTGCGGTAATCGCGGTAGCTTTTTGCCACAGCCGGGTTTACTTTTTCGAGTGCTCCCTCCACGATATTGTGCATATCGCTGATCGGAATTTCGGTCTTTCCAAGAGAATATACGTGCTCGGTTGCGAACTTACAGATAAAGTCAATCTCCTGCTGTGAGAAGGTATACAGGATTCTCTGTGCGGATTTATTTACGGCACGGACGATCTTCTGCGCGTCGAATTCTTCTTTGGTTCCGTCCTTTTTGATAATATAAACCATTGTGGTGTCCTCCAAATCAAACACTATATCTTGTGTGTCCCCCACCCTTTTCTTGTAGCGGGTACCACATATTGTAGCATGTTTCTTTTGAAAAGAAAAGGCATTTCCTGTAAGTTTTTATTTTCAGAATATTGCATACTGCTCTTTCGTGCAGACAGAAATCTGCATTTTTCAAATTCGTTCTGCAAGCGTTCCTTCAAAAACGGTCTCGGCCGGGCCGGTCAGAAGGACCTTATTTTTCGTCCGGTCCCATGTAACGAAAAGCCTGCCGCCGCGCAGTTCTACGGCAGTTTCTCCCTCCGAAACACAGCCGGAAAGCATCGCCGCGACGGCTGCCGCACACGCTCCCGTTCCGCAGGACAGCGTTTCACCGCTCCCACGTTCCCAGACTCTCATTTTTATTGTGTGTTGATCTAAAGTCTGGATAAACTCTGTATTGATACGATCCGGGAAGCAGGAAAGGTGTTCAAAAGCGGAACCGGTCTTTGCAATGGATATTTTTTCCACATCTTCCACCGGAATCACCGCATGCGGATTTCCCATCGAAAGGCAGGTCATCGTATAATTTTCCCCGCACACGGTAATTTTATGCTCCAGCACATATTCCCCCAGAGAAACAACGGGGATCTGTGCGGCGCGGAATTCCGGCGTTCCCATCTCCACTGTCACCTGACAGATCTCATTCGGATTCTCCCCCGTCTGCAGATGAATCACACGGTTTCCGCTGCCGGTTTCGATAGTCAGCGTCGTTTTTCTCGTCATCCCATGCTCGTACACGTATTTTCCCACACAGCGGATGCCGTTGCCGCACATCGCGCCCTTCGAGCCGTCGGCGTTGTACATTTCCATCGAAAAATCTGCTGTTTTGGATGCCCCGATCAGAATCAGCCCGTCCGCGCCGATGCCGAAATGGCGGTCACTTACCGCTTTTGCCAGCCGTCCCGGACTCTCCACCCGCTCCTCCATAGCATTTACATAGATATAATCATTTCCGCAGCCCTGCATTTTTGTAAAACGCATACACAGCCTCCTCCCAGACTTCTGCCCTTTCCAGTTCCTTACTAAATATGTATTCCGTACCGCGCTTTTGAAAAACCATTTTTCTCAAATCCGCTTCAGACATTGGAAAACGAAGCGGAATGTGATAGAATAGGGGGAACTGATATCGTTACTTACATGAAGTAACTTTCAAATATTTTAACCATTTATTATGAGGAGGTTTTGATGAAAAAATACCGTTGGGTTTTAACAGCAGTATTTGCCGCTTTCCTCGTGGGAACAAGCGGCTGCGGAAAGAAAACAGAAACGATTCCGATCACAACCATCAGTCAGAGTACCGACGATGACGACCCCGAAGACAATCTGGCGGCCTCCGGCGATTCCGATGAGATTCCGGAATACGATGTGGATCTCTCGAAGAACCTGAACAGTTTTCAGCTTGCCATCTGGGGCGATACATACGAAATTCCGGAATCCTACGCGGATTTTACAGCGCTTGGCTGGGTCTACAGCGGCGACGACACGAAGGAAATCCAGCCGGAATCCTTCTCAGAGGGCGAAATCTTTGAAAAGGACGGAAACCAGATTACCGTCGATATTGCCAATCCGGACACCACGGCAAAGCCAGTGGCGGAATGCCTGATCGGAGGCATTCACATCGATACCTCGACCGCTGAGGGTCAGAATATCTATGTCGGCCTGCCGAACGGCGTCACCCTGCAGCAGTCGCTGATGGAGGATGTGGAAAGCATCTACGGTGCGCCAAAGGACCGTTATGAGGCCGATACCTCTGTGCAGTTCACGTATGAGTACGGGCTGTACCAGACGATCACGCTCGGCTTCGATAACGAAACGGGAATTCTGTATTCCCTCGATATGCAGAACTTTACGACCACGGCTGATGCAGAAGCGCTCGATGGTGTCAGCGATGCCACAACACCGGAAGTGGAGGCCTACCAGGCACCGGAAGCCGACAGCAGTGAAATCAACGACTGGATCGTCCGCTTTGACGATGTACTCTATCATCTTCCCGTTCCGGTCAGTGAACTTCTGGACCACGACTGGACCATCAATACGAAAGAGTCCGATACGGCCGTTTTAAACGGAAAATACGGCTACGTCACGCTGGAAAAGGGCGGTCAGAAGCTTTACTGCACCGTACATAATTACGGCGCGGAGGCGACGACAGTGCGCAACTGTTTTGTTACTTCGCTGTACGGCGATCTCGATACGACAAAGATTCCGATTTCAATCACAAACGGCATCACGCTCGGCACTTCCGAGAGCGATTTTCTGGCGAAGGCAGGGGATGCCAAATCAGAAAAAACGGAAAAAGAGGATAGTAACCTGACACTCTACACATTCTATAGTGATGACGAAAAGCTGGACTACACTGAAGTCGGCATCGACAACGATCTGAAGCTGGTACGCAGCATCAAGGTGGTTCACAACCAGCCGGAAGCGCCGGAAGAAGAAGCCAAAAAAACTTCCGCGGAAGATTCATCTTCCGTTTCCGACAGTCAGGAACCGTCCGAAACACCGGCTCCGTAACGATACTTTCAGAAAAATGGCTGCATGGCAGCTTACTACAGACGAAAACGAGGATTTTTATGGAAAACTTATACGACGTTATCATCATCGGCTCCGGCCCGGCGGGTCTTTCTGCCGCGATTTATGCGAAACGCGCAAAGCTCTCCTCTCTTACGATTGAGGCAAACTTTGCAAGCGGCGGCCAGGTGCTGAATACCTATGAAGTAGACAACTATCCCGGCCTTCCGGGCATCAGCGGCATGGATCTCGGAAGCACGCTGCGCGCACACGCTGAAAAAATGGGCGCGGAATTTTCCCGCGAGCGTGTGAAGGAGCTTGTTCTTGACGAAGAGATCAAGATTGTCCGCACGAGAAAAAATGAGTATCATGCCAAAACGGTCATTCTTGCAACCGGTGCGGAGCACCGCGCGTTAAATGTACCTGGTGAAAAGGAGCTCTCCGGCATGGGCGTCTCTTACTGTGCAACGTGTGACGGCGCATTTTTCAAAGACAAAACCGTTGCCGTTATCGGCGGCGGCGATGTCGCCGTGGAGGATGCGATTTTCCTTGCCAGAACGTGCAAAAAGGTTTACGTGATCCACCGCCGCGATGAACTGCGGGCAGCCGGTGTTCTCCAGGATGCACTGCTGGCACTGCCGAATGTGGAAATGGTGTGGGATACGGTTGTGGATTCCATCGTGGGAAACGAGATGGTGTCCGGCGTGAAGGTAACGAACAAAAAGGCAGGGGAAGCCGGTGAGATCGCGGTGGACGGCGTGTTTATTGCCGTCGGCATCGTTCCGGTCTCCGCACTGATCGCAGGCACCGTAGAAACCGATGAGGCTGGCTACATCAAAGCCGGCGAAGACGGTGTGACGAGCGTGCCGGGCGTGTTCGCTGCAGGCGATGTCCGCACGAAGCAGCTCCGTCAGATCATCACGGCAGCCGCCGACGGCGCGAACTGTGTGACTTCGGTAGAGAAATATCTGATCAGCCACTGATGGCTTCTTTCGAATAGAATACAGCAAAAGCAGGCATTCTTCGTATTGTACGGAGAACTGCCTGCTTTTTTTGTTTTCCCGTATTTTCTGAAATCTGAAAAACCTTTCATGTCAGTCGTGCAAAACTTTAAAACCTCTTTTTGTCGAAATTGCACAAAGAAACCGGTTTTTTTCCACACGGGCCAATTTTATAAACATCTCGTCCACAAGTTATCCACATAGTTAACCACCGAAAACATGCCTAAAAACAAGTTATACACCGAGTTATCCACATTATCCACGAAAAACGGTGTGGAAAGCATGTGTTTAAATCTTGCGAAATCAGAACGCGTGTTTTGGTCATAATAGAGAAAACCGTTATTTCGCCAAAAGATTTTACAAAGCACTTGACTTTTTAAGTGTCAATCTCTGTTGGTTTTTGACTTGAATTGTGTGAATTTTTCGTACAATTTAATATTACATTTTTCGTGTTCTTTTGCTGTTTTTACAATGGCTGCAAAAAGAAAATCTCCTGTTCGGAAAACGATTGTTTCGTTCCCAGACAGGAGATTTTGATTGGATTTTTCTTTGTTTTACTCTGCCAGCTTTCCAAGCCGCTTTGCTTCTGCCCTCAGCTCTTCGATCCGGCGGTTGCACATGCCCACCGGGACGCCGGTGTCGATGACACGTTCACAGCTCTTCATCAGCTCGCAGGCGCGGGCAAATGCCTCGTCGCTGATCTCCTGGAACGGTGCTTCGGTTACCGTCTCCATCGCCAGAATGCGGGCGAGCTGGTAATCGATATCGTTCGTATATAGGACGCCTGCCGCAAACGGGACATTTTCCTTCTGCAGTTTCCGGAACACCGGGATTCCCGTTCCGCCGCCTGCGAGGACAAAGACGCGCGGTGTTCCCTCCGGCCGCGGCGGCTCGCTGCTTCCGAAGCACGGGTCAAACGAACCATTGTCAATCTCGTACAGTTCGCGGATGATATCCTCGCGGAAAATTGTCTCCGGTGCGCCGAAATGGGAAATAGCATCGCCCTTGACGCAGATGATCTTATCTGAAATTTTCTGTGCCAGATCGATCTCATGCAGCGACATGATGACGGTGATGCCCTTCTCCTTTGCCATGCGGCGCAGAATCGCGAGCAGTTCCAGCTTGTGGCGGATATCGAGGAAAGAAGTCGGCTCGTCGAGGATGATGACCTCCGGCTCCTGACAGATCGCACGCGCAAGAAGCACTCTCTGGCGCTGGCCGTCGCTGATGGCGTTGAAATCGCGGCCGCCGAGCTCTTCGGCATGAACGGCGCGCATCGCCTTCTCGACCTTCTCCTCATCCTCGCGGGTCAGCATGCCGAGCCGTCCGGTGTACGGATAGCGGCCCGTTGCCACGATATCGTGGCAGGTCATCAGCTCCGGCTTCATGCGCTCCGTCAGCACAACGGCCATCTTCGTGGACAACTCGCGGAACGAAAGCTCATGCAGGTTTTTCCCGTCAAACTCCACATTTCCGCCGACCAGCTTTAACTGGCGGGTGATGCTTTTCAGAATCGTTGATTTACCGGAACCGTTCGGTCCGATCAGCGTAACGATCTCGCCTTTTTCGATGCCGATGCAGATATCTTTGATCAGCGGCTTCTTATCATAGCCGACCGTCAGGTGGTCCAGATGAAAATAATATTCACTCATATTCTCTTACCCCCTTTTCCGGCGCAGCATCATGAAAATGACGACCGGCGCACCAAAGATCGATGTGACCGTACTGATGGACAGCTCCAGCGGTGCAAACGCCATACGCGCGATCAGGTCGCACATCATACAGAAGACGGCTCCGCCGAGGAACGTTCCCGGGATTACGACGAGCGGACGCGATGTGCCGAGGCTCTGTTTGACGAGGAACGGGACGGCAATGCCGACAAACGAAATCGGACCGGCAAATGCGGTGACGCATGCGGAGAGAATACTCGAAAGCAGAATCAGCGCGATGCGGAATACTTTGATGTTGACACCCATGCTCTGCGCATACGCCTCACCGAGCTGGTATGCACCGATCGGTTTTGCCATCAGGAACGTGATGACAAAGGTGATGCCGATCACAGCCGCAGAGATCGCTACGTTGCTCCAGCTCATGCCGGAGAAGCTTCCCTGTGACCAGCCGTGGAGGTTGACGATATCGGAATCCTCCGCGAAGGTGACAACAAAATCCGTGACCGCCGAGCAGATGTAACCGATCATAATACCGCCGACGAGAAGTCCTGCCATATTTTTGATCCGTCGGGACATCAGCAGAATGAAGCCGACGGAGAGAAGGGATCCTAAGAATGCTGCAACAATCATCGTGTAAGATGTGATATTGCGCGCCCACTCCAGATAAAAGATCATGGTCAGCGCCACGACCATTTTGGCTCCCGAGGAAATTCCAAGAACAAACGGACCGGCAATCGGGTTTTCAAAGAAAGTCTGTAAAAGGAAGCCCGACAGGGACAGAGCACCGCCCAGGATTGCCGCCATCAGAATACGCGGAAGGCGGATTTTCCAGATAATATTGTACTCTTTCCCCTCTCCGGTCCGCCGCAGCAGAATCCGGAAAATTTCCGGAATCGAAATATTTACGTTTCCGGAATTGATATTCAGCACGGTGATGGCAGCGAACGCCAGAATCAGCACCAGAAACACAGCGGCATACCGCGAACGGCGCCGGAAGTTTTCCATATGGAAACTGTTCTCTTTTCCTGTCATATTTTTTTTCTCTGACATACGTTCCTCCATCAGGATAATTTTCTTAAGAATACCATCTGATCCGGATCGCCGCCCGTTACCAGAAGGTTAATGTCGTTGGTAAACTGTGCAATTTTATCGGTTGCCTGATACATCGATTTCTCGGTTGTCCAGACGTTGCCCTCTTTGACTGCTTTGTAATCGGCAAACATGGAATCCTTTGCCAGCAGGTCGTCCAGGGTTTTGACGGTGGAATCGATGCTTGCGTTGTAGATCAAGTAGTCCGCATCTTCGGCCGTATCGTAGAACTGCTCCATCGTGATCGGCACGGATGTTTTTCCGCTGTCGTCCTGGAGATCACGGAAGGCGTTGCGCGCACCGCCAAGCTCGATCATGTTGGAAATATAGTCCTCCGGGTTCCGCACAACGGCAGCTCCGCTCGTATTAATATAGAAGAAAGCGACCGTTTTTTCGGTATTCTGGAAATCCTTCAGATTTTCCACAACACTTGCCTGACTTGCAAAGAAGTCGGCTGCCTCCTCCTCTTTGTCCAGCATGGCACCGTAGAGTTTGATCCATTCGGTTCTGCCAAGAGGCTGGGATTCGTAGCTGGAACGGTCGATGAAGACCGGAATATCGAGCATCTCGATCATCTCCTGTACCTTCGGGGAATGGAGGATCATCGTGGATTCAATGGCCAGATCACAGTTCTCACTGACCAGAAGTTCGTAATCCGGCTCACTGTATTTTCCGGCGAACAATATCCGGCCTTCCTCCATAGCTTTTTTCGCATTATCAATATACCAGTCTGAGGCCTGTGCGCCTGACATCCGGATACTGTCCAGGCCATCCATCGAATCGAACAGTGCCATTGCCGATGTTGCCGCAAGATAAATGTGATCCAGCGGCTGTTTTAATACCACAATATCTTTATCCAGATCTGCCGGTTTCTTCTTCCCTTCCGGAACGATCAGATACTGTCTGTCATCATGCACATCCAGTAATTTATATCCACCTTTATAATAGTAAACATCAAAACCTGTGGCATATTTTAACTGCATCGTCTTCTGATACTTCAGTCCGCCTATCTTCGGAGCTTTCTTTTCTTCTGCCCCGTTTTCTTCTGTCTGCTGTGTTCCGTCTCCTTTGGACACACCCGATTTGCCTGAACTACTGCATCCAGTCAGTGCTCCTGTGACCAGAAGCACTGTACTTGCAAGTACACACAACAAGCGATATGTTCTCTTTTTCATTCTTTTCTCCACTTTTTTTGATCACATGATCTTTTTCTGCATTCTGAACATTTTACATAATCTGCATTATGGTCATCTTATGCAATCCTTATTCTGCACTCTGATCTTCACATCCGAGGATTACCTGATAGACTTTTTCCCATTCTTTCTTTGCATCTTTTCCCTTTTCATCTTTTGAACGGTCAACGATCACAGGCATCTCAAGAAGCGTCATCTTCTCGGTCATCTTCTGATAAGCTTTCATTTTCTTTCTGGCAGCTTTCTTACTACTTCCTTTTTTCGGCAGGATACCGGAAGAAAGGAGTGCCAGATCACATTTATTTTTTACCAGTTTCTTATAATTTAATTTGCCGGACGTTCCCGCATAAATGACTTCTTTCTCAGTCATCTTTTCTTTGATAGTTTCATTCTTGCATTTATTTTTCTTCACACCGACTGTTGTCACTTTATCAAGCTGTCCCAGTTCTTCCATCAGGGAAATCGTCTTATTCGATCCTGCATAAACATGATCTGCCGGCTGTCTTACCACAATGACTTCCTTATCCAGCCCCGCCGGAATCTCTGCATTTTCCGGAACGATCAGATATTTGACCACGTTGTTCAGGTACAGTGCTGCCTGCTCCTGCTCTGCCGGATTCAGTCCGCTTATTTCTGATGCTTCTTTCCATTTCTTACCGGCTGCTTTTCTTCCGGTCTTTTTATTCATATCGATCTCCAACAATGTGATTCCCTGATCATAATGATATATCTTGAAATATTTCGCATACTCGGCTTTTGTTTCAGACTGATACTCCAGGCCGATGATCTCCGGTGCTACCTCGTCCATTTTTTTGTTTGCTGTTGCCGTCTTGCTGCTGTCACTTCCGTTTGCACCGATTACCGTTACTTCTTTTCCGTTGGCTCTCGCTGATGCATTGGCTTTTGCTGCTTCGGCAATGTATACAAAAATCGTATATTTAATCTCATGTGCCGTAGACATCGCCGTTGTCATACCCACAACCGAGTTATTCTTATTCAGTTCTACCGGAATTACAAAGGATGTAGAACTTCCTGTTTTCGCACTCGGATAATATACATTTCCATTCGCTTTTACATACTGGTAATGCGGACTGCTGAATGTGATCGTTGCATATGCCTGACCGCCTGTAACCGTTACCTTGCTGCAAGTGATGCTTACCTTTCCGGTTCCGCCTGACCATGAGAAGCTGTCCGGTGTGTATACACCGTCTTTTAATCCTGTGGTACTGTTGACTCTGGCTGTTGACTTATTCAGATCAGACTCGTATTTTGATTCCTGATCCGGTTTTCCATTGTTTGTCGTATTATTTCCTGTAGTTCCACTGTTTCCATTATTGTTTTCTGCATTTCCCTGGTTATTTCCGTTGGAACCATTTCCCGGATTGTTATTATTTCCGCCCGGTATCAATGAGCCATTGCTTCCGTTATTACCATTCGAAGCATTTCCATTATTGCTGTCCGCAATCTTAGTCATGCCTTCTGAATGAAATGTCAGTGTTCTGGTGTCCCACTTATTACTCTTTGTCGTATGAACGGCAATTGTCATTACCTCATCCAGTTTCTCTACCGGAATCCGAAATGTATACTGCTCTGCAAGAAGCGAATCCGGAAGGATCCAGTTCTTTTCATCATCCGATGCGTTATTTACATCGCCCAGATAGATTCTGTTATAACCCTGACCGCTTAATGTAACTGCCGCCGTCATCTGTCCATTCTTTACAGTCATAACACAATCCGTAACACGGAACATCTTTCCGCCGGCTTCAGCATTCACCTGATAGGTTCCGTCTGCTATGATACGTTTTGCAGAGGCAGATGAAAATATAAGTGTACGGTCATACCATTTATCTTTTTTAATGGAATGTGCCGCAACTGCAATTCCTTTATCCAGACTTTCTACCGGAACTTTGTATGTATATTTTCCTGCCTCATCAGCCACATATGAAATGTAGTCTTTTGCTGCAGCTTCTGCCGCATCGGCTGCTGATCCCATATAAAGATAATCATATCCGGTTCCGCTTAATGTGATTACAGCATACATCTTACCTTTTTCAGATGTCAGGATACAATTCGTAACTTTGAACATCTTATTTCCAGTATCCACATCTACCTGATAATTTCCATCTGTCAGGGTTTTATTTTCTGTTTCCGATGCTGTTACCGTTACCTTGCATGTGGCTTTAAGCTCTGTTCCTTCCGCATTCTTAATAGACACAGTCACCTCAGCAGTTCCTGCTTTCACTGCGGTCAGCTCAGCCTGTGTTCCGGATTTTGCAACGGTTACAACCTCTGGATCAGAAGAAGTCCATGTCATATCCGGTGCTGTCTCAGATGCTGATAATGCCGGTGTGAACTGAGGTGTCAGTTCCTGAACTTCTCCCTCTTTCATGCTGAGTTCAGATCCCTCTTTGAAACTTAATTCCGTAATAACGGTCTGATCCGGTGTGGATGGTGTCGACGGAACTGTATCTTCCGGGATTGCAATATTGATCGTATATGCAATATTTTTTCCACTCATGGAACTGGTATGTGCCATAAAAGTCATTGAACTATTTAAATTAACAGGAATCTCAAATGTAACTCCGGCCTCGCCTTCTCTCGGTTTTGCATGATATATGTTCTGGGTTCCATTCACTTTCACCCATACTTTATCATACTTAGAACTGCTAAAATTTATCCAGGCTGTTGCTTTTCCATTCTTTACGATTACTTTTTGACACTCAATCTTCACCTTGCTTGAACCACCCGAAGTCAGTTTTGCCGAAAAATGATCCGCATCAACACCATATTCTCCGTCTTTCAAAGCACCTGCCATACCGCTGATATCAGTAATGTTCTCAAATATTTCGTCTTCGCCGATTGGTTCCGTCTGTGGGGCGGTTCCGTCTTCCTGCGTATTCTGTACCTTTTCAACAGCTACCTGATTTTTCCCGGCTTCTTTTGTGACTTCCTGACTTGTATCTGTCGTCACACTGCTTTCTGTCTGTCCGGCAGCGGCTTCCAACTCTGTCTGTCCGACAGTGGCTTCCGGCTCTGTCTGTCCAACTTCATCACTATCCTGTTTATTCTCACTCAATGTATCTTCTACAGCTGCATTCTGATCTTCCGCATACACTCCCGATACCGGTG
>ENA-ORTG01003078-ORTG01003078.1-human-gut-metagenome-genome-assembly--contig:-NODE-3078-length-12289-cov-4.711051_pt1 | contig 12289 bp, 9 predicted proteins | sample MGYA00241906_ERZ509176 | MGnify/ENA primary metagenome ERZ509176 (study PRJEB26280, sample SAMEA2338811) | human gut metagenome | biome: human gut; feature: human-associated habitat; material: faeces...
GCCCCGAAATGGGCCGTGGCCTACAAGTTCAAGGCCGAGCAGGCGCTCACATTGTTATCAACAAATCACCTGTTGAACAATTTTCTAATAAAAAATTTTCGATTTCGCTAAAAGATGGGAAATAATATGCTTCAGTACCAAGTTTTTTGATCCCTTTCATAACATCTTTTGAGCTGATTCCGAGAGTATCTTTCTCTCTTGCTGCGTAAATATCTGCAAGAACAACAGCGTCTGCTTCTGATAAAGCTTTGCAGAACTCTGGTAATAAAGCCTTAGTTCTTGTATATGTATGTGGCTGGAAAACAACCCACATCTTCTTGTGTGGATAATGTTTAGCCGTCTTAATTGTTGCTCTAATTTCATCAGGGTGATGAGCGTAGTCATCAATAACAGTAATATCACCTAATTTGCCTTTGTACTGGAAACGTCTGTCAGTTCCACCATACTGCTGTAAACCAGCAATAATGCTGTTATCGTCAATACCCATAAAATGAGCAGCAGCAATAGATGCAAGTGAATTGTAAATATTGTGTTCCCCTGTAACCTTCAAAACGATATGAGTCTTAGTTTCGCCGTTTACAACAAGGTCATAAGAACCTCTTGCAAACTCATCATAAGTAATGTTAGCGGCGCTATACATACTCTTTTTAGGATCAGAGCCTACAGTAATAATGTTGCACTTAAGCCCTTCAGTAAAATAGTCAAGGTTATCAATATCGCTATTAATAACAAGTGCACCGCCTTCAGGAATAAGTTCTGCATATCTTCTAAAACTATGTCTAATGTCATCAAGGTCCTTGAAGAAATCAAGGTGGTCTGCAGCCACATTAAGAATAATTCCAATAGTAGGTGCAAAAGATAAGAAGCTGTTAGTATATTCACAAGCTTCAGTAATCATATTGTCTGAATGACCAATACGTGTGTTGCCGTTAATTGCCGGCATAATTCCACCAACCAAAATAGTAGGGTCGGTATTTGCTTCAAGCATAATCTGTGAAAGCATTGAAGTTGTTGTAGTCTTGCCATGAGTTCCTGAAACACCGATGGCAGTATGGTAATTCTTCATAATCTGACCTAAAAACTCAGCTCTTGTTAAAAGAGGAATATTCATCTCTGTAGCAGCTACAAGTTCAGGGTTGTCAGCCTTAACTGCAGCAGTATATATCAAAACTTCTGTATCGGCAGCCACATTAGAAGCCTTCTGGCCATAGTAAATAGTTGCTCCAAGAGATTCAAGGTGTTTAGTTATTTCAGATTCTCTTGAATCAGAGCCTGTAACAGTGAAGCCTTTAGAAAGCATAATCTCTGCAAGTCCGCTCATACTAATTCCGCCAATTCCTGTAAAATGGATCTTTGCCGGAGTATTAAAATCTAGTTCGTACATAGTTGTTTATTTCATCCTTTCTTAAGAAAAAAATTAAAAGACGAAAACGCCTTTCTACTTATTAATTAAGTATACTCTTAAATGATTTATTTTTAAAGACTGAAAAAAGAAAAAAAAAACAGGAAAATAAAAACTCTTTTGAAAAAATAATGAAAAAATTAATGAAATAATAAAAAACACGAAAAAGTAATAAAGAAATTGGTAATTTTGCATAACACATGTAGAAAAAACAAGAAATTTAGAGAAAAAATACACAATAAAATTCATTGAAACTCTTTTATTGAAAGGGGGTTAGTGCTATAATTAACCTATCAATTATTCGCAGCGAGGTGAGGGACATGATTAAAAAAGAAATGATTGCAATGCTGTTAGCAGGAGGACAGGGAAGTCGTCTCGGTGTTTTAACAGCAAAAGTTGCAAAACCTGCAGTTGCATTTGGAGGAAAGTATAAGATTATTGATTTTCCACTTAGTAACTGCATTAACTCAGGCATTGATACAGTAGGTGTTTTAACACAGTATCAGCCACTTAGACTTAACTCCCATATTGGAATTGGTATTTCATGGGACTTAGATCGTAATATTGGAGGCGTTACGGTTCTTCCGCCATACGAAAAAAGTAAGAACACTGAATGGTATACAGGTACAGCCAATGCCATTTTCCAGAACTTAGACTATATGGATTCATATAATCCTGATTATATACTTATTTTGTCAGGTGACCATATTTATAAGATGGACTACGAAGTAATGCTTGATTTCCATAAAGCAACCAACGCAGATGTAACGATTGCAGTTATGCCTGTTCCTATGGAAGAAGCAAGCCGTTTTGGTATCGTTGTCACAGACGAAAACAACGTCATTACAGATTTCCAGGAAAAACCGGCAGAGCCAAAGAGCAATCTTGCATCCATGGGTATCTATATTTTCTCATGGAAAGCATTGAGAGAATCTTTGATCGCACTGAAAGACCAGAGCAACTGTGACTTCGGCAAGCACATCATCCCATGGCTCAAAGAGCGTGGAGACCGCATGGCTGCCTACGAGTTCAACGGTTACTGGAAAGACGTTGGAACACTTGGTTCTTACTGGGAAGCAAATATGGAACTGATTGATATCATTCCGGAGTTCAATCTTTACGAAGAGTTCTGGAAGATTTATACATCCAGCGAGATCATTGCACCGCAGTATATTTCAGCAGATGCAAAAGTGGATAAATGTATCGTCGGAGACGGTACCGAGATTTACGGTGAAGTACATAATTCTGTGATCGGACCTGGCGTTACGATCAAAAAAGGTGCGGTTGTGCGTGATTCTATTATTATGCGAGGCACGACGATCGGCGAGAACGTAACGGTAGACCGAAGCATTATTGCAGAAGGTGTTACGGTTGGCAATGACGTAGAGATCGGTATCGGAGAAGAAGCACCGAACAAGTTCAAACCTGCTGTATATGCCTTCGGACTGGCTGTTATCGGCGAGAAATCCGCCATCCCTGCCGGTGTTAAGATAGGAAAGAATACAGCGATTTCAGGAATTACCACAGCAGAAGATTATCCAAATGGTATTTTGGAGAGCGGTGAATCTATTATAAAGGAAGGTGATATGGCATGAGAGCAGTAGGTATTATTTTAGCAGGCGGAAATAACCACCGGATGAGAGAGTTATCCCAGAAGCGTGCGATTGCTGCCATGCCGATCGCGGGTGGTTTCCGTGCAATCGACTTTGCACTGAGCAACATGACGAATTCTTCCATCCAGAAAGTTGCAGTGCTGACACAGTACAATGCAAGATCCTTAAACGAGCATCTGAGTTCTTCCAAATGGTGGGATTTCGGACGTAAACAGGGAGGTCTGTTTGTATTTACACCGACCACAACTGCAGACAACAGTTTCTGGTACCGCGGTACGGCAGATGCGATCGCACAGAATCTGGATTTCCTGAAGAAATGCCATGAGCCGTATGTGATCATTGCTTCTGGTGATGGTGTATACAAGCTGGATTACAACAAAGTGCTGGAATATCATATCGAGAAAAAAGCAGATATCACCGTGGTATGTAAAGACCTTCCAAGAGGAGAAGACGCAACAAGATTCGGTGTTATCAAAATGAATGAAGACAGCCGGATCGAAGAATTCGAAGAGAAACCGATGGTAAGCAATTCCAACTGCATTTCTACCGGTATCTATGTGATTCGAAGAAGACAGCTGATCGAGCTGATCGAGCGGTGTGCACTGGAAGACCGCCACGATTTTGTAAAAGACATCCTGATCCGTTACAAAAATCTGAAACGTATCTATGGATATAAGATCAAAGATTACTGGAGCAATATTGCATCCGTAGACTCTTATTATAAAACAAATATGGATTTCCTGAAACCGGAAGTACGTGATTATTTCTTCCATCAGTATCCGAATATTTATTCAAAAGTAGATGACAATCCGCCGGCAAAATACAACCCGGGTTGTGAAGTGAAAAACAGCCTTGTTTCAAACGGCTGTATTATCAATGGTTATGTGGAGAATTCTGTTCTGTTTAAGAAAGTTTTCGTCGGAGAAAACTGCGTGATCAAGAATTCGATTATTTTGAACGATGTCTATCTTGGAGACAACACACACATCGAGAACTGTATCGTAGAGAGCCGTGATACGATCCGTGCCAATTCTTACCATGTCGGCGAGGACGGCGTCAAGATCGTGATCGAGAAAAACGAGAGATATGTGCTGTAAGGTATTCTTTAGTTTAGCAAAAACAGGTGTGGGGACCGGATATCCGGTTTAAACACGATATAATAAAATGGGGACGAAAAGTGCTTTTATCCGATAGCTGATACCGGATGGAAGCATTTTTTTCACAATTATATCACAATTCTTGCGTAAACTTGAAAAAAATAAAAGATGCAAAAATGACGAAAACAGGGGGAACAGGGAAAAATCTGAAATCAGGAAAGGGGAGTATATCCGTGAACAAAAATGTCATATTATTGATCGAAGATGAAGAAAAATTATCCAGGACACTTGCAGAATATCTGGAGTTGAACGGATACCGTGTACTGCGGGCACTGAACGGACTGGAAGGGCTGTCGATGTTTTATGACCATATGCATGAAGTGGATCTGATCCTGCTGGATATCATGCTGCCGGGTATGGATGGCAGTGAGATCCTCAAGGAGATTCGCAAAAAATCCAATGCACCGGTGATCATGGTGACAGCAAGGGACTCGATCCACGATCAGCTTCTGAACTTTGCAAACGGGGCGGATGATTATATCACGAAACCTTATGCACTGGCGATCGTCAAGGTTCATATTGAGGCAATCCTGAAACGTGCCGGAAAACAGAAAGAGAGGGTGGAAGTCGGACACATCGCGGTGGAGCCGGATACCTGGAGAGTGTATGTGGATGAAAAGGCGATCGAGACAACACCGAAAGAGTATGAACTTTTAAGTTATCTGATCAAGAATAAAAATGTCATTATGACAAGGGACAGCATCCTGGAATCGGTATGGGGATATGATTACAGCGGAGATACGCGTACGGTGGATACTCTGGTAAAACAGCTTCGCAGGAAGATTGCACCGTATGGAAGTTATATACGTTCGGTGTATGGTGTCGGTTATATATTTGAAGGAGAGGAAAATGAAACAGCAGAAGCTTAGGGCAAGTATGCTATTGATGGAGCTGATGTTTCTTCTGATCGTGGTCGGAGGAAGTGTGCTTCTTTATAATATGTTTGCATCGGCTTATTACCGGCATCAGAAGAGCCGGGTGATCGAAAAAGCATACGAAGAAGTAAAACGCATGGATCTGTCAGGGATCGGCGATGAAGAGATGGAAACATTCAAAAGCTATGAATGGCAGAATCTGACATTTACCATAGCAAATAAAGAGATGGATCCGGTTTATACAACCGGATCTTCACAGGATAATTTATATCAGGAAGAAAGACAGGTGCACCGCAATATTGTTGTATACCGCAAATTTTTCGAAAAAGATCCAAAAGTACAGTTCTGGAATGCAAGAGGAAAAGAAACGTTATGGTTATTTGGAAGGCTGAAACAGGGCGATGAGCGTTATTATGTGTGTGTGAAAGAAAATGTACAGAAAGTCTACAGTGCCCTGTTCTATACCGAAAAATTTTTGCTGTTCGTGGTTGTTTTTTCCCTTCTGAGCGGTTGTGCATTTATGTACTGGCAGTCGCGAAGGATTGCAAAGCCAATCGAAGAACTTTCCGGTGTTTCGCAGAAACTGACTGAGCGTGATTTTTCCGTGCGGGCAAAAGATTACGGAACGTATCAGGAGACCAGTGTTCTGGCACATAATTTCAATACGATGGCAGATGAGATGCAGGATTATATCCAGAAACTGGAAAGCAGCAAGGATGCACTGGAGCGTTTCAATAAAATGCGGAACGATTTCACGGCAAATGTCACACATGAGCTGAAGACACCGCTGGCGGTCATTTCCGGACAGATCGAGCTTTTGCAGGCGATGGGAGATAAGGTGGATCAGGATTATTATTTCTCGTCGATCCGTGAAGAAGTGCAGAAGATGAGTGATATGGTTGGGAATCTGCTGAATATTTCTTCTATGGAGCATGAACTGGAAAATGTGGAGAAGCAACGTCTGAATTTATCAGAAACAGTAGAATATATGATGCTGAAATACGATGCACTGTTTCACAAAAAGAATCTGAAGATCGCAAGCGAGATCGAAAAGGACTGCAGGACCCTCGAAACCGTGAATACATTGAGCAGGCAGCGGGAAACTATATCATGAATGCTTTTGCACATTGCGGCGAGGGAAGACACATGAAAATTTCTCTGGCAAAGAAAGACGGAAAAGCGGTTTTTGGTGTTTACAACGACAGTGAACCGCTCACAGACGAAGAGAAAAGAAAAATCTGGGAAAAATATTACCAGGGAGAAGAACAGGCAGGTCACAGCGGACTCGGACTTCATATTGTAAAGACTGTGATCACGATGCAGGGCGGAGAATATGGTGTGGAGAATGAGAAAACAGGGGTAAGGTTCTGGTTTTCCTTCCCACTTGTGTAAAAAATGTGAAATCCGAAGACAGACTTGAAAAAAGAGCAGATTTAGAGTATGATGTGCTGGTAAAAAGAAAAGAAACAAAACAGGTAAAAAGCCCGGCTTTTGAAAGTGGGATACCCCCACAGAAAAAGGCGGGCAAAATTGTCGTTGGAGGTAAGGATATGTATATAATCGCAGGACTTGGAAATCCTGGCAAACAGTATGCACAGACCAGACATAATGTCGGGTTTGACACGATAGATATATTAGCAGACAAGTATAATATCAGCGTGGATACAAAAAAACACAAAGCACTCTGCGGAAAAGGCATGATCGAAGGTCAGAAAGTGGTGCTTGCCAAACCGCAGACTTTTATGAACTTGAGCGGCGAGAGTGTGCGAGAACTGGTTGATTTCTATAAGATCGATCCGGAAGAAGAACTGATCGTCATTTACGATGACATCAGCCTGGAGCCGGGACAGCTCCGCATCCGTCCAAAAGGAAGTGCCGGCGGCCACAATGGCATCAAAAACATCATCGCACATCTTGGCACCCAGGTTTTTAAACGGGTGAAGGTCGGAGTCGGTGAGAAACCAAAAGGATATGATCTGGCAGACTATGTGCTGAGTCGTTTTCCAAAGGATGAAAGAGTGCTGATGGAGGAAGCCTTTGAGCGGGCCGGAGAAGCAGCCATCTGCATGATGAATGACACCATGGAACATGCGATGAACCAGTTTAACAAGAAGACGGAAAAATAGACAGGGGCTTGAATGGGAGGTAGCAGACGGATGAGAGCTTTTACAGAACCGCTTCAGGAGCTTGAAGAATTTCAGAAAATACAGCAGGCACTGAAAAAGCAGTCAATCCAGGTGACAGGATGTATCGATGTCCAGAAAGCACACTTTATCTATGCAGCAGGGGCGGCAAAAAAGAAACTGATCGTCACATACAGTGAACTGCGTGCAAAAGAACTGTGTGAAAATTATCGCCTGTTTGATAAAAATGTGCTGTTTTACCCGGCAAAAGATCTGATCTTTTACAGTGCCGATGTGCAGAGCAATCTTCTGGTACAGCAGCGGATCCGTGTACTGCAGAAACTGATGGAAGAAGAGGAAGTGACCATCGTCACGACCATGGGCGGTATCATGGATCATCTTCTGCCACCGGAAGTTTTTCAAAAGCAGATCGAAACGGTAGAGAGCGATTCGGAATTTGACATGGAGCTCTGGAAAAAGAAACTGACAGCCATGGGCTACGAACGAGTGGGACAGGTCGAAGGAAGCGGGCAGTTTGCCGTGCGAGGCGGTATTCTCGACATTTTTCCGCTGACCGAAGAAAATCCGGTCCGCATCGAGCTGTGGGGCGATGAGATTGACTCCATCCGCAGTTTTGATGTGGAAAGCCAGCGTTCCATTGAAAATCTGGACCGAATCCGCATTTATCCGGCGGGCGAATTTATTGCTGATGACGGGCGGATCAAAAAAGGGCTTGCGGTGCTGGAAAAAGAGGCGAAAAGGCTTGCAGATCAGTTCTTTCAGGAACGGAAAACAGAAGAATCGGCACGCCTGAAAGCTTTTGCAGAAGAAGTAAAACAGAGTCTGACGCAGTGGAAGCAGATGTCTGTGCTCGATGGTCTGGCTCCTTATTTTTATGACAGGATGGTTTCGTTTGCGGAATATTTTCCGAAAGAGGCACTGGTGGTGTTAGATGAGCCGAACCGCCTCTGGGAGGAAGCACAGGCGATCGAAAAGGAGTTCCGGGAGAGCATGACAAACCGACTGGAAAAAGGGTATGTGCTGCCGGGACAGATGAACCTGCTCTGTGAGAGCCAGATGGCATCCGAAAAATTGCAGAAACATCGCTGCATGGGGCTGTGTATGCTGGAGGCGGCAGGACCACAGTGGCATTTTGCGGAGCATTTCAGCATCGATGTACGCAGTGTCAACACCTACAACAACAGCTTTGAACTTCTGGTGAAGGATCTGCAGCAGTGGAAGAAAAAGGGAGAACGCGTGATCCTGCTGTGTGCATCCAGAACCAGGGCGAAACGTCTGGCAGAGGACCTTCGTGATCATGAACTGCGGGCATTTTATTCGGAAGATGCCGACCGCATCGTACAGCAAGGCGAGATCATGCTGCTTTACGGAAGTGCCCACCGCGGGTATGAATATCCGCTGATCAAGTTCCTGGTGATCTCGGAGAGCGATATTTTCGGCAAAGAAAAGAAAAAACGCAAAAAGATCAAACGCTATGAAGGCAAGTCGATCCAGAGCTTTTCGGAGCTTGCACCAGGAGATTATGTTGTACATGAGAATCATGGACTTGGCATTTACCGTGGAATCGAGAAGATTGAGGTCGATAAGATCACAAAAGACTATATGAAAGTAGAGTATGCCGGCGGCAGCAATCTCTATGTTCCGGCAACACAGCTTGATGTGATCCAGAAGTATGCGGATGCGCAGGCGAAGCGTCCGAAGCTGAACAGGCTTGGCACACAGGAATGGGGACGCACCAAGACAAGGGTGCGCAGTGCGGTCAAAAATATTGCAAAAGATCTGGTGCAGCTTTATGCGGCGAGACAGCGGGAAGAGGGATTCTGCTATGGAGAGGACACGATCTGGCAGAAAGAGTTCGAAGAGACGTTTCCGTTTGATGAGACGGACGATCAGCTGGAGGCGATCGAAGCGGTGAAACACGATATGGAGAGCAATAAGATCATGGATCGCCTGATCTGCGGCGATGTCGGATATGGCAAGACGGAAGTGGCGATCCGTGCGGCGTTCAAGGCGGCACAGGAGAGCAAACAGGTGGTATTTCTGGTGCCGACGACCATCCTTGCCCAGCAGCATTATAATAATTTTGTCCAGAGGATGAAAGATTATCCGGTGCGTGTGGATCTGCTCTGCCGTTTCCGCACGGCAGCAGAACAGAAAAAAACGCTGGAAGACCTCAAAAAAGGACTGGTTGACATTGTGATCGGCACGCATCGGGTGCTCTCAAAAGATGTGCAGTTCAAAGATCTCGGTCTTCTGATCATCGACGAGGAGCAGCGTTTCGGTGTCACGCACAAAGAAAAGATCAAAAAGCTGCGGGAAAACATCGATGTGCTGACCCTGACGGCAACGCCGATCCCACGGACGCTGCATATGAGCCTGGTTGGGATCCGCGATATGAGCGTTCTGGAGGAAGCACCGATGGAGCGTGTGCCGATCCAGACATATGTCATGGAATACAACGAAGAGATGGTGCGGGAAGCAATCAGCCGGGAACTGGCACGGGGCGGACAGGTCTACTATGTCTATAATCGTGTCAACACGATCGTAGAGACGGCAAATAAGATCGCATCGCTTGTGCCGGAAGCCAGAGTGGCATTTGCACATGGGCAGATGAAAGAGCGTGAACTGGAAAAGATCATGTATGACTTTATCAATGGTGAGATTGATGTGCTGGTATCCACGACGATCATAGAGACCGGACTGGATATTTCCAATGTCAACACCATGATCATCCACGATTCGGACAATCTGGGATTGTCCCAGCTGTATCAGCTCAGAGGCCGTGTGGGTCGTTCCAACCGGAATGCCTATGCGTTTCTGATGTACAAGTGGGATAAGATGTTAAAAGAAGTGGCGGAAAAGCGGCTGGCGGCCATCAAGGAATTTACGGATCTGGGCAGCGGCTTCAAGATCGCCATGCGTGATCTGGAGATCCGCGGCGCCGGTAATCTGCTGGGATTAAGTCAGCACGGACATATGGAGGCCGTGGGATATGACCTGTACTGCAAGATGCTGAACGAAGCGGTGCAGAACCTGAAGGGCATTCATACGGCAGTGGATTTCGCTACGGTGATCGATCTGGATGTGGATGCTTACATTCCGGCGGAATACATTGTCAACGAGACACAGAAGCTGGATATTTACAAACGGATCGCCGGCATCGAGACGATAAAAGAGCGGGATGAAATGAAGGATGAACTGTTAGACCGCTTCGGCAACATCCCCAAGGCAGTGGACAATCTGCTGCGGATCGCCCTGATCCGTATGGCGGCCCACGGTCTGGACATGACGGAGATCAAGGGCAAGAACGAACGCATTACCTTCAACTTCCGGCCGGATGCGAAGATCGATCCCCGCAAGATTCCGGATTTCCTGAAAAAGCATAAGGATGAATTAAGCTTTACCGCTTACGGTAATCCGTTTTTTACCTATAAGTATAAAAAGACGGGACTGGTGGAGACCGATGCGGAGCTTTTGATGGGCAGAACCGAGGAATTATTGGAAGAAATGAAAGAATTGGTGCTGGAAACAGAGCCGGTTCAGAATAATTAAGAGAGTTTTATAGGACTTTAAAAATGATACCTTTTTATCAGAACAGGGAACGAAAGGATTCTGATAAGGAGGTATTTTTTATGAAAGGATATGTGACTGCCAGCGGATATATGGGATATGTGGAGAATGAATATATCTTATTTGCCAGCGAGGATGATTATTTTGAATATGTGGATTCGTTAAATTTTTAATTAATGTCCAGTGTCTTTACCGGGGCTGTGTATATGTGATATAGTACAAATGTAAAGAAAAAATGTAAGGGGTTTCAACGCTGCGCTGTAAGGAGTAACGGTGAAATTCTGATAAAGCATTTGGCAAAATATGCAGATGGGAGTTTATATTATGGAACTGACTGAGAAGAAGGAATTTGACCTGCTCTCCCTGGGAGAGATCATGCTGAGATTATCACCGCCCGATAATGAGCGTATCACCAGAGGCGACAGCTTCAGCAAGCAGGCCGGAGGTGCAGAACTGAATGCCATCACCGGTGCGGCAATGCTCGGATTGCGCTGCGGTATCATCTCCAAGCTGCCGGCCAATGACCTGGGTGTATATATTAAGAACCGTGTACGTCTCTGCGGCGTCAGCGATGACTATCTGGTATACGACGATGATAAGGATGCGAGACTGGGTGTGTACTATTATGAGAATGGCGCTTATCCGAGAAAACCCCGTATCGTCTATGACCGTAAGAATACTTCTATCAATAAACTGAGTGTTGCGGACTATGATGACAGCCTGTATAGTGATACCCGCTGCTTCCATACCAGCGGTATTACACTGGCGCTGAGCCCCGAACTGAGAGCAACCGCCATTGAGATGATCAAGCGTTTCAAGGCGCAGGGAGCCATCATCTCCTTTGATGTGAACTTCCGCGGCAATCTGTGGACCGGTGCTGAGGCGAAGGAATGCATCGAATCCATTCTGCCTTATGTAGATATCTTCTTCTGCTCTGAGGACACCGCACGCCTGACCTTCCTGAAGGAAGGCGATGCCAAGAGCATTATGAAGAGTTTCACGGAGGAGTATCCGATCTCCATCGTGGCATCCACACAGCGTATCGTACATAGCCCGAAGCGCCATACCTTCGGTTCTATCATTTACAGTGCCAAGGACGATACTTATTATGAAGAAGCGCCTTACACCGATATCGAAGTCGTAGACCGTATTGGAAGCGGTGATGCCTATATCTCCGGTGTCCTCTATGGACTGCTGGCACATCCCGGTGAATACCAGCGGGCACTGGAATACGGTAATGCCATCAGTGCACTTAAGAACACTATCCCCGGTGACCTGCTGTGCACTGACCTGAAGGAGATCCAGGGGATCATCAAGGAGCATAAGTCCACCGGACGCATTGCGGAGATGGATCGCTAAAGCATTTCCCCTTCTTATCTGATCGAACAAATAGAAAAGACAAAGCTCTGTCATGTTAATTTAAGTGCATGGGAGGGCTTTTCTGTTTATTTTTAACAAAATTAAACCTAAAACATATTAAAAAGTCTGCTATACAAGATTAAATTAGTTTGATATACTAAAGACTGAT
>ENA-ORTG01003080-ORTG01003080.1-human-gut-metagenome-genome-assembly--contig:-NODE-3080-length-12287-cov-3.975883_pt1 | contig 12287 bp, 9 predicted proteins | sample MGYA00241906_ERZ509176 | MGnify/ENA primary metagenome ERZ509176 (study PRJEB26280, sample SAMEA2338811) | human gut metagenome | biome: human gut; feature: human-associated habitat; material: faeces...
CCCCTGCCAAGGGAGTGACTCCCTTGGAACCCCATTTTGCAAAACCATGTATATGGTTTTGCGGAGGGAAGGTAAGAAGATAAGATAAATTATTAAAAATACGAAAGACAAAAAAATACTCCTGTCAGACTTGATGGGAGTATTTCTCATTATAGACGACTACGCAAACAGAAGTATTTCTGTTTGCAACTCGGGTTCCAAGGGGATGATCCCCTTGGTAGGAGTGCAGGGGGTAAAACCCCCTGCTAAAAGAAAGGAGAAACATCATGGCGAAACTTTGGGGCGGACGCTTCACCCAGTCCACAGACAGCTTTACAGACCACTTCCATTCCTCTATCTCCTTCGATAGCAGAATGTATCAAGAGGATATCACAGGCAGTATGGCACACGCCGCCATGCTCGGCAAGCAGGGCATCATCCCTGCCGATGACGCTGCCTTAATCATCAAAACCTTAAAGGAAATCCTCGCCGATATCGAAGCCGGCAAGGTTACATTTGACGAAAAAGCAGAGGATATCCACATGAACGTGGAAACTATCCTCATCAGCCGCATCGGCGATGTCGGCAAACGCCTGCATACCGGCCGCAGCCGTAACGATCAGGTGGCACTGGATATCCGTATGTATACCAAAAAGGAAATTATCGCGATGAAAGAACTGGTGAAAAACCTGATGGTAACACTGAACGATTTCGCGGCAAACCATACCGAAACGATTTTACCCGGCTATACGCACCTGCAGCGCGCACAGCCTGTTACACTGGCGCATCACCTGCTTGCGTATGTGGAAATGTTCAAGCGCGACTACGACCGCCTGTGCGATACCTACAAACGCACAGATGTAATGCCCTTGGGCAGTGGCGCACTTGCCACCACCACCTACCCTTTGGACAGATATGCCGTTGCTGCGGAGCTTGGCTTTGCCGCCATCACCATGAACAGCATGGACGGCGTTTCCGACAGAGATTTCTGCATTGAGCTGGCATCTGCGCTTTCTATCCTGATGATGCATCTGAGCCGCTTCTGCGAGGAAATCATCCTCTGGAGCAGCCATGAATTCCATTTCATCGAGCTTTCCGACGCATATTCCACAGGCTCCAGCATTATGCCCCAGAAAAAGAACCCCGATATGGCGGAACTGATCCGCGGCAAAACGGGGCGTGTATACGGGCATCTGATGGCACTTCTGACTACGATGAAGGGTCTTCCTCTGGCGTACAACAAGGATATGCAGGAGGATAAGGAGGGTCTGTTTGACGCGATTGATACGGTAAAAATGTGCGTGCCCGTATTCACAAGCATGATTGCGACCATGACTGTAAAGAAGGACGCAATGCTGAATGCGGCAAAGGGCGGCTTCACCAACGCAACCGATGCGGCAGACTGGCTGGTCAAGCAGGGCGTTCCCTTCCGTGATGCACATGCCATCATCGGGAAACTGGTGCTGTACTGCATCGAGCATAACACCAATCTGGATGACCTTTCCCTTGCGGAATATAAGGCAATCTCCCCTGTATTTGATGAAAGCGTTTACGCCGCTATCAATGTAAACGAATGTGCGCAGGCAAGAAAGGTGATCGGCGGTCCTGCAAAGGAAGTAACAACTGCCGCGATTGCTGCAAATAAGGAATATTTCAAAACGATTTAAACAATGAAAAAGCTGCCAATGGCAGCTTTTTTTGTTGGGAAAACAGGCGCAGTCGCGGAATATGTCATGATTTACGAATATAGGTATTTCGTCTATTTAGATAATTCTCAGAAATATCTGGATTTTCTTGCCGAAAAGGCTCTTTATCCATGCCGTTTCCGGCTCGTGGGGAAGGGATTGGAAAGGGAAACATTGTGTCCCTTTCCTCGTCTGCGGAGGTTTGGAACCCATAGCGAAACGGGTTCCAAGTTTTTGTTACTTTTTAGCATAAAAAGTAAGGAAGAAATCCTCTGTTTCGCCGAAAAAGTTCCAAACGGGCGAAACCTCATCTTCACCAAGAAAAATTATAGCGCGACTGCGCTCAATCAGTGCGCAGCACTGCTGCTTTTCTCTCTTGCCCATGCGGCTTTCATCAACCCAATCGGTGCTTGCACTGCTACTTTTCCCCACAAAAAAAGACCCTTTTCGGGTCTTTTTCCATCAACCATACTTCACCGTCAGGTTCACATAAGAAATATGCTCCCGCATGGCGGTATACGCCGTCTGATAATCTCCGCTCTTAATCGCTTCGATAATCTTCCCATGCAGTTCAATCGTCACATCAATGACTCTGGGGTTCTGCGTCAGCGATTCACGCATTGCCAGACGAATCCCGTTTTCAAAGGAATCCTTTGAAGCCATCATGGTGCTCATCAAAAGCTTATTATGCGTTGCCACCGCCACCTGCATGTGAAACATAGAGTCATAATCCACAAACTGATTCACGTCATGGCGAAATTCCTTCATTTTTTCATAATAATACTCCAGCTGGGCAATATCCTCCTGCGTTGCGCGCTTCGCGGCATAGCTCGCCGTTTCTCCCTCTAGCATATAGCGAAATTCCAGTAGGTCATTCAGGTCAGAATTTTCAACCGTAATACTGAAAGGCGCAATATTTACGATATTATCAATTTCATTTACAAAGGTGCCTGCCTTTGAACGGCGAATAAAACCAAACACCGCCAGTGCCGTATATGCCTCGCGCAGCGTACTTCTGCCGATGCCAAGCTGCTCGCTTACCACGTTTTCATTTGGCATCATATAGCCTGCCGGCAGCTGTCCGTTTGTAATCAGCTCCTTAAAACGCTGAAATAAATTCTGGGAGATATTATTTTTTCCCAAATCTTTTTTCAGATATGCGGCATTTTCTGCTAAATAGTCTCTTTCTTCCATTCAGGATGCGCCTCCCCTTTCTCATTTGTGTTTTGTATTTTTATACATACCTCATGGTATCATAAATATACTTGCATGACAAGAAATTTTTCATATTTTTTTATAAATATCTCTTATGTTTTCAAAAAAATTCCTAATACCCCTGTCTTTGCAAAACACTGTATTTACACGAAAAACAAAGCCTTCTGTTTGTATTTTTCCCTGTTGTCTGATAAAAAGAGGACTTCCTTCCCTTTCTGCAATAAAAAAAGCCTTGGTATTCATTAGCCAAGGCTTATTATACAAAAATTTCAATTCTTTTCCATTTTTTTAAGCTCTTCCTCAATCAGTCCGTCCTTGTTATATTTTATGCCCTTCGCAATATTTTTTTCTCTTGTCTTTCTGGCAATGAAAAACGCAATCAAGCACATCGCAACAGGAATCAGCATAAAGACGAAGAAGCTGATATCGTGGAACATAACGCCGACAAAGACCGCCAGCAGGAATACCAGAAAAATAAACACCAGACCCGGCTTTGCCGTTTCGGATTTTGCGGCAATCATGCCCTCAAAAATCACAAAGACCAGAAACAGAGAAATCATCTGCCCATAGGACAAAACAACCTCTAATATACCATCAACGGGAAATAAAAACATACCCAACACCTCAATTCTCCATTTTATCACTTAAAAGACATTGTAGCATTTCGTATACATAATGTCAAATCGTTTGGGTTTAAAACTTTCCGCCGCCCCCACCGAAGCTTCTGCCGCCACTGGAAAAGGAGCCGCCGCCGCTGAAGCCGCCTGTATGGTGGTGATTGTTGTCATCATCCCGTGGAATCGGCACCATCGTCGTATGCGTATTTGCAAAGGTATCCTGATTCGTCCGCAAATGACAGCCGTTTTCCTTCAGATACGCTCTGCCGTCCGTAAAGGGATGCACATTTTTACAAGCCTTACGCATGCTCATAACCGAAACCCCTGCAATCACTGCGGAAAAAGCTGCCGCAAGCAGAATAATCATCGCAATGCCGCCACCACTCGAAACAGGACTTTCCGAGAAAAACGCATCCGATTTTGGTCTGCCTTCTGCGCCGTAGGTCTGATAATCCGCACAAAGGGAATCCACGTCCCACCAAAGCTGCTCCATGCCGCCATAATAATCTCCATTGGAAAAATAGCCGCTGATTTCGTCCCAGATGGCATCTGCATCCGCATCCGTAATCATTTCCATTGCTTCGCCGCAGGTCACAAGCTGCCCTTCTCGCTCGCCCATATCCAGAACGAAAATTGCGCCGCTGTAATCCTCCCCAACGCCCAGATTCTGTTCTATATAAAATTGTGCGCCGTATTCCCTTGTTGATAAGCCTTCGGTATCCTTCGTGGTGAGGTATGCAAAATCAATATCATATTCCTCCTTCGCATCCTCACAGAACTGCTGCAAATTCTGTTCCTCCTCCGCCGTCAGCAGGTCAGCATTGTCAAATACCCTCTGCTCCGCCGCAGAAGCAGGCAGAACGGAAAGCAGGAGAAACACCATCATCAGAAGCACAAATCCTTTTTTCTTCATCACAGCACACCTCCCATCGCCAGCAGAGCAAGCACAATCATAACAATCACAAAGGAAATGCAGAAAATAATCACAAACCATTTCGCAGTCCGGCTGTTGCTGACAGGCCGCTCCCCGACGATTTTTCCTGTCTGCCCGTTCATCGCAAAGAGATATTCCTTCCCATCATATTTGCTCATCAGCATCCAAACGGGCAGGAGCATATAGCTTTGCTGCTTAGAGGAAAAATCCGTATGACATTTCACGCCGTAAACACGCTGATAGCTTTTGCCGCCCTCCGCCGCCTTATGCTCCACGCCGGGGGTAATGCGTTTTGTCATGCGGTCATACAAATCCTTCGGCTCGTATGTATATTTTTCCGCCAGAAAGCCGCTCAGATAGCTCATGTCAAATGGTTTTTTCTTTTCCAGATGAAACGGTTCCAACGCATCCATCAGGTCATCCTGCATTTTTTCCGAAGCATCCAGAGGAATATTTTCAAATTCCATCGTTCCCGCGCGGTGGATGTGATACAAATCCGTTTTCGTATAAATAAAACGCGTATCCGACCATGTGATGACATTTTCGCCCGTCGCATGGTAATCAAAATCCGCCTTGCAGTCAAAGAGCCAGAACGGCACATATACGCCCGTAATCTTTTCCAACCGCTGCTCAGAGGTATAGCCCTTCGGAAGCAGCCTTTTTCCCTTGCAAAGCTGCAAAAACGCCTTTCTTGCGTCCTCCTTATCCGTCTCAAACGGCAGAATCGCAGAGGGGCGGTATTCCCCCTCCAGCTGTGTCGGCAAAATCGTCGGGTTGCCGCAGAAAACGCAGAAGGTTGCCGCCGTTACATCATCCGTCACAATCTCGCCGCCGCAGGAGGGGCAGTGATACGCGCGCAGATGGCTCAGATCTTCGTCCGTCTCAGTAATATTTTCCTCATAATGATAGGAAATCTCCGCCGTATTTTCCGCAGCCTCGGCTCTGGGCTTGACTTCATAATCATCCTGCTTCGTCTCGGTCCCTCTCTGCTCCAGCTCCTCTCTGGTAAATTTGCCACCGCAGTAATCGCAGACCCATTTCTGCTCCTTCCCATCATAGCGCAGATACGCCATGCAGTCGGGGCAAAGGTAGGTCAATGCTGTCTGTTCCATTTTTTATTCACATCCCTTCGGATTCCCGTTATCGTTTATGCTTTGGTTTCAGCTCCGCCAGATAGCCTGCCGTAATAATGCCTGTCGGCAGAGCGAACACCGCAATTCCCACAAAAGAGGTCACAATGGCAATGATTTTGCCGATGCTCGTCGCAGGGCAAATATCCCCATAGCCGACCGTTGTCAGCGTGATGGTCGCCCAGTAGACCGCATCCAGAAAGCTTGCAAAGGTATCCGGCTCAACCTGAAACAATATCAACGCCGACAGAAGGATATACCCAACTGCCAGAAGCCCAATCGTGAAAAGGTTATCCTTTTCCTTATGAATCACCTGCATCATCAGATGAAATCCCTTGGAATAGCGCAGAATCTTCAAGGGCTTCATGCACTTTGGCAAGCGCAGGATACGTACCGCCTTCAGCGTCGAATACAGCGGTGTCAGAGAGGAAAGAATCGCAATCAGATCAACCACAGCAAAAAATGTAAACGGATAACGCAAAAAGGGCTTTTCCCCCTTCAGCTTAAAATCCGCTGTGCCCCATCTGAGCAGATAATCTATGATGAAAATAAACACCGTTATGCGGTCAATCCGATAAAATACGGGATTTGTGCTGTTTTTCACACAAAGAGGCAGTACGCTTGCAATAATGCAGAAAATCATAAATCGGTCATAATACAGGCTGATTTTGTCCTCCTGCTCTCCCTTTTCAATCATTTCATAAATCCGCCGCCGCATGGGCTTTCCTCCTTTTTCTGCCGTTTCTTCTGTTCGTAAAAAAGGATATCGGCATACTTCACCGATATCCCTTTGTTTTTTTGCTTATTCTACTTCTGTTTTCTCTGCTTCTGCGGCTGTTTCTTCGGCTTCCTCCTCAATATCCTCCTCGGAAATCTTCGCAATGCCGACCACGCTCACGCCGTCATCCAGATTCATCAGCTTCACGCCCTGCGAATCCCTGTTGTAGCTGGAAATTTCTCTGCCGCGCAGGCGGATGATAACCCCTTCGGAGGTAATCAGCATCAGCTCATCATTTTCGCCGACCATCAGCACGCCGGTCAGCTGTCCAGTTTTTTCCGTCAGCTGATGAACCTTCAAGCCCTTGCCGCCGCGGTGCTGCAAATTAAATTTATCCGTTGTGGTGCGCTTGCCGTAGCCGTTTTCGGTTACATTCAGAAGCTGCCCTTCGGGGTCAATCTTCACTGCGGAAACAACATAATCGTCCTCCTTCAGTGTAATCGCCTTCACCCCTGTTGCGGTTCTGCCCATGGGGCGAACATCCTCCTCGGAAAACTTAATGCCCATACCGCTGCGTGTTGCCACGAAAATTTCATTCCTGCCGTCTGTTGTCATTACGGAAATCAGGTCATCCTCCTCGCGCAGATTCAGCGCAATCAGACCGCTCTTGCGGATATTTGCAAAGCTGGTCATATCTGTTTTCTTGATTAAGCCTTGCTTTGTCACCATCACAAGATACTGATCCTCGCGGAATTCATTTGCAGGAATCACCGCCATGATTTTTTCATCCGCATCAATCTCCAGAAGGTTCACGATGGCAACCCCTCTTGCCGTTCTGCCGGCTTCGGGAATTTCATAGCCCTTCATGCGATACACCTTGCCGCGGCTGGTGAAGAACAGCAGGGTATCATGTGTGGATGCAAGGAACAGGTCTTTTACAAAATCCTCCTCCCTTGTCTGCATCCCGATAATCCCTCTGCCGCCGCGGTTCTGGCTCTTATAGGTATCCAAAGGGGTACGCTTTACATAATTCAGATTCGACAGCGTAAATACGCAGGTTTCCTCCTCAATCAAATCCTCAACATCAATTTCGCCGGGATTCTGCATCAGCTTTGTACGGCGTTCATCGGCATATTTCTCCTTAATCGCCGTAATTTCATCCTTGATTACACCAAGCAGCAGCTTTTCATCCGCCAGAATGGTCTTGTAATATGCAATCTTCTTTTGCAGCTCTGCATATTCCGCATCGATTTTTTCCTTTTCCAGACCCTGCAAACGGCGCAGCTGCATTTCCAGAATCGCCTGTGCCTGCAAATCAGACAGGCTGAAGCGTTCCATCAGTCGCTCCTTTGCATTATCATAGCTTGTGCGGATGATGCGAATCACCTCATCAATGTTGTCAATCGCAATCCGCAGACCCTCCAGAATATGCGCTCTTTTTTCCGCCTTATCCAGATCAAAGCGTGTTCTTCTGGTAACAACATTTTCCTGATGCTTCAGATATTCCGCAAGCATCTGCTGCAAATTCAAAACAACAGGCTTGCCATCCACCAGTGCAAGCATATTTGCACCGAAGGATTCCTGTAAGGATGTATATTTATACAGCTGGTTCAGAATGACATTTGCGTTATAGTCCTTCTTGATATCAATGATAATCTTGATATCATCGCCGGCAGAGGCATCGTTCAGATCGCTGATGCCCTCCACACGCTTTTCCTTCGCCAGCTCGCCGATTTTTTCCAGCAGACGCAGCTTATTGACCATATACGGAATTTCAGTGATGACAATACGTTCTCTGCCGTTATGCGTTTCAATCTCCGCTGTGGAGCGCACAATAATCTTACCGCGCCCGGTGCGGTACGCCGCACGAATCCCGCTTTTCCCAAGGATATTTGCGCCTGTGGGGAAATCGGGCCCTTTGATGTATTGCATCAATTCTTCCACATCGGTTTCTCTGCCCTCGATTTTATTCTCAATCATGCAGACTACGCCGTCAATGACTTCGCCGAGGTTATGCGGCGGAATATTCGTCGCCATACCAACCGCGATACCGCTTGAGCCGTTTACCAACAGGTTTGGAATACGCGCAGGCAGGACTGTGGGTTCTTTCTCGTTTTCGTCATAGTTCGGCACAAAATCAACGGTATCCTTCTCGATATCCGCCAGCATTTCCGCCGTAATCTTAGACATGCGCGCCTCGGTATAACGGCTGGCAGCTGCACCGTAGCCGTCAATAGAGCCGAAGTTCCCGTGCCCGTCTACCAGCATATAGCGCATGGAGAAATTCTGCGCCATACGCACCATTGCCTGATAAATGGAGCTGTCACCATGAGGGTGATATTTACCCATGGTATCCCCGACAATACGCGCGGATTTACGATAGCCCTTGTTCGGGTCCAAATTCATTTCATTCATAGAGTACAGGATACGCCGCTGTACAGGCTTTAAGCCGTCACGCACATCGGGTAATGCACGGGCAACAATAACGCTCATCGCATAGTCGATGTAGCATTTCTGCATCTCTTTGTTGATGTCTATGGTTATGACCTTGTCTATCTCTTTATTTTCGTCACTCATACGTTCACCTCTTAAGACCGTGAGGCTCTGCCTCACCCTCCGCAAGCCTTTGAAAAGGCTTGACCTAAACTTTATACAAATCTTACATTTCTTTCAGAAATATAAGATTTAATTCTGATTTATCACGCCGCAGAAAGGTTTGGAAAACAAAGGGTTTTCCAACCGGAATCCGCAGAGGGGGCTTTGCCCACTCGAGGAAAACTGGAAGTTTCAAGGTGTTTACACCGCCGGAACTTATCAGTTTAACCTCTGTTTCAACAAGAAAAAGGCTTGAAGCCGAAGGCTGAGCTTTTTTCTTACGAGCTATGCTCGTTAAAAATCCATTTCCGCATACTGCGCATTTTCCTCAATGAAAATCTTTCTGGGTTCTACCTCATCCCCCATCAGCATACTGAAAACCTGATCCGCAAGCACTGCATCATCAATCGTCACCAATTTCAGAATTCTATGCTCCACCGCCATTGTCGTATCTCTCAGCTGGTCGAAGTCCATTTCCCCCAGACCCTTATACCGCTGTACGTCCTTAATCCCTGTTCTGCCGATTTCCTGATACAGCGCCTCAAGCTGCATATCGTCATACACATAATAATGCTGTTTATTCTTCTCCACGCGATACAGCGGCGGCTGTGCCACATATACCTTACCGCCCTCGATGAGCTGCGGCATATAGCGATAGAAGAATGTCAGCAGCAGGGTTCTGATGTGTGCGCCGTCTACGTCGGCATCGGTCATGATAACGATTTTATGATACCGCAGCTTAGACATATCAAAATCATCGGAAATCCCCGTACCGAAGGCGGTAATCATATTGCGGATTTCCTCGGAATTGAGAATTCTGTCCAGTCTTGCCTTTTCCACGTTCAGAATCTTGCCGCGCAGGGGCAGAACCGCCTGTGTTCTGGGGTCTCTCGCCTTAATGGCAGAGCCGCCTGCGGAGTTCCCTTCGACGATATAAATTTCACATTCATAGGGGTCGCGGCTCGTGCAGTCTGTCAGCTTGCCGGGCATACGCGTATTTTCCAGACCCGTTTTGCGGCGCACCAGCTCTCTTGCCTTTCTGGCAGCGTCTCTGGCTCTGGAGGCCATCATGCCCTTTTCGATGATGGTTTTGCCGATGTTCGGGTTTTCCTCCAGAAAATAGGTCAGATATTCGCTCAGAACGCTTTCCACCGCGCCCTTCGCTTCGCTTGTGCCAAGCTTTGCCTTCGTCTGCCCTTCAAACTGCGGGTCCTCTACCTTAATGCTGACAACGGCGGTGATGCCCTCTCTGACATCCTCGCCAGAAAGCTTTTTATCTGCATCCTTTATGATGCCTGCCTTCTTGCCATAATCGTTCAGTGTCTTTGTCAGCCCCGATTTAAAGCCCACCAGATGCGTGCCGCCATCAGGGGTATTGATATTATTCACGAAGGTGAAAATGCTTTCCGTATAGCCGTCATTATGCTGGAATGCAACCTCAACCAGAACGCCATCCTTCTTGCCGGAAGCATAGAAAATCGTATCATACAACGGCTGACGGCTATGATTCAGAAAATGTACGAATTCCTTGATGCCGCCCTCATAGTGGAAGGAATGCTCCTGCTCCATGCCCTCGCGCAAATCGGCAAGGTTGATTTTCAGCCCCTTTGTCAGAAAAGCCGTTTCGCGGAACCGCTGCTTCAGCACATCATAATCAAAAACGGTTTCCTCAAAAATCGTATCATCCGGCAGAAAATGCACATACGTCCCTGTAATCTCGGTTTCGCCCACAACGGTCAGCGGCTCTGCAACATCCCCACGGGTATATTTCTGCTCATGAATTTTCCCATCCCGATGCACCTGCACCACAAGCCATTCGGACAACGCATTTACAACAGACGCACCAACGCCGTGCAGACCGCCGGAAACCTTATATCCGCCGCCGCCGAATTTACCGCCTGCATGCAAAATCGTAAATACCATCTGCAGCGCGCTCATGCCCTTCTGGTCATTGATATCAACGGGAATACCGCGCCCGTTATCCATAACGGAAATGGAATTATCGGGGTGGATTTTTACGGTAATCTCGTTACAGAACCCTGCAAGCGCTTCATCCACGGAGTTATCTACAATTTCATAAACCAAATGATGCAGACCCTTTGCGCTGGTGGAGCCGATATACATACCGGGGCGCTTTCGCACCGCCTCCAGCCCTTCCAGAACCTGAATTTGATTTGCATTATATTCAGAAGACATCAAATCCCTCTCTTTCGATTCATTTTTTCGCATAATTTTTTGGGCAAGAAAAAAAGAAAGAACAAAAATAGACTTTCTCTTTCCATCAATTCCGCCTCAAAATAACATAGTGAAATTATAGCATTTTTTCATTGATTTTTCAATGTTTTACGTGTATTTTTATACTATTTTTTTCAAAATTCCTACTTTATTATAGACGCTCTGTCGGAAAAAATTTCAGCCTGCTGTTTTTTTCCCGTTATGTCATTGTTTTTTCTGTTATAAAGCGTATCAGAAAAAACAAAAAACAGGCATTGAGATATTTTTTTCTCAGTGCCTGTTTTCCTTTTGCGGTATGATATTTCCGTTTTCGACATAAAATAAATTATCCCTGCTGATATATTTTCGGACAGAATCCTCAATCCCTGTGCAGGTCACAAACGCCTGCAAGCCGTCAATGCTTTCCAGAAGATATTTCTGGCGGCTTTCATCCAGCTCCGAAAACACATCATCCAGAAGCAGAACGGGTAATTCTCCCGTTTCCTCCCGAATCAGGTCAATCTCTGCCAGACGCGCCGCAAGGGCGGTTGTCCGCTGCTGCCCCTGAGAGCCGTAGACCTTCGCCTCCCTGCCGTTCACCAGAAAGCTGATATCATCCTTATGCGGGCCGCTCTGGGTTGCCCCAAAAAGAATATCACGCTCCAGATTGCGGTGCAGCCGCTCGGCAAACGAGCCCTCCTCGCAGTTTGGTCTATAAAGCGTTTGCAGGCTGTCTCTGCCGCCTGTCAGCCGCGCAAGCTTTTCCGCCGCAATTTCATCCAGACGCACCAAAAAACGCCTTCTGGCGGCAATGATGCGCTCGCCGTATTCCACCATCTGTTCGTCCCAGACAAAAAGCGTTTCCTGCAGGGATGGCTTTTTCTGTATTTCCTTGAGCAGATTATTCCGCTGCTTCAGAATCCGATAATACTGCTGCAAATCGTAATAATAGACCCTGCTCAGCTGGCAAAGCTCCATATCCAGAAAGCGGCGGCGCTCCGTCGGAGCATCCTTTACCAGAGATAAATCCTCCGGAGAAAAAATAACAGCATAAAGCGTGCCGAACAGCTCCCCCAGACGCTTGACGGGCAGACCATTAACGGCAATGCCCTTTTTTTCATTCTGCTTTAAATGCACATCAATTTTATCCCTGCGATTCTGCGTCTGTACCAGAAGGCGGATATGGCTTTCCTGTGCATC
>ENA-ORTG01003085-ORTG01003085.1-human-gut-metagenome-genome-assembly--contig:-NODE-3085-length-12260-cov-2.978779_pt1 | contig 12260 bp, 15 predicted proteins | sample MGYA00241906_ERZ509176 | MGnify/ENA primary metagenome ERZ509176 (study PRJEB26280, sample SAMEA2338811) | human gut metagenome | biome: human gut; feature: human-associated habitat; material: faeces...
TAATAGCCGCCGATAAAGCCGTAGTCCAGGTCAATGTAATCAATTGCAAACAGCGTTTTAATCGTTGTCTGGCCGATGGTGGTCATTTTGCAGTTATAGCCGGCGTCTTCCAGAATGATGTTATTGACATTTTTGACATACATCAGGCTTTTGGCGGGAACACAGCTCGGGGTCTGTCCGTTGTAGGTAACATTGTAGTTGAGAACCAGTCCCAGTTTGGTGGTGCCGCTGCCGACAGAAACGTCGGTGATTTTAACGGCGTCGATATAGGCGTAAGCCGGAGTGATGCCGACGGTTATCGGCATGGTGATGAAAGTTTCGGTGCAGGTATGGCTGCCGGGGTTGGCGGCGCAGATAAGGGCGGTTTTGTGATTATTGTTGTCAAAAAGGTGGAGCAGGCTGTTGTATATGTACTCTCTGGACATGGACAATTTGGCGGCAGCGCATTGTTTGCTGCGGCAGACGACAACCGAATTCGGCATTTTTATCGGCGCGTCATAAGCGGCGCCGCCGTCTTTTTCAAAAGGATGGTCCAGAAAGTTAAATGTGCTCTGGAAATTGCAGCCGCCGACGGCCAGCAAGGCCAAAACCGACAGGCTCTTTTTGGTGATAATCTTCAACACGACTTTATACCCTTTGTGTTCTTCATGAAAAACCTGCCCCTATCATAAGCTAAAGATTATAAAACAACAAAGTTTTTTTTCAGGTTATCAAGCGTATTTTAGGGGAAGACTCGGGGAAGGTCTTGCTATCGGCGGAAATAGGTTTATAGTCGGAATAAAGGAGGGAAAATGCGTTTTTGCGGATTGTTTGTTTTGTTGCTGCTGGGAGCCGGGAACGCGGCGGCGGAAGTACGGGCGGTTGACGGCGACAGTCTGGTTGCGGAAGGCAGGCGGGTGCGTTTGCTGGGAATTGACGCGCCGGAGTATGCCCAGACATGCGGTGATGCCCGGGGCTGTGATTATCCCTGCGGGCGGGAGGCACTGGCTTTTTTGCAGAAGCTGATTGCTTCGGAAAAAGTCGAATGCCGCAAAAAACAGCAGGATATTTATAAGCGGGATTTGAGCATTTGTTATGCCGGCGGCCGGGATATTAACCGTCTGATGCTGGAAAACGGCTGGGCGGTGGTTTACCGCAGCGATAATCCCGATTATCTGGCGGCAGAGGAAAATGCCCGCCGAAACAAACGCGGAATCTGGCAGGGAAAATTTATGAAACCGGAATTGTATCGGATTTTGATGAAATGACCGGAAAAGTGCATTTTTGCACAGATTCTTGTTGACAGAGCTGAAAACTTATGTATATTGCAAGCAACGTTTTATGTTTAAAATAACGAAAAATTAGGTGAATAAAAATGTACGCAGTAATTAAAACAGGCGGAAAACAATACAAAGTCGCCTCAGGTGATGTTGTTAAGTTGGAAAAAATCGCCGGTGAAGAAGGTAAAGAAGTAGTTTTTAACGAAGTTCTGGCTTTGGACGATACCATCGGTACGCCGTTGGTTGCCGGTGCCAGCGTTAAGGCTAAAGTATTGAAGCAGACCAGAGATGACAAAATTATTGTCTTCAAAAAGAAAAGAAGACAGAATTACCGTCGCAAGAACGGCCACAGACAGAGCATCACTTTGGTTAAAATTACCGACATTCTCGGTAAATAGTTAGGTTTTAGGAGATTAAATCATGGCACATAAGAAGTCAGGCGGCAGCTCAAACAACGGACGCGATTCCGAAGGACGCCGTTTAGGTTTGAAAAAGAGCGGCGGTCAGTCCGTTATTCCGGGCAACATCATTATCCGCCAACGCGGCACCAAATATCATCCGGGTGAAAATGTCGGTCTGGGTAAAGACCATACGATTTTCGCTACGGCTGAAGGCAAAGTTGAATTCAGCAAAAAAGCCGGTGACAAGACAGTCGTTTCTGTTGTTACCGAATAGTTGAAAGTTCAATCAACAGGTGGAGGGGGTGTCTAACATCCCCTTTATTTTTCTAATCGGAAGATTACTTTGAAAGTATCTTTTCTTTGGATTGTAAAGTAGAAAAACATGAAGTTTTTGGATCAGGCGAAAATATTTATTCAATCGGGGGACGGCGGCGCCGGATGCGTTTCTTTCCGTCGGGAGAAGTATATTGAGTTCGGCGGCCCAAACGGCGGTGACGGCGGAAAAGGCGGCAGCGTCTATTTTGAAGCGGTCGAGAATCTCAATACGCTGATTGATTTTCGTTACCGGCAGCATTTCAAAGCTCATAAAGGGCAGAACGGAATGGGGTCGCAGATGACCGGCGCCAAAGGTGAAGATATTATCATCAAAGTTCCGGTAGGAACCGAGGTTCTGGCTGAAGACCAGAAAACAGTCATTGTCGATATGGTCAAGCCGGGGCAGATTTTTATGATTGCCAAGGGCGGTGACGGCGGTCGCGGCAATATGCAGTTTAAGACGTCGGTTAATCAGGCGCCGCGCTATGCCGAACCGGGGTGGCCGGGACAGGAAATGTGGGTTTGGCTGCGGCTGAAAGTAATTGCCGATGTCGGACTTATCGGACAGCCGAATGCGGGAAAGTCAACTTTCCTTTCCGTGGTAACCAAAGCTCGTCCGAAAATTGCCGATTATCCGTTTACAACGCTGCATCCGAATTTGGGTGTGGCTTGGGTTGACAATTATGAAATGGTTATTGCCGATATTCCGGGGCTGATTGAAGGGGCGCATGAAGGGACAGGGCTTGGCGACCGTTTTCTGAAACATGTCGAACGCTGTGCCGCTTTTCTGCATATTGTTGACGCAACGGCCGAGGATGTGGTGAATGATTATAAGGTTATTCGCCGCGAACTTGAGCTGTATGATGACAAACTGATGAAAAAGCCCGAAGTCGTGGCTCTGAATAAGTGCGAATCTTTATCGAAAGAAGAAGTTGAAAAGAAAGTTAAAGCGATGGAAAAGGCTGTCGGGCATAAGGTTTATGCAATGTCGGCCATTGCCAAACAAGGTATTTTTGACTGTCTGCTGGATTTGAATCAGTATATTACCCGCGACAGATTGAAGAAAAATCAGGAAGAAGTTAACAACAAAGAAGAAGAAAATACCGTTAAGGAATGGTCTCCGATTTAAATTTTACAATCGGATTGACGGAATCTAAATATAAAAGGAGTTATGACGTGGCGAAAGCAGCTGTTCAACAAGATGAAGACAAGGTCTTGGAAATTATTGAAAAAACATTGGATGACAACAAAGCCGAAGATGTTGTTGTTATTGACCTTCGCGGCAAAACTTCGATTGCCAACCAAATGGTGGTTGCCAGCGGTACATCGCAGCGTCATGTCGCTTCTTTGGCGGAGAAAGTTCAGGAAAATCTGAAAGCAGCCGGTTTTTCTTCTACTATCGAGGGTGAAGAGAAAGCCGATTGGGTTTTGATTGATGCCTTTGACGTCATTGTTCATATTTTCAAGCCGGAAGTGAGGGCGTTTTATAGTTTGGAAAAAATGTGGTCCTCTTTAAAAATTCGTTCTGTGGACAACTAATGCAGAATTTTCAAGACGGAAGTTTCCTCACGTACTAGTGTGTACGCTGCGGTACTTCCGCTTTTAATTCTTATTATTTGTCACACATACCAAATTTTTAGCATACCAAATTTTTAGGTAAAGTTTGTTCTGTGGCCGATTAATACAGATTTAGCAGGTTGGCAAAATGCTCACGTACTTTTGCCCATTCCGACTAAGTTGTTGTATCGTTGCGCTGTCGCTTCTCACAACAGTAAAACAGTTTGTAACATTTTCTCCGCTTCGCTGTCGCTAGCTTGAAAATCAACAAACTTTGTCTGTTGTCAGAAAACAATTCACCGGATTGTTTTCTTTCCGCCAGTGCTTTTCGGCGAAAGATAGTCCCCCGGACTATCTTTGCTGCCGCAGTGTTCCGGTACTTTCCCCTTTATTTCTTACTGCTCGACTCATTCTCCGCATTTTTATAGAGGATTGTGTAACTAAATGTACACGTCGAAAAAATTATCCAAATTACCATTTACAGGTTTGGCATATTTGTTTGAAAGTTGTTTTTTAATCCCTCAATTGAGGGATTTTTTGTTGGCGGAATCGGCAGAGGTTTTGTCTAGACAGGGTATCGATTTTGTGCTAAAATAAAAGTCTGTTTTATAAGTCTCTGTTTATATTATTATACCGCTTTCATATAGGGTTTCGGCCTTGGTATAATAATGCCTCTACATATTATCTCTTTGAGATAGCGTTATTTTCGAGGTCGTCTTTTTGCATGCCTCAATTTCAAATGCAAAAAATTAAAAACTTACATATATGAAAAAACTGGAAATTGCTTTTGCTAAAACAGCAGCGGAAGCAGAAAAATTTATGTGTCAGGGCTATTGCCCGGTGGAGTGTTCTTACGGGGGCGTGTCTATTGTAGATAATTTGGATATGGATCACCATGGTGTAACTGCTGATGGTCGGGATTTGTCTAAATTAGAATCTGTAGCAATCCGCGCTTATCGCGATTGTTACGGAAAACGCTACCAAGACCCGCGTTTTGTAATCAGCCATATTGATGCCGATTGTACTTTTGCAATCGCTTCGCTGGCAGGTTATATTCCGTCAGCGGCCAATAAGAACAATAAGTTCTTGAAAGGCAAAATGGCGGAAACCATGAGTCGCGATTTTTCAGCTTTGGCCGGAACAATCGCGCTTTTGGATACCGACCCCGTCGGATTAGACCGTATGGAATTGCCTTATGGTAAACTGTTGTCCTTGTGGCATATGTTTTACTCAGGGGTTGGTTCTAACGCGGAACTGTCCGTTCACGGTTGGCGCAAACTGATGTTCTCAGATGAGGAGATGCTAGCTCCTTTTTTTGAGGCTGCCGTGAAAGAACAGGAGCGTCTCGTGGCAAAAGCCGAAGCCGATATGGCTGAACGCAGCGTGAAAGAGGAGGGTATTCTCGTTATCCGCGGCGCCAGCGTGTTTGGTTTCGATACCTGGTACGGTAAAAAGGACGGTAACGTTCGCGTTGCTTCTTCCTGGCAGAATCCGGTGGTGGTTGCTCTTTATAATGAAGGCAACATTATTATCGGTACGCCTTGTGCGGAAGTAGCCGAAGAAATGTTTGGAGAGAATGGGCTGAAGAAGGTTTATGCAAAGCTGAATGAGCTTTACGGACTGACCGAGGGCAACGGTTTCGGCGGCCATGTCGGAATCGGCGGATCTCCTAGAAACATGAGAATGAGCTATGACGATGTCAAAAACATTGCTCTGGTGCTCAATTATTATCGGTTCTGAAAATTATTTTCCTTCTCCTTGCGGAGGCGTTAAGAGAAAGAGGTGCAGGTTTTGCACCTCTTTCTTTTTGGGGCGGGATAATCAATTAGTTTGATTTGTCGTGAAAGCGGAGATATAAGAATTATATCGAAAATGTGTAACCATTAAATCAGGTGAAAAAGATGATAAAAGAATTAGCAATTTTATTGTTGGGTGCCGCTGTTTTATGGGGGTGCGACAATACCAACGCCCGCGTTGAAGAATATTGCGGCGTTTATGAGGGGACGCTGCCGGCAGCCGATGCTCCCGGCATTAAAACAACAATCAGTTTGGACCGCAATCATCATTTTACGATGAAGTCGGTTTATATTGACAAGAAAGACGGAACGTTTAACGAGCAGGGAACTTACAGCCGTGACAGCAATGTGCTGGCGCTTCGGGCGGCAGACGATGACGTGAGCTATTACAAAATTGAGCCCGGTCAGCTGCGGCGTTTGAATATGGACAAAAAACCGGTTGAGGGAGCTTTAGCCGAGCATTATGTTTTGAAGAAAGTTTCCGGCTGCAAGTAAGCGAATTCAAGTATTCCTGAAAAGTGTTTCTGTAAAATATATTGACAAAAAAATAAAAAGATATATATTTAGTTAAAAATATAACCGCAAAACAAATAAAACTATGGCAAAACAAGATGCTGTACAAAGAGCATGTGAAATGTTTAATGCTCCCGGAAATCAGGTTCCCCAGTTGGCAAGAGAGTATGCAAATGCTTTATGTCGGAAATACGGAGGTTGTTCCGAGGTTATTATAACCGCTTTTGCTCACTATGCGCAGATTGAAGAAAAGCTTCCGTGCAGAGATTCTCTGTATTCGGCCAATTCTGAAGACCGGCAGTTTTTTGAGGAGATTAAGTCTCTTCTTGCAGAATTTTCTTCAAAGTAAGGAAATGCGGCAAGTTAATTTTCAGCCCCTCGTGCAGAGGGGCTTTTTTTATGCTTTTTGAATTTTTGGCACGATAGTTGCATATACAAAAGCAGATGTTACATTATCCGTTTTTATTGGGGAGAATAAACTTATGGATAATACCAAATACATAGCTCTTTCGCGCCAGATGGCCCTGTGGAAGCAGATGGATATCGTTTCCAACAATATGGCCAACATGAATACCAGCGGTTACAAACAGGATGATGCCGTTTTTTCGTCTTATCTGGTGCAGACGCCGGAGGCAACCGGTTTTGGCCGGGTTCCGGTTTATTTTACGCAGGATTACGGGCAATATCAGGATTTCCGCGAAGGAGCAATCGTCAATACCGGCAATACTTTTGATTTGGCATCTCGCGGCGATGTTTTCTTCGCGATTGAGACAAATCAAGGGGAAATGTACACCAAAAAAGGCAGCTTTACACTTGATGCCAACGGTCAATTGGTGACGATGGAAGGGCAGACCGTTTTGTCGGAAAACAACGAGCCGCTCTTTTTTGCACCGGGGGAAAAAGACATTTCAATTGCCAGCAACGGCGATGTGACAACCGAAAACGGAACCATCGGCCGGCTTAAGCTGGTAAAATTTGCCGATAATCGAAAACTGATGAAAGTTGCAGACACAATGTTTCGCAATACGGCGGACAATGCCATGACTGTCGGGCCGGAAGACGCCCAGGTGGTGCAGGGGGCTTTGGAACAGTCGAACGTCAATTCGATTACCGAAATGACCAAAATGATCAAATTACAGCGCTCTTACGAGATTGTTCAGAGTATGATTGATGAAGAACATGAGCGCTTGTCAAACACAATTACAGCTTACTCGCAGCTGGCTTAATTATAAAGGGGAGAAAATATGAGATCTTTAGCAATCGGCGCAACCGGCATGCTGGCCCAGCAGACGAACGTTGACGTTATTTCCAACAATATTGCCAATATGAACACGACGGCTTATACCAAGCGCCGGGCCGAATTTAACGACCTGTTGTATCAGAATATCATTCGTCCGGGTGCGACGTCTTCGGCTGCGCAGACAGTGGTTCCGTCCGGCATTCAGCTCGGTTTGGGTGTGCGTACCGCGGCAATTTATCGGATTACCGGCGGTACCGGTTTGACCAACACCAACAATTCTCTGGATTTGGCTATTCAGGGGCGCGGTTATTTTCAGATTGAACTGCCGGAAGGCAAAGGTATTGCCTATACCCGCGACGGCGCTTTTCAGAAGAACGGCGACGGCGTGATCGTAACGCATGACGGTTATATTGTTCAGCCGGAGATTACCATTCCCGACGATGCAACGGAAGTTTATATCAACAACTCCGGCGAAGTTTGGGTTAAACAGGACGGCGAGACCGATGAGGTCAACGTCGGGCAGCTGGAACTGGCGACTTTTGTGAATGAGGCCGGTTTGGAAGCCATGGGGCAAAACCTGCTGCTGGAAACACAGGCTTCCGGAGCGCCGATTGTCGATAATCCGGATGTGGAAGGTTTCGGCTCCATTTTGCAGGGATATCTGGAAACGTCAAACGTTAATCCGGTATCGGAGATTACGGAACTGGTTTCGGCCCAACGCGCTTATGAAATGAACTCAAAGATTATTCAGACTTCGGATCAGATGTTAAATACGATTACGCAATTGAGATAACGGTGAAATGAAAGTCGTTTTTATGAAAAAAGGGATTATCTTCGGTTTATTAATGTTAATATTGGGTGCCTGTGAGGTTCGGGCGGAAGAGGCAGCAGAGAATCTGCTGATGGTGAGTGAAGATGAAATATCAGAAGCAATCAAAAAAGAGTTTGTGGAGCAAGGGCGGCCTGAGGCTGTTGATTTGGAATTTTTTGGTGGGCAGACTGTCTTTCAAATCGAAAATGCTCGAAAAGCTAAGATCCTGGTTGAAAAACTGAGAACCGACGAACTCTCGAACAAGTTTTCCTGCTCGGTGGAAATTTTTGCCGACGGAAAAGCCTTTGCACGGACTGCCGTTTCCGGGAAATATTATGTTTTGGGAGAAATTTATGTTCCCGCCCGCAATATTGACAAGGGAGAGCTGATTACGCCGGATATGTTGAAGACAATAACGGTGCGCATGAACCGGGTTAAGCCGATGTTTGTGACCGAAAAAGACAAGTTGGTGAACAAAGAGGCCAAAAAATATCTGAAAGAAGGTAAAATTGTAACCGACCGTGACATCGGCGAGAAAATTCTGATTAAGAAAAACGATTTGATTACCGTGGTTTATAAAACGGATAAAATGCAAATTACGGCCCGCGGGCAGGCACGTCAGGACGGTGTGAAAGGCGAGCGGATCGAAGTTGAAAACACCAAAAGCAAGAAAGTGCTGGTCGGCACGGTTGTCGATGCCGAAACGGTTTATATTGATGTCCAATAGAGGGGAGCTATGGTCATGACTGACAAACAACAAAATTTATGCAGGCTGGCGGCGCTGCTGCTGATGGCAACATCGCTCAGCGGCTGCAATACCTGGTCGCGGCTGACCAGCATCGGCAAAGAGCCGGAGCTGGCGCCGATACAAAATCCGGTGGATGCGCCGGGCTATCAGGCGGTTTCGATGCCGATGCCGGCGAAGCCGGAACAATATGCCGGGGCCAATTCTTTGTGGAAGAAAGGTTCTTCGGGATTTTTCCAAGACCAGCGGGCCGCCAAAGTGGGCGATATTATCACGGTTAACATCGAGGCTTCCGACAATGCGTCGATGAAGAACAAGACCGAGCAATATCGTGATGACAACGAAGATACGGTAAATATCAATACTCTGGCCGGTTATGAAAAATATGCCAAGGATTATCTGCCGGATACGGTCGATACGTCAGATTTGTTCAATGTAATGTCAAACCACGATGTTCAGGGCGAAGGCAAAATCAATCGTTCCGAGAAAATTAACATGACCATGGCGGCGGTGGTAACGCAGGTTTTGCCGAATGACAATCTGGTGATTGAAGGAACACAGGAAATCAGGGTGAACTATGAGCTTCGCCAGCTGACGGTGCGCGGCATTATCCGCCGGGCGGATATCAAATCCGACAATACCATCGAATCGAGCAAAATTGCCGAACTGCGTGTTTCTTACGGCGGTCGGGGTACGGTTTCGGATATGCAGGAGCCGAGATACGGCCGTCAGCTGCTGGATATTCTGTCGCCGTTTTAAGCTATTCAAGGCTTTATGTAAGGCCGGTCTGAAATTCCGACAGCGGATACTGTTTTGTTTCCTTCAACAGGAAAAACGGAATTTCAGGCTGAAAGGCCGGAATTATTGACCCTTTGCGAATCGGATATTCTCCCCATTCTTATCCGGTTCGTCCGGGAGAGAAAGAACTTTGCGAGGTATTTCTCTCCGCTGCGCCGAAGGCCTGTCCATCTCCCCATTCGGGCAGGCCCGAAACGCATAAAGTTGTGGATGTCTGGTTATTGCTGTTTAAATAGCCGGGGAATGAAACTATATTGTGTGTGAACTATTTAATTTTTGAGGAAGTAAACATGAATAATAATGACCAAGTTAAAAATGCTGAGAAAGAAGCGGTAATCCTGCTTAATCAGGCAATGGCCCTGGCCAAGGCTTCGATGAGCAATAACGAGCATGAGATTATCCGCGCTCTGGACAGCAATTTGAAACTTTGGGTGGAAATAGAAACATCGTTGAAGAGTGCAAAGAATTTGCTTCCCGAAGATATTAAAGCCAATTTGATGAAATTGTCCAAGTTTGTTGAGCGGATGATTCTGTCAAAAGGTTTGAAAATGACCAAAACCGATTTTGACTGCCTGGTCAATATCAATATGCAGATTTCCGAAGGTCTGATTGAAGCGGTTAAAAACAATCTGGCCCGGGAGGAGGCTTTCTCGCTGCTGAAATGTGCGGTTGACCTGTCGAATGCCCGCGAAAACAACAGTACGTCCGACTTAATCAGCGCTCTGGACAACAATATGAAGCTTTGGGTTTATATCAAAACGCTGGCTTCCGATGAAAAAAATCCGCTGCCGCGCGAAACCAAAGGAAATTTGATTAAGCTGGCGGATTATGTTTCCAGCCGCACGCTTGAGGTCGGCAATCTTATCGGCCGTGCCCGGCGCGTCGCACTTGTTGGCAACGACAATCTGCGGACGCTCCGAAAGCTCGGCACCATACTGCTCGAGCTCACGGTTGATGATGCGGTAGTCCTCAACCGGATCGCGATCCTCAAAACCACCCGTCATGTCGACGACGTGCATGATCAGGGCCGTACGCTCAATGTGGCGCAGGAACTGGTGACCCAAGCCCTTGCCCTCGCTCGCGCCCTCGATGAGACCGGGGACGTCGGCAACGACGTAAGAATATTCGCCGGCACGCACCATGCCGAGGTTCGGCACGAGCGTGGTAAACGGGTAGTCAGCGATCTTGGGGCGGGCGGCACTCATGCGCGCAATGAGCGATGACTTACCCACCGAGGGAAAGCCCACGAGCGCGGCATCAGCCATAAGCTTCATCTCGAGCTCGATCCAGTGCTCCTCGGCCGGCTCGCCCAGCTGAGCGAACGCGGGCGCGCGGCGCACCGACGTCACCAAGTGCGTGTTGCCCAGGCCGCCGGGCGCCACGACAACGCGCTCGCCATCGTGAACGAGGTCGGCAATCTCGAACATCGGGGTCTGCGTCTCGGGGTCGAGCTCGCGCACCACGGTACCCATAGGGACCTTGAGAATCAGGTCCTCGCCGCTCTTACCGTTACGACGGGCACCCTGCCCGTGCGTGCCGCGCTCGGCGCGGAAGTGATGCTTAAAGCGGTAATCGATCAGCGAAGACAGCTGAGCATCGGCCTGGATGACGACATTGCCGCCACGACCGCCGTCGCCGCCATCGGGGCCGCCCTTGGGGACAAATGCCTCGCGCCTAAACGACATGCATCCGGCTCCGCCGCCGCACACGTTAATGCGGCTGATATCGGTGAACTGTGACAACAGAATCGCCTCCTACAAAAAGAGGGAGACCCTTGAATCCTAAAACTCAAGTGCCTCCCACATATGTGCTCTATGAAGGGTGAATTACGCGTTCGCGAGCGGGCGTACGCTGACCCTGTGCTTGATACCCTTGTGGAACTCAACGGTACCGTCGACCAGCGCGAACAGCGTGTCGTCCTTACCACGGCCAACGTTCTCACCCGGGTGGATGTGCGTGCCGTGCTGACGGACGAGAATCGTGCCCGTGGTTACCGTCTGGCCGGCATAGCGCTTCGTGCCAAGGCGCTGACCGCGGGAGTCACGGCCATTACGGGAGGAACCGAGTCCTTTTTTGTGTGCCATTGTGTATACCTACTCTTTCGTTACGAGTGTAATCTACTCGGCGACGGGAGCCTCGGCAACAGCCTCAGCCTCTGCCTTGACAGCCTTCTTGGCGCGGGAGGTAGCCTGAACCTTCACGATCTTCAGCTTGGTGAGCTGCTGACGGTGACCCTTCAGACGACGATAGCGCTTGCGCTTGTGGAACTTGAAGACCAGCTGCTTCTCGCCCTTGAACTGCTCAACGATCTGAGCGGTAACCTTGGCCTTGGCCAGCTTGTCGGGATCGGTGACGATCTTCTTACCATCGTTGAGGAAGATAACCGGCAGGGTGACCTTGTCGCCCTCATTGCCCTCGATCTTCTCGACGGTGATGACATCGTCGGTGGCGACCTTGTACTGCTTGCCGCCCGTGTTAACGATTGCGTACATGTTTACTTGCCCTTCATGCATCAGTTAGTGCAACAGCCGAATATAGTAGCAGGCGAAAATACCCCCGTCAACGAGTATGTGGAGCAAATCCACAAGTTCGCACAGGTATGGGGCTGACGAGTCGGCCCTCGTCGTCCTCGCATGCTTGATTCTGACGCTCGACATCGTAGGAGCAGATGGTCACGAGGTCTTGCATACCGGTGGAAACAATAGGTGCATCCACGCCCGGGGTCAAGCCCTGCAACAAAACATCAGCAGCGGAAAGCAAAATTTCCGGACGCATGGTTTCCAGTTGGGGTAATACCAGCAAACGATATTTCATTCCGCTAGGCA
>ENA-ORTG01003089-ORTG01003089.1-human-gut-metagenome-genome-assembly--contig:-NODE-3089-length-12237-cov-3.189460_pt1 | contig 12237 bp, 9 predicted proteins | sample MGYA00241906_ERZ509176 | MGnify/ENA primary metagenome ERZ509176 (study PRJEB26280, sample SAMEA2338811) | human gut metagenome | biome: human gut; feature: human-associated habitat; material: faeces...
AAAAATCCGCAGAGCGCGGCTTTGTCACAACACTGCTGTGCAGGGAAAAGGAGCTTGGCGGTCAGCTGCGGCTGGCAGCATTACCTCCGAAAAAGGAGGGTCTGCTGGATTATATTGCCTACATGAAAGCAACCCTTGCGGAGCTAGGCGTTACCGTTTTGACAGAAACAGAAGCAACGCTTGATTTTATTAAAGAAAGAAAACCGTATTTTACGGTTGTGGCAACAGGCAGTCAACCCGAAAAGCAGCCAATTGAAGGCTTGTCTGATGAAAAATATTTTACGGCGCAGGAAATCTTGCAGATGCCGGAAGAAAAAATTGCGGAAATGCTTCAAGGAACTGTGGCAATTCTGGGCGGCGGCGCAGTTGGTTTGGAAACGGCAGCATTTCTGGCGCAGCGTCTGCCGGAGGGCGCAGCGGAATTCGGGATTAAGATTATCGAGCAGAAGGAAAAAATGGGCATGGACATGGGCGCAATGGCGCGTCCGCTGTTAAATGAATTGAAGAAAAAGAATGTCAGCTTTTTGACAACTACCACCGCAACGCTGATGGATGGCAGCAAGCTGTATGTCAAAATCGGCGAAATGACGCTGTTTGTTTCCGCGGATACAGTTATCTGGGCAGGCGGCGGCGAGCCTGTTGTGGATACGGAGCTGACCATGTGGCTGATGGATGAGCGGATGAGCTATGCCGTTGTGGGGGATGCAAATGAAATCGGCGATGGTGGCACAGCAATCAAAGATGCGTATGAATTGTACACACATTTGTACCTTGCATGACAAGATTTGTGTATATTGTATTTTTTTAAGATATTGATGAAATATTTTTCGGCAGATATTGCCAAGAGAAAAACATTGTGCTATATTTAGTACAAGTGTTAAATAATTGCCAAGAAATCAGGGAAAATCGCAGTACATTCTCGTTGGCAATGAAAAAAATACTGAGAAATATCACCATTTTTCTTGGAAAGGAAGCGGAAAGTTATGGATTTTATCAAAAGAACATGGGCAGAAATTGACTTGGATGCACTGGATTACAACATCAAGAGCATCAAATCCAAAATGGAACCCGAGCATAAGGTTATGGGTATTGTAAAGGCGGATGCGTATGGTCATGGTGACGGCTTTGTAGCACGCAAGCTGCAGGCTGGCGGCTTCGACTGGTTCGGCGTTTCCAACATCGAAGAAGGTATGAGCCTGAGAAACGAAGGCATCACAAAACCCATTCTGGTTCTTGGCTACACACCCGCAAGCTGCGTAGAAATTCTTTGCCAGCAGAGCATTACAAACGCAATCGTCGGGATTGAACATGCAAGAAGCCTGCAGGAAGCGGCAGCAGCAGCAAATGTTGTTGTAGAAGGTCATATTAAACTGGATACAGGTATGACTCGTGTTGGTTTCCAGACAGATGATGCAGACTTCGATCAGTCCCTGAAGGATATCATTGAAGTAAGCAAAATGCCCAACGTAAAGATTACAGGTATCTTTACACACCATGCAGTTGCTGACTCCTACACAGGTGATAACCCCGATTTCACAAGAATGCAGTTTGCTCGCTTCGATAAAATGGTAACAGCTTTGCAGGATGCAGGCGTACATGTTGGTCTCCGCCACTGTGCAAACAGCGCAACCACAATCGCTTATCCCGAAAGACATATTGATATGTGCCGTTCCGGTATCATTACATACGGTATGCTGCCCTCCGATGAATGCGAAGGCATGATTGATTTGAAGCCTTTGATGACAGTAAAATCCACAATCGGTCTGGTAAAGCATGTTCCCGCAGGCTCTCAGCTGTCCTACGGCAGAACCTATACAGCAGAAACAGACAGAAGAATTGCTACCATCCCTATTGGCTATGCAGATGGTTACAACAGAGCATTGTCCAACAAGGCTAAAATGATTGTTCATGGTAAATATGCACCCGTTGTTGGTCGTGTCTGCATGGACCAGCTGATGATTGATGTTACAGATATTCCCGAAGCAAAAATGGGGGATGAAGTTATCGTTGTTGGTACAGATGGCGATAAGCACTTCACATTTGACGATATGGCTGCAATCCTTGGCACAATCAACTATGAACTGCCTTGCGTATTGACAAAGCGTGTTCCCCGTGTTTATAAAGAAAACGGCGAAATCGTTGGTATCGTAGACCATGTTCTGCATCAGTACAGATAAGAAAAATTGAAATAAAAGAGGAGTGGCTTTTGCCGCTCCTTTTTTGAGTTGAAAGATTTTTCGGTTGAAAAAAGACATCCCATCGTAAAGATGAGATGTCAATTTTTTTGTCTGATAAAGCTGTAGGCTTACAGCTTTGCAATGACCGCGTCCGCAAATTCCTCTGTGCTTGCGGTGCCGCCCATATCCTGCGTCAGTGTTTTCCCTTCGGAAATGACATCGGTTACGGCTTTTTCGATTGCCGCTGCCGCCTTTGCCTCGCCCAGATGTGCCAGCATCAGGGAAGCGGAAAGGATGCAGGCAGTCGGGTTGATTTTGTGCTGTCCTGCAATATCGGGAGCAGAGCCATGGATAGGCTCGAAAATTGCACCGTCCTTGCCGATATTTGCGCTGGGGGTCAGACCAAGACCGCCAACCAGACCTGCACACAAGTCGGAAACGATATCGCCGTAAAGGTTCGGGCAGACCAGAACATCATATTCCTCAGGGTGCATCACCAGACGCATACACATGGCATCGACAATGCTGTCTGTAAATTCGATTTGCGGATATTCCTTTGCAATCTCTCTTGCAACATCCAGAAACAGACCGTCTGTGCATTTCATGATGTTTGCCTTATGTACGGCTGTTACTTTTTTTCTTCCTTCTCTTACGGCATATTCAAAGGCGTAACGGCAGATGCGCTCGCAGCCCTTTCTGGTAATCAGCTTGATGCTTTCTGCCGCATCCTCGCCAACCATGTGTTCAATCCCTGCATACAGGTCTTCTGTATTTTCGCGCACGATAACAAGGTCAATATGATCATATCTTGTGATTACGCCGGGGTAGGTTTTGGCAGGGCGCACGTTTGCATAAAGGTCAAAAGTTTTGCGCAGTGCTACGTTTACGCTGCGGAAGCCCTTGCCAACAGGGGTCGTAATAGGCCCTTTCAGCGCAACACCGTTCTTGCGGATGGAATCAATGACATGGTCGGGCAGGGGCGTGCCGTATTTTTCAATCATGGCTGCGCCTGCTTCCATTTCATCCCATTCAATGGCAACGCCGGTTGCCTCTACAACGCGCTTCGCTGCTGCAACAACCTCAGGGCCGCTGCCGTCCCCGGGGATAAGAGTTACTTTATGTGCCATATTATTTTGCCTCCTTTGTATAGTTCAGCAGACCGCCTGCGAGCAGAATGTCGCACTGTCTTGCGGAAATATTCAGTCTTGTGGGGATTTCTTCGCCGGTACGCACCAGTGTTACCATTACGTTCTGTCCCTCTACTGCGCCTTTGATCTGGTCTGCGGCATATTTGATGACAAATTCGTCCCCAAGGCGGATGTTGTCATAGTCCCATTCGTTTACGAATACCAGAGGTAGAATACCGTTGTTAATCAGGTTTGCCATGTGGATACGCGCGAAGGATTTTGCGATAACACCCTTTACGCCAAGCTGCAGGGGAGCCAGTGCCGCATGCTCGCGGCTGGAGCCCTGCCCGTAGTTCTGCCCTGCAATGATAAAGCCGCCGCCTGCCGCCTTTGCTCTTGCGGGGAATTCAGGGTCGCAGGGGGTCAGGCAGTAATCTGCCAGATAGGGTACGTTGGAACGGAAGGGCAGAAGCTTCGCGTTGGAGGGCATGATGTGGTCTGTTGTGATATTGTCCTCTACCTTAATCAGCGCGCCGCCCTTGATTTCCTTGGGTACCTTTGTGTTTTTGGGGAAGGGCTGAATATTGGGGCCTCTGACAACCTTTACACATTCGCCTTCGGGTGCAGGAGGAATGATGAGGTTATCGTTTACCATGAAATGCTCAGGCATGGAAACCAGAGGGGCTTCTCCCAGTGTATGGGGATCTGTCACAACGCCTGCCAGCGCGGATGCAACGGCTGTTTCGGGGCTGACGATATAAACCTGTGCGGATTTTGTCCCGCTTCTGCCTTCAAAGTTTCTGTTGATGGTACGCAGGGAAATCGCATTCGTTGCAGGAGCCTGTCCCATGCCGATGCAGGGGCCGCAGCCACATTCCAGAATACGCGCGCCTGCGGAAATAATATCTGCCAGTGCGCCGTTTGCCGCCAGCATATTCATCACCTGCTTGGAGCCGGGTGCGATAACCAGACTGACATCGGGATGAACGGATTTGCCCTTTAAGAGTGCCGCAACCGTCATCATATCGGTATAAGAGGAATTGGTGCAGGAGCCAATCGCAACCTGATCCACCTTCAGACCTGCAACATCCTTTACCTGCTTGATATTATCGGGGGAATGAGGGCAGGCAACCAGAGGTGCGATTTCATCCAGAGCAATCGTTACTTCCTCATCATAGGTCGCATCTGTGTCAGCGGAAAGTTCTATCCAATCCTCACCGCGTCCCTGCGCGTCAAGGAATCTTTTTGTCACCTCGTCAGAAGGAAATACGGATGTGGTTGCGCCCAGCTCTGCGCCCATGTTTGTGATGGTTGCTCTCTGGGGAACGGAAAGTGTTTTTACGCCTTCGCCTGCATATTCCATCACCTTGCCGACACCGCCTTTAACGGACAGGCGGCGCAACACCTCAAGAATAACGTCCTTTGCCGTTACCCAGGGGGAAAGCTTGCCTGTCAGGTTCACGCGGCAAACCTTGGGCATAGCCAGATAATACGCACCGCCACCCATTGCAACGGCTACATCCAGACCGCCTGCGCCAATCGCAAGCATCCCGATACCGCCGCCTGTAGGGGTGTGGCTGTCAGAGCCGAGCAGGGTTTTGCCGGGCTTGCCGAAGCGCTCCAGATGCACCTGATGGCAGATGCCGTTGCCGGGCTTGGAAAAATAAATCCCATGCTTGCTTGTCACTGTCTGGATATATTTATGGTCATCTGCGTTTTCAAAGCCTGTCTGCAGGGTGTTGTGGTCGATGTAAGCAACAGATTTCTCTGTTTTGACACGGGGAATCCCAATGGCTTCAAACTGCAGATACGCCATGGTGCCTGTGGAGTCCTGTGTCAGTGTCTGGTCGATTTTGATGGCGATTTCCTTCCCTGCCACCATTTCACCGGATACCAGATGGTTTTTAATCAGTTTTTCGGTAATATTCATACCCATATTCTCTTCCTCCTAAGAAAACTGTTTGATGAAATTTTATTTTTTTAACAAATCCTTCTTACAGAAGCCCTGCCTGCTTTGCCAGCTCCGGCAGAAGCGCGCATGTGGCTGCCTCCATCTCTTCCTCACTGATGAAGGTCATACGCCCGTCGCTGTACTGCTTATCTACCCATTCCTTGAGGATAGCAGTGCGAGGGTCATTCTTGCTGATTTTGCTTTCGCCCTCCAGATGCAATGTCTGGTTCAGCCAGTATGCAACGCCGGCAAGACCGGAGTTTTTGTTGACCTCTACGCTGAGGGGGCGGTTCAGCAGCTTTGCTGTATTGAAGATGTTATAAATTTCCTCATCCTTCGCAACGCCGTCTGCGTGAATACCGGCTCTGGTTACATTAAAGTCACGCCCGACGAAGGGGGTGCGAGGGGGGATTTTATAGCCAAGCTCTTTTTCATAAAATTCTGCGATTTCCGTAATCACGGTAGGGTCCATGCCATCTAATGTTCCTCTCAAGGAAGCATATTCCATTACCATTGCTTCGAGAGGGGTGTTGCCTGTGCGTTCCCCGATGCCCAAGAGAGAGCAGTTTACGGAGGAACAGCCATATAGCCATGCCGTTGTGGAATTGACAACCGCCTTATAGAAATCGTTATGCCCATGCCATTCCAGTAATTCGGAAGGGATCTGCGCAAAGTGGTTTACACCATAAATGATACCGCCGACAGAACGGGGCAGGGTAGCACCGGGGTAAGGCACGCCGTAGCCCATCGTATCACAGAAGCGGATTTTTACGGGCAGCTGATATTTATCCATCAGCTTTTTCAGCTCCGTTGCAAAGGGAACCACGCAGCCATAGAAATCGGCTCTTGTGACATCCTCAAAATGACAGCGAGGGGTAATGCCCATATCCAGAGCAGCCTCTACAATTTCCAGATAGCCGTCGATTGCCTGCTTTCTGGTTTTGTGCAGCTTATTGAAAATGTGATAGTCGGAGCAGGAAACCAGAATCCCACATTCGGGCATTCCCATTTCCTTGACCAGCTTGAAGTCCTCCTTTGTGGCACGAATCCATCCTGTGATTTCGGGGAATTCATAGCCTAGCTCGCGGCATGCTTCGATCGCCCTGCGGTCATTTTCGCTGTAAAGGAAAAATTCGCACTGTCTGATTTTGCCCTTGGGGCCGCCTAAGCGGTGCAGCATATCATACAGCGTTGCGATCTGCTTTGCCGTATAGGGAGCGCGAGACTGCTGTCCGTCACGGAAGGTGGTATCTGTCAGCCAGATTTCCTCAGGCACATTCATGGGTACCTGACGGTAGTTGAACGTAACCTTCGGCACTTCGTCATAGCTGTAGTTATCACGATACAGGTTGGGCTCAGGAATATCCTGAAGGCTGTATTTATAGCGTCTGAGTTCCAAAAGATTGGTTTTGTCGTTATAAGTGATCAAAGTTCTCACTCCTTCTATCTGGATTTGTTTATCATACAAAAACAAGTGCTTTGCACGATGTTTTATATTTATAGAATATATCAATCATAGTGCCGTCTGTCAAGAGAAAACGATAAAAAAATTGAATATATGACAAAATGATGAAAAATCATGTTTTATTTGAATCTACAAGGTTTTTTAAAAAATACAATAAAAATTTTTCTATAGAAAACAATAAATTATTTCGATATATTAGTTTTTGTCTTAGAAAATAATTCGGAAATTCTATAGATAAATTATGATAGATTTTCTGTTTTTGAAAGAAAGCCGTTGATTTTGCGTGAAAAATAGGGAGACCTGTGCTATACTCAGAAAAGATAGGAGTGAGGTGTATGATTGAGCGATTTCCCGTTTGGGCACCCGGGGAGCATGGCATGGAGCGGCGGAGGGTTTATATCTACCTGCCCGATGAATATTACGAGAAGCCCAAGCGACAGTATCCTGTTTTATACATGTTTGATGGGCATAATGTTTTTTATGATGAAGATGCTACCTACGGCAAAAGCTGGGGGATGGAGCAGTATTTGCAGAAAAGCGGCAGAAAGCTGATGGTGGTTGCGCTGGAATCGAGCCGCGCGCCTGATTATGGCAGACTAAAGGAATATGCCCCTTTTTCGTTTACCACAGAGGAAACGGGCGGAATTATCGGCAACGGGGATATCACTATGGATTGGATTGTCCATGTTCTCAAGCGGACAGTAGATACCCAGTACCGCACCAAGGCAGACCGCAGGCATACCTTTCTGGCAGGCTCCTCTATGGGAGGACTTATGACACTTTATGGGCTTCTGGCGTATCCGGAGGTCTTTTCGCGCGGCGCGGCACTCTCACCTTCACTCTGGATTGATGCGGAAAAGGTCAAGGCGATGATTCGGCATGCCAGAGTGAAACGAAATACTGTGCTTTATATGGATTACGGCGCACTGGAATTTGCCGATCATCCGCATAGCCGCAGTCTCTTTGCGGAAGTCAGTGCATTGCTGATAGAAAAGCGTGTTCTGCTCAATAGTCGCATTGTCCCGCGGGGAACCCACTGTGAAGCAAGCTGGGAAAAGCAGATTCCGTTTTTTATGAAAACGCTGTTTGAATAAGGCGCAATCCGAACAAAAGATAACAGGAGGGATGTTCTATGAAAAATTTTGTATTTCTTTCCCCGAATTTCCCAACAAATTATTGGAAATTCTGTAAAGAGCTGAAGGACAACGGCATGCGCGTACTGGGCATTGGCGATGAACCGTATGAGCAGCTGGATGAGAATGTGAAAAACAGCCTGCACGAATATTACAAGGTTGGCAGTCTGGAAAATTATGATGAGGTCTATCGTGCGGTTGCATTTTTTGCCTTCAAATATGGGCGGATTGACTGGCTGGAAAGCAATAACGAATACTGGCTGGAGCAGGATGCTAAGCTGCGGACGGATTTCAATATCACCACAGGCTTTCAGGTGCAGGATATGCCGCGGATGAAATATAAATCCAAAATGAAGGAAGCATACAGAGAGGCAGGGCTTGCAGTCGCGCGCTATACCCTTGTGGAAAGCCTGGAGGGCTGCCGCCGCTTTGTTGCCGAGGCCGGCTATCCCGTTGTGGCAAAGCCGGATAACGGCGTGGGTGCCTCCCATAATTTCAAGATTACGAATGACGAGGAGCTTGCGGCGTTCTATAAGCAGCGTCACGAAGGGGTTGTCTATATCATGGAGGAGTTTGTCAATGGTGAGGTCTGCTCCTATGATGCCATTATTGATTCCAAGGGGAATATTCTTTTTGAAACGGGCAACGTAACCCCCGGCTCCATCATGGATATGGTCAACCAAAGCGATGACTGCAAATTCTATATCGTGAAGGATTTGCCTGAGGACACCAAACGGGCAGGGCGCGCCACGGTGAAAGCCTTTGGCGTGAAAAGCCGCTTTGTGCATTTTGAGTTTTTCCGCCTGCGTCAGGATCAGAAGGGATTAGGCAGGAGGGGCGAAATTATGGCACTTGAGGTCAATATGCGTCCCTGCGGCGGCTTTGGCCCCGATATGATGGACTATGCAAACAGTACGGATGTCTATAAAATCTGGGCGGATATGATTGCCTTCGACCGCTCTACAAAGCCGGAGGGCGCGCATGCGTTCTGCGCCTATGTCGGCAGAAGGGATGGCAAGCAGTATCAGCTCAGCCACGAAGAAATCCTCTCGCGCTATGGGGATGCTGTCCGTATGTCCGGTCGCCTGCCGGATGCGCTGAGTGTTGCCATGGGCAATCAGTTCTATATGGCAACCTTCCCCGAAATGGCGGAGGTAGAAGCATTTTTTGCCGCAGTCTCGGCATTGGTGTAAAATTTTTTGATACGCATAAATAAAAAACGCCGTGAGAGAAGATTGTTCTCTGATACGGCGTTTTTGTTGTTTATTCGGAAATTCATCTGACAGGAATGGAAATCTCCATCAGAAATTTATCATAGAATCTCCATGAACCTCATGCGCTCTCTGCTGCCGGATTTTTCCCTCGGCAAAATTTCAGATAGAAAAGGATGCAGAGCATTACGGAAAGCAACGAACCGCCTGCCGAAGCCAACCCCATCGGGAACAGCGTATCGGGGAAGAGCATGGAAGCAAGATAGGACCCCGGTACACGCACAAGCAAAACCGAACTGATGTTGTGCAGGAAGGAAAGAACCGACTTGCCGCAGGCGCAGAAATAGCCGCTGAAGCTAAAATGAATCCCTGCAAAAACGCAGTCGAGGATATAGCTGCGCAGGTATTGTCCGCCGAAGCGAATGACCTCTGCGCCGCCTGCCGCCTGTCGGTCGGTAAAGAGTGCGACAAGCTGTTCCGCGCAGAGCTGTACCCCGATGCAGACGCAAAGCCCGAAGCCAACGGTAATGCAGATGGCATAGCGTAGGGTCTGTACAGCGCGTTCCGGCTTGCCTGCCCCGATGTTCTGCGCCCCCAGTGCCGAAACGGTGGAAAGCATGGAAGAGGGGACAAGGAACACAAACCCGATGATTTTTTCTACAATCCCGACTGCCGCAGCATCGTTCAGCCCTCTGCGGTTTGCAATAATCGTAATCACGATAAACGCAATCTGAATTAGCCCGTCCTGCAGGGCAACAGGTACACCAATCTGCAAAATCTGCCCCACAACAGGGCGGCGCGGATGGAAGTCCCCCTTGGAAAGAGAAATGCTTTTCCGCCTCAGAATCATAAACAGAGAAACCGCTACACTGATGGTCTGCGCAAGGGTTGTGCCGAGTGCCGCACCCGCAGGACCGAAGTCAAGCGCGCCAATGAAAAGATAATCCAGCATGATATTTGCCGCACATGCAATCGCAATGAAATACATCGGGCTTTTGCTGTCACCCATGCCACGGAAAATGGAGCTGATGATGTTATATGCCGTAATAAAGGGAATCCCCAGAAAGCAAATGGTCAGATATGCAACTGTGCCGTCTACCGCCTCCGCAGGGGTGGACATTACACCGACAATCGGGCGCACCAGAAGCAGCAGCACGACCGTCAGCACAATGGAAAGCCCAAAAAAGAGCGTCACAGTGTTGCCGACGTTTTCTGAAACCTGCTTATGGTTTCTGCCGCCCACTGCGCGCGCAATGCTGACGGTTGTCCCCATCGCAAGCCCTACGAGCATAACGGTCAGCATGTGCATCACCTGCGAGCCGATGGAGACGGCGGTCGTGCTGGCGACGCCTTCAAACTGGCCGATTATGAAGAGGTCGGCCAGACCGTAGAGCGTCTGAAGGAAGTATGAGAGCAGATATGGCAGCGAGAAATAGGCTATGTTTTTCAGTACGCTGCCGTTTGTAAGATTCTTTTCCAATGAGTTCACCGGATCGCTTAGAATATAAATCCGCCGCCGAGGACGTAGTCGCCGTCATAAAGCACGGCAGACTGCCCCACGGCGGGGGCGCGCACCGGCTCGTCGCAAATTATGCGCACGCCGTCTCCTTCAGGGTATACGGTGCAGGGAGGCATCTCCCATTTCGTGTGCCGCACGCGGACGTTCGCGCGGAACGACTCGGCGGGGCGGTCGATGAGCCAGTTGAAGTCTCTGGCACGGACTTCGGTTTTGAACATATCCTCCCACAGCGCAAGCTCGATAGTGTTATCCGCTGCGCTGATGCGGGAGATGTAGACCTTGCGCCCGTCGATAAGCCCAGGGCGGCGCTGGCCTACGGTGTAGCGGTGTATGCCCTCGTGCCGCCCGACGACCTCGCCGCGGAAGATGAAATCTCCCGCCGGCGGCAGCTCGGCGCGATATCCAGCCGATATAGTCCTTGTCGGGGATGAAGCATATCTCCATGCTGTCCGGCTTGTGCGCGACCGGCAGGCCGAATTCCTCGGCCAGCGCGCGCACCTGCTTTTTCTCGAAGCCGCCGAGCGGGAACACCGTGCGGCGCACCTGCTCGCGGCTTAAGCGGCAGAGCATGTAGCTCTGATCATTGGCGGGCATGCCTTTCATGAGCCTGCCGTTTTCCGTGCGGGCGTAGTGTCCGGTGGCTACAAGCTCCGCGCCGACGCGGTCGGCCTCGGCGAGCAGATTTTTGAACTTTGTGCTGGGGTTGCAGATTATGCAGGGGTTCGGCGTTTCGCCGCGCAGATACGCCTCCGTGAACGGACGGCATACATTGCGCTCAAGCTCGGCCTTGACGTCCAGCACCGTCAGCGGCACGCCGATGAACTCCGCCGTGTCTATCGCGCATTGCCGCGCGGCCTCGTCGGCGTTGTCCATATACAGGCCGTACACCTCATGTCCGGCCTTTTTCAGAAGCATGGTGGATACAGTGGAGTCCACTCCGCCGGAAAAGCCGAGAACGATCTTGCTCATCTTCCGCCCTCCATGTAGATCATCAGCACCGAAATGTCGGCCGGGGACACGCCGGAAATGCGGCTCGCCTGCCCAAAATTCTCAGGCCGGATCTTTTTCAGCTTCTCGCGCGCCTCCAGCCGCAGGCCGTTTATCGCGTCGTAGTCGATGTCGGCGGGCAGGGGGCGGCTCTCCATCCGCGTGAATTCCTCGACCTGCTTGAGCTGTCGCTTGATGTAGCCCTCGTATTTGAGACTTATCTCCGCCTGCTCCGTCACTGCGCGCGGAAGCTCCGGACGCTCGGGGTCAAATTCCGCGAGGTCGCGGTAGCTTATCTGCGGGCGGCGGATGAGATCAGCGAGCGAGCTGCCGGTGGATATCTCAGCCGTGCCGCGCGCCGTGAGCAGCGCGTTTATCCCGTCGCTCGGGGCGATATGCGTCTTTTCAAGGCGGCGCAGCTCCGCGTCCACGGCGGCGTATTTGTCGAGAACGCGCCGGTACTGCTCCTCGGAGACAAGCCCGATACGCAGGCCGATGCCGGAAAGGCGCTTGTCCGCGTTGTCCTGCCGGTGCAGCAGGCGGTACTCGCTGCGCGAGGTCATCATGCGGTACGGCTCGTTCGTGCCCTTGGTCACAAGATCGTCGATGAGCGTGCCGATGTAGCTCTCCGAGCGGGAGAGGACAAAGGGAGACTGCCCCGCGAGCC
>ENA-ORTG01003107-ORTG01003107.1-human-gut-metagenome-genome-assembly--contig:-NODE-3107-length-12184-cov-2.397477_pt1 | contig 12184 bp, 15 predicted proteins | sample MGYA00241906_ERZ509176 | MGnify/ENA primary metagenome ERZ509176 (study PRJEB26280, sample SAMEA2338811) | human gut metagenome | biome: human gut; feature: human-associated habitat; material: faeces...
TATTTTAGCGTCATAAACGCGTGCGCGTCACAAATAATTGGCAGTATAGCTCAGTTGGTAGAGCACAGATATGCATACGTGATAATACATGTGCGCAGCTCTTTTGTCACAAGTTCGAGTCTTGTTTCAGGCGCCACTTGATTATGAAACCAGCTTAGCTGGTTTTTTTTATTATATATATAAGGAGAAACTATGACAGAATCCGAATGGTTTGAACAACTTTTTAATCGCATATCCCACTCCAAATTTAGGAGCAGTTTTCATCTGAAACAAAAAGATAAGGAGTATATACAAGCCAAAGGAATGGACACCATTGAAAAACATGCCATAGATTTTGTTGAAAAAAGATTAGCTCCAGCCTATATCCCCAACGACGGTAAACAAACACCTTTCAAAGGACACCCTGTATTCATTGCCCAACATGCTACTGGCTGTTGTTGCAGACAATGTTTATATAAATGGCATAAGATCAAACCCAATCAGCCTCTAGGCCCCAAACAAAAAGCATATATTGTTAAAGTATTAATGACGTGGATTCATAAAGAAGTCGATTAAGAAATTGACTTCTTTTTTTTCTTGACTATACTATTCATGGAATTAAATATCGAATATATATTTATACTATGTGTATTATATATAAATGATATAGGAGATGATCTTATGAAAAACCATATGGAAATTCCGTGGCACGAGTATACAAACAAAGATTCAAAAGTTAAGATTGAAAATGCAAGTCTTACAGAAAAATCCTCCGTTATAGGAAGAATTGGATTGATGCTTCTAGCCTGTGGTACAGGTGCATGGCGAGTCAGAAGTTCTATGAACACCATCGCTAGTGAATTAAATATCACATGTATTGCCGACATTGGACTTACAAATATTTCCTACACATGCATTGATGGAATTAAGTCACACGCCCAATCCTTGTCCTTACATAATACAAGTGTCAATACATCCAAGCTTGCTCGTATGGAAGACTTTGTCTATCACTTTAAAGACGAATGTAAAACATGCACATGCAACGAAATACATGATCAACTTGATCAAATTGAAAATATTCACTCTAGTTACTCCCCCATTATTCTAGGACTTGCAGCTGCTCTTGCCTGTAGCTGTTTTACCTTTCTACTTGGAGGTGGCCCCATTGAAATGCTTTGTGCCTTTGTGGGGGCGGGACTTGGCAATACACTTCGAATGAAACTGATTAAACATAACTACACTCTATTCTTAAATGTCGCTGCCAGTGTTTCTTTAGCCTGCCTTGCATATGCCTTATTATTTAATTTTTTAGAAACCTATTTTGGCATATCCACACAACACGAAGCCGGATACATCTGTTCTATGCTTTTCATTATTCCAGGCTTTCCTTTCATCACAAGCGGAATTGACTTAGCTAAATTAGATTTACGATCCGGTCTAGAAAGACTTGCCTATGCCATTATCATTATTTTAGCTGCTACACTTACTGCATGGATCTGTGCTTTAGTCTTACATCTTCAACCCGTTGATTTTGTAAAATTACACATTTCAACATCAACTAAGTTACTTTTAAGACTATTAACCAGTTTTGGAGGCGTCTTTGGATTCTCCATTATGTTTAATAGTTCAAAAAAAATAGCCGCCAGTGCCGGATGCATTGGAGCCATCGCAAACACATTACGACTAACACTTGTCGATTTATCTTTACCTGCTGCAGCCGCAGCCTTTATTGGCGCATTAACAGCCGGACTACTTGCCTCTATGATCAAAGGAAATACAGGATATCCTAGAATTGCCATAACCGTACCATCCATTGTGATTATGGTTCCAGGCTTATACATGTATCGAGCTATCTATAATCTCGAACTTGCATCTACCATGTCTATTGGAGCTAACTGGTTCATTCAATCTTTATTGATCGTTTTGGCCCTTCCAATGGGACTTATATTTGCCCGTATCTTAACCGATCCCTCATTTCGTTATTGTACTTAAAAATGCTGAACTTAATCGTCCAGCATTTTTTGTATACATTCATATAAGATACTATTTGAAACTTCAATATTCTTTTCTAAATTATGTTCGAAATGTGTAAATGGCAAGAATACACCAACACAATACTTTCCTTTAAAATCACCACAATAGAAGAATGCATTATACAACAAATCTTCAAGCTTCATCATAGAATCCCATAAGCCAGAATAAATTTGTGCATCACTTAACTTTTCATGAACCTCTTCCGGCATTTCTTGGACAACTAAGATACCTAAATGCGATTCATTTTGAATAGTTCGAATGGACATGTCCTCTTTAAAGCTATGCTGCTCTAAAAACCCATACGCTAAGTATCGATTTTTTTCTACAAGCTTTTTAAACATATGCTTCTTTGATTCAGGAATATGAATATCACTTTCTATAATATTTCCATCCTCATCACTTAAAAGAATCGGATTCTCTTTTCCCTTATCGTTAAATCGCAATGGAATCAAAAATGCATTTCTTAATAAATCAAACATACTATTGCCGCATACAGCCATTAAAAATGCCGACAGATCTTTATTTTTGTATGCAGTAAATAGTGCATTGGTAAATACTTGTTTATCCACAAGTACCCTTTCTTCTTCTACGCTTGAATCCTCATCACAGGCAACACCTTCATAAAAGGCGTCCATTAATCGTTTACAAGCTCTAGGATCCTTGGCAATTTTATCAAACAAAGCCTCTGCCTTTTCTTCCCTAGGAAAAATTGTTGGCATGATTCTCACTTCTTTTCTAATCCTTTCGACAAACAGATACAAGAAGTCTTCCTTTAACACACTTTTTGTATCTGTTTTGATGGCTTGCCTACTCAGACTAAATGTATTATACTAACTCCAAGAAAATATGTGAAATGTATATTTTGAATATACATTATACAAAAATTATATGGAGGTTATACAATGACACTAGACTATTACCGCATCTTTTACTATGTAGCTAAATATAAAAGCTTTTCAAAAGCCGCTCAAATCCTACATAACAACCAGCCCAACATCTCAAGAACCATGAACAACATAGAAAGTGAATTTGGATGTAAGCTTTTAGTACGCTCTCATTCCGGTATTACTCTAACACCCGAAGGTGAACAACTCTATGAACATGTTGCGATAGCCATTGAACAACTTTACCAAGGAGAAAGTGAAATCCTTTCAAATAAAACCTTAGAACATGGACATATATCAATTGGTGTAAGTGAAACGGCTCTAAATATCTTTTTATTATCCAAACTTGAACAATTCCACAAAGCCTATCCACAAGTCAAAATCAAATTATCCAACCATTCCTCTATTCAAGCTGTTGATGCCTTAGAAAAAGGAATTGTCGATATTGCGATTGTCACAAGTCCGATCAATATCAAAAAGCCATTACGTGCAACTTCACTCTACTGCTTTGAAGAAGTCTTGATTGGCGGAAAAGAATATGAAAGCTTAAGCAACCAGATTCTAGACATTCAACAAATCTCGCACTATCCATTTATTACCTTAGGCAAAAATACAAGTACATATACCTATTATTCAAACTTATTTTTAATTCACCAAATCCCTTTTCATACAGATTTAGAAGTGGCTACTGCCGATCAAATACTTCCATTAGTCAAACACAACCTTGGCATTGGATTCTATCCTAAAGAATTAATTTCTAAGGATTCTGATATTTTTGAAATTCAAACAAATATGAAAAACCCTGAACGAGATATTCTTCTTGTCCAGGATGCAAGTCGTGCAACCAATATTGCCACACAAAAATTTATTGATACGCTTTCTTTATAATTCAAAATTTACCAAATATGCATTACATGCTGCATCACTAAACTTACAATTGTGATACCACACCAACATGTTGCACCAACCGCAATTGGCTTTCCACCCGTTTTGATCAACTGAATTACATTGCTGTTAAGTCCAATGGCCGCCATAGCCATAATGATCAAAAACTTCGATAATTCTTTAAGTGGTGCAAATACACTAGAGTCTACTCCAACATTTACACAAACCGTTGTAAAAATAGCTGCCAAAATAAAATAAAGTATGAACATTGGAAAGGCACGTTTCAAACTAAAGTTTGATGCTTGTCTTTCTTTTTTAGCACGAATAAAAGATAGTCCAAGTGTAATTGGAATAATCGCAAGAGTACGAGTTAATTTTACTGTTACCGCCTTATTTAATGTGGCACTACCAAGACCCCACATACTATCCCAAGTTGAAGCCGCTGCTGTCACACTTGATGTATCATTAATGGCTGTTCCTGCAAAAATACCAAACGCATCCCCATGCATGGTATCAAAACCCAACGCCTTTCCTAGAATAGGAAAGAAAATAGCTGCAAGTACATTAAAGAAAAAGATAACTGCGATAGATTGGGCAATCTCATCATCATCCGCATCAATTACAGGGGCTGTTGCCGCAATGGCAGAACCACCACATATAGATGAACCAACACCGACAAGAATCGATGTATTTGAAGGCACTTTTAAAACCTTTTTCATAACCCACGCAAGTACTAAAGATGTAGTAATTGTACAAACAATGATTGGTAAAGACTGTTTCCCTGTTTCAAATATAACACCTAGATTCATCCCAAATCCAAGCAATACAACCGCTGTTTGTAAAATTACTTTAGAAGTCCATTTAATCCCTGCTTCGGAAGATTTTTTATCATTCCAAAACATCGCAATAACAGCACCACCAATAACCGGAAACATTTTTCCTATGATCCATGATGGAATCGCAATCAATAGACAAATTAAAATGCCTTTTCCATATTTATTAATAAAATTCATTCAATAATTCCCTCCATGAAGAGAATTGTAGCACTATACAACAATAAGGTAAAATTATATAATTCTATCAAATAATAATATTTTCTTATCGTTAGAGGTACATATGCTAGATTATCGAACTGAAACATTTCTTACTGTATGCAAAACATTAAATTTTACAACGGCCGCCAAACAATTAAATATCACACAACCTGCTGTATCGCAACACATTCATTTTTTAGAAAAACAATACAATACAATCCTATTCAATTATAAGAATAAAGAATTAAGTCTAACTCCATCTGGTCAAATACTATATAAACATTTATTAACAATGAAAAATAATGAACAAGCCTTAATGAATGAAATCAACAATATTACATCCAACATTGAAACTCTCTCCATTGGAGTCACTATGACCATCGGTGAATATGCGATTGTAGATAAATTAGCAAACTTTATTCAAAATCATCCAGAAATCAACATCCACCTTCACTATGGCAACACATCTAATCTGCTCGAATTACTTGACCATGGACAAATCAGTATGGCTATTGTCGAAGGAAATTATCCAAAAGAAAACTATTCTCATATAAAATATAGCACAGAAGACTATATTGCCGTCTGTGCTACATCCCATCAATTTAATAAAGAACCCCATACGATTCATGATCTAATATCTGAACATCTTTTGGTTCGTGAAAAAGGTTCTGGAACAAGAAATATTCTTGAACAAAGTCTAATTGCGCATGGATTACATATTTCAAATTTCACACATTATACACAAGTTGAAAATATGCATACCATTATGAATCTGTTGAAAAAAGATTGTGGAATCTCTTTTCTATATAAGATAGCTGTAGAAAAAGAATTAAAATCAAAAGAATCTAAGAAAGAGAGGTACAGTCCACCAAAAACTTAAACCACATCTTCTTTTGTAAAACACAGAAGCGGACAGGATGAAAATGAAAGAAAGGTAAGAAGTCCAATGGAAATAACAGAACATCATTAACAGGAGATATGTTGACGAGAAAGACATATCTCCTGATTTTTTTGTGTAAATTTAAAGAGAACGCTGCGATGTGTCCGGATAAATCTTTTTTCGGACATCATAAGTACTCATAACAATATCCGCCTGAGCATAGTATGTCCTAAGAGGTGAGGACATTGAAATGTGCAGACGGATTTTTTAAAATATTTTCGCTTCCGGTGAGGAGGATCCTGCAGAAGGCAGATCTGAATTTTGCCGAGCTGCAGGAGATCCGGATGAGGATCAACAGTCCGCTGATGATCCGGCAGCGGGGAAAAGAATACAAGCTCACAGAAGAGGGGAAACTTCTGCGGTGTAACGGAAATGAGCAGTATGAGAAAGAAAATATTCATTACGTGGACCGTTGTGAGCTGATGGAAACGATGGAGTACATTGCCGGGTATTCGCTTTATGCTTATGAAGATGAACTGCGGCAGGGATTTTTAACGATCCAGGGCGGACATCGTGTCGGTGTCGCCGGGAAGATCCTGATGGAGGAAGGGAAGGTCAGGAGTATCCGTTATATTTCGTTTCTGAACATTCGGCTTGCTCATCAGGTAGAAGGCTGTGCAGATAAAGTAATGCCTTTTATTGTGGAGAATGGGGAAGTCTGCCATACACTGATCATTTCGCCGCCGTGCTGCGGAAAAACTACGCTGCTGCGTGATGTGATCCGTCAGATTTCAAACGGGAATGCCTGGTGTGAGGGAAAGAATGTCGGTGTGGTGGATGAACGTTCAGAAATCGGAGGAGCTTACCAGGGCGTTCCGCAGAATGATCTTGGCATACGGACGGATCTGCTGGACTGCTGTCCGAAAGCAGAAGGCATGATGATGCTGATCAGATCCATGTCACCAGAAGTGGTGGCAGTCGATGAGATCGGGGATTACGGTGATATCAAGGCGATTGAATCGGTGCTGAACTGCGGCTGCCGCCTGATTGCGACGGTTCACGGCAGTTCGGTGGAAGACATTGAGAAAAAACCGCTCCTTCAGAAGATGGTAAAGGAACACGTTTTTGACCGCTATATTATTTTAAGCGGAAAGAAAAAAATCGGTTCGGTGTGGGGGATTTTTGATGGCAGAGGGACTAGGCTCTACGGGGAGGAGGGGGTGGTATGCTGAAACTGTTCGGGGCAGGCCTTACAATGTTCAGCTGTTTTGCGGCAGGATGCCTGATCTGTGCGGAAATGAAAAAGAGAATTCACATATTGGAAGAGCTGCGTCGCATGACGGTTATGCTTTCAGCGGAAATTGGCTATGCGAATACGATGCTGGATGAGGCGTTTGGCAGCATTGCAAAGCGGGTTTCACCGCCGCTTTCAGATTTTCTGGTACATGTGCAGGAAAAGATGCAAAAAGGAGAAGAAGCGAATCTTGGTGTGATCTTTGAAAAGCAGCTGGAGATGGATCTGAAAGGTACTGCCTTAAAGGAGAGCGACCTTGCAAGTCTTCGGACGCTTGGCGGTCAGCTCGGTTATCTGGATGTGGCGATGCAGAAAAAAACACTGGATTATTACCTGGAACAGGTCAGTGATGCGTGTGTTCAGGCAAAAAAAGAATACCGGGAGAAAGAAAAAATGTTTCGATGTCTGGGGTTTGGTGCCGGTGCGTTTCTTGTCATTTTACTTTACTGACAGAGAGAGGAGATGGAGATGAGTGTTAATCTGCTGTTTAAGATCGCAGCGGTCGGGATCCTGGTCTCGGTGCTCGGTCAGGTCTTAAAGCACAGCGGCAGGGAAGAACAGGCGTATCTTGCAAGCCTTGCAGGGCTGGTACTGGTGCTGTTCTGGGTACTGCCGTATATCAGCCAGCTGTTTGAGAGCATAAAGGAGTTGTTTGCACTGTGATCAAAATTGCAGTTCTTGGGATTACCGGGATTTTACTGGCGTTGTTTCTCAAAGAGACCAGACCTGTGTTTGCCGTGTTGATCAGCATGGCTTCCTGTATGCTTATTTTTTTCTGTGCAGTGGAAAAACTGAGGTATTTATCAGAAAGCCTGCAGCAGCTGCAAAGCTACACAAACATAAAGGATGCTTATGTGAAGATCCTGTTCAAAATGATCGGTATCACCTATGTGGCGGATTTTGCGGCAGGCATCTGCAAAGATGCGGGATATGGGGCAATCTCCTCACAGATTGAATTTTTCGGAAAGATCTCGGTGCTGGCGACAGGGACACCGGTTTTGCTGGCACTGTTTGAGACGATCCGCAGCTGTCTTGCCTGATGGTAAAATATATGAAGAAATATCGTATTTATGTGTTTTTGCTGCTTTTTGCAGGATGGCTGGATGTGGCAGGACAGAAGCAGGTGTGCGAGGCGGCCGTTCTTTCAGAAAAAACGGCGGCGATCATGGCAGCATCGCAGGTGCAGGAAGAAAATCAGAATGGGGATACAGCAGAAGAATTACAGACCGGAGCAGAAGATTTCCTTAATATAAAGGCGTTTCATTTACAGGAAGTCGAAGAGAGCCTTGCAGATCTTGAAGAAGAGAACAGTTTTCGTTTTGCGGATGCACTGAAAAGCCTGATCAGGGGAGAAATCCCGCTGAATTTTTCAACTTTGAAAACGCTGGTTTTTGATGCACTGCTTCTGGAATGGAAAAATCAAAAAGAGACGGCACTGCAGGTGTTTTTACTGGTGATCGTGGCGGCACTTGTTTTGAATTTCACGGATCTCATGGAAAAGAACGGTACAGCACTGATCAGCTTTTTTATGATGTATCTGATGCTGGCAGCAGTTCTGATGAAGGGATTTACCGGAATGAGCCGGATGACGGATACAACGCTTGGCAGAGTCAATGGCTTTATGAAAGCTCTGGTGCCGTCTTATTTTGCGGCGGCCGTTTTTGCGGGGAACAGCATTGGAGGGCTGGCGTTTTACGAGTCGGCGATCCTGCTGATCGCAGCGGTGCAGTGGGTGCAAAGATATCTTCTTCTGCCCGGCGTGCAGCTTTATGTCCTGTTTTTGCTGCTCGACCATCTTTCAAAGGATGACAGGCTCTCGCATCTGGCAGAACTTGTGCGTACGGTGATCGAATGGGCAATGAAGAGCATGACAGCGGCAGCGATCGGATTTCAGGTGATCCAGGGACTGATCCTTCCGGCCGTTGACGGGCTGAAAAATACAGCCGTCAGCCGCACCGTATCGGCAATCCCCGGCATTGGCAACCTGTTTGGCAGCGTGACGGATACGGTGCTTGGTTCTGCCGTTCTTCTGAAGAATGCCGTCGGTGTGTGCGGGATGATCGCTGTTCTGATGCTCTGTCTCGCACCGGTGTGCCGTCTGGCGTTCTGCACACTGATCTATAAGGCGATGGCGGCTCTGGTGCAGCCGGTCGGTGACAAACGGCTCAACGAATGTGTGGCGGCAGTCGCAGAAGGAGTCGGGCTGCTTCTGAAGATCATGGTGTCCAGCAGTATGCTGTTTTTCCTGACGATCGCCATTGTCACCGCATCGCTTGGAAAATAGAAGAAAGGGGAGAAAAGATGTCGGCAGAGATTCGAAGCTGGGTACGGAGCATCCTGTGCTGCTTGTGTCTGATGCAGCTTGCAGAGCAGGTTCTTCCAGATAACCATTATCAGAAATACATTCGGCTGTTTTGCGGTGTCCTGTTTCTGATCCTGCTGATTAGTCCGCTGACGGATCAGGCACATCTGACGGCAGTATTTGAGAAACAGTGGCAGCAGGCATTACAGCTGGAAGAGTGGGATTCGATCCGGATGGAACAGGAAAATTTAAGTGATTTAAGGAGCCGTGTTCTGACGGAAGCCTGTCAGAAGGAAGTGCAGCGTCAGATTGAAGAGACGGCAGACGGGGAGGGGATGAAAGGGACAAAAGCGAAGGTTGTATTTCAATCCGAAGAGACAGAGGGCATCCGCAAAGTAACGATTTCCGGGGGGTATGAGGATCTGCAGCAAAAAGAGTCGGTGCAGGAGCAGATTTTACAGAAACTCTGGGAAATTTATCAGATCAGCAGCGATAAAGTGGTCTTTTTGGGGGGATGAGCCGCATGAAACAGTGGCTGGATTTTTGGGAGAAATGCAAAGGAAAAAAGGGCAGTCCGGTGCTGATCGGTCTTCTTATCGGACTTTTGCTTCTGGTGATCACCTGGCCGGATAACAGCAGCAAAAAGCAGAACACACAGACGAAAACCAATGCACCGGCAGTTGAAAACAACGTAAGAAATACAGAAGATCTGGCACAGGAACGGACACAGAGAATGGAACAAAGGCTTGAAGAAGTGCTTCGGGAAGTGGACGGAGTGGGGGAAGTCAAAGTGATGATTACCTTACGTTCCTGCGGAGCGTATATTGTGGAAAAGGACACAAGAACCTCAAACAGTCAAAATACACAGGATCAGTCCGGCGACAAAAGCACGGCGGATGCACAGGATTTCGAAGAGAACACGGTTTTTGAAAAGCAGGAAAACGGAGCGGAAACGCCGTATGTCAAAGAAATCACAGAGCCGGAAGTGGAAGGTGTGATCGTGGCGGCAGAGGGCGGAAACAATGCGAAAACAGCAGCGGATATTACCGATGCGGTCGTAGCATTATTTGGAATCGAAGTGCATAAAATCAAAGTAATGAAGAAGGTTTAAGGAGGAGAGATGTGAAACATATGTGGAAGAAAAACCAGATTATCATCACAGCTCTGGCGGCATTAGTCGCAGTGGCAGGCTATCTAAATTATTCGGGTACGAAACTCGGTGAAAATGCACTGCCGGCATCCACAACAGAGACCGAAGCCACACTTACCGATATCGACAGCCTGGATCAGGACATCACCCTTACCGACTCGGCGGACGGAGAAGTTTATTTAGGAGAAGCTGCGGCAGGCGAAACCGATGGTATGAGCGATGCCTCCCTGTCGGCGGGCGAAACAGATGCCGGAACGGACACTGCATCCGAAGAAGTGACCGACACGCCGGGCGAGGCAGTACTTACCAGCACAGGAACAGGCAGCAGCTTTGCGGCCCAGGCAAAACTGACCAGAGAGCAGGTACGATCCAAAAACAAAGAAACCCTGCTTGAGATCATCAACAACGAAAACGTGACCGAAGAACAGAAACAAAATGCAGTCAACGATATGACCGCCCTCACAGAGAACGCAGAAAAAGAAGCGGCAGCGGAGCTTCTGCTCGAATCCAAAGGATTTACCGATGCAGTCGTAAGTATCACAGACGGCAGCGTCGATGTGGTCATCGGACAGAGTGAGATCACCGATGCACAGCGGGCACAGATCGAAGATATCGTAAAACGCAAAACCGAAATTTCCGGTGAGAATATCGTGATCACCACCATGCAGAGTGAGTGAAAAAGGCAGCAGTGTGCAAAAGCATGCTGCTGTTTTACAGTAGATTTTCTGTGCTATAAAGGTTAAAGATGAAAAAAGATGCCAAAAGCATAAAAAGTTTGTTATAATAGCATCATATATAAAATTTGTATCTTAATAAGGGGAAAAGTCAAATGAAAGTATACGCAAAATTCAGAATTGATATTGATAAAGAAGATGAATCCATCTACACGCAGAAAGCAGTAAATCTGATGCAAAAACTGGGATGCAAGGCAGAAAAACTGTACAGTTCCATGGAAAGATATACGTTTACCGTGGACATTAAGGAGGCAGTCTACAGAGAACTTGTGGAATTAGAGAAAGAAATTGACCAGGTATTTCAGTACGATGAAGATACGGAAGAAGATGACGATGAATTGCTGGATATCATAGAACCGGATATCTGGTGCTCTTATATACCGAAATATACGCAGGAAGAAGAGAAAAATGCGATCGGATATTATATTGACCTGGCAGGATATGAATTTGAAGAAAATGAGAAAAAGGTATATGAAAGTTTGTGCCCGGAGTGTGAAACTTTTTTCCAGAACAAAGAATATACCTTTAAAAAGAAAAAGCTGAGCCTTGACCGCGCCACGGAAATCCGCTCGCTGCTTTTGAACAAAGGATATAAGAATTTCAGCATTAAGGTAATCAATATTACCGATAATCCTGAAAAGCGCAATTTAGTGGAAATTGAAGAAATTAAATAAAAATTTTAAAAAAATGTAAATTAATGCTTGCCTTATTCAAGAGTCTAATGTATAAGAGCACTAAATTTATATGTCTGGAAATTAAAGTTTTGGAGAAAATAGATGAAAAAAGGTATTCATCCGGATTATCATGAAATCACTTATGTGATGACTGACGGTACTGAAGTTAAAACGAAAACCACCTGGGGCAAAGCCGGTGATAAAATGACTTTGGAAATTGACCCGAAATCTCACCCGGCGTGGACAGGTGTTCACCGTATGGTAGATACCGGCGGTCAGGTTTCCAAATTTAACTCTAAATTCGGTGCTTTCGGCCTGAAACAGGATACTTCCG
>ENA-ORTG01003117-ORTG01003117.1-human-gut-metagenome-genome-assembly--contig:-NODE-3117-length-12123-cov-2.184538_pt1 | contig 12123 bp, 9 predicted proteins | sample MGYA00241906_ERZ509176 | MGnify/ENA primary metagenome ERZ509176 (study PRJEB26280, sample SAMEA2338811) | human gut metagenome | biome: human gut; feature: human-associated habitat; material: faeces...
CAGCTGCCGCGCGAGCCGTCGCGTGATGGGAGAGGGCTGCGCCGACGACCCGGCCGATTGGTGCATCGCCGTGGGCGATATGGCCGACTACGTGGTCGAGACCGACCGCGGCCATTATGTGACGCGCGAGGAGGTCTACGACATCCTGCGCCAGGCCGAGGACAACGGCTTTGTGCACCAGATCACCAACATCGACGGTGAGAACAAAATCTTCGCCATCTGCAACTGCAACGTCAACGTGTGCTACGCCCTGCGCACTTCGCAGCTGTTCAACACGCCCAACCTGTCGCGCTCGGCCTACGTCGCCAAGGTCGAGAAGGACAAGTGCGTGGCCTGCGGTCGCTGCGTTGAGGTGTGTCCGGCCGGCGCCGCCAAACTGGGCCAGAAGCTCTGTAGCAAAAAGGCTGGCGGACAGGTGCCCGAGTATCCGCGCCAGGAGCTGCCCGATGCCACCAAGTGGGACCACACCAAGTGGTCGCCCAACTACCGCAACGACAACCGTATCGAGACGCATGAGTCCGGCACCGCTCCCTGCAAGACGGCCTGCCCCGCGCACGTTGCCGTTCAGGGCTATTTGAAGCTCGCGGCGCAGGGCCGCTATGACGAGGCGTTGGCGCTCATCAAGCGCGAGAACCCGTTGCCCGCTATCTGCGGCCGTGTGTGCAACCGCCGCTGTGAGGATGCCTGCACCCGCGGTCGCGTGGACGAGGCCGTGGCCATCGACGAGGTCAAGAAGTTTATCGCCCAGCGCGATCTGGATGCCGCGACTCGCTATGTCCCACCTGTGGTGACCCCGACGCGTGCCGGCGGCTTCGACCAGAAGATCGCCATCATCGGCGCCGGTCCGGCCGGTCTGTCCTGCGCCTTCTATCTGGCCGAGAAGGGCTACAAGCCCGTCGTGTTCGAGAAAAACGAGCGCCCGGGCGGCATGCTCACCTACGGCATTCCCAGCTTTAAGCTGCAGAAGGACGTTATCGAGGCCGAGGTCGAGGTCATTCGCCTGATGGGCGCCGAGTTCCGCTATGGCGTGGAGGTCGGTCGCGATGTGACGCTCGACGAGCTTCGCGCGCAGGGCTTTAAAGCCTTTTACGTGGCCATTGGCTGCCAGGGTGGCCGCCTTGCCGGTATTCCGGGCGAGGATGCCGAGGACGTGACCGTGGCCGTCGACTTTTTGCGCGAGGTCAACAGCGGCAAGATCGACGCGCTGCCCGGGCGCACCATCGTGGTGGGCGGCGGCAACGTGGCCATCGATGTCGCGCGCAACGCCTGCCGTCTGGGTTCCGAGCACGTTGAGATGTTCTGCCCGGAGAGCGAGGTCAAGATGCCTGCCAGCGAGGAGGAGCGTCGCGAGGCCATTGAGGACGGCGCGCACATTAGCTGCGGCTGGGGCCCCAAGGAGATTCACCTGGACGAGGCCGGTCGTGTGTGCGGTATCACCTTTAAGCGCTGCACGCGTGTCTTTGACGACGAGGGCCGTTTTGCGCCCGAGTATGACGAGAACGACTTGCGCCGTGTCGATGCCGACCGTGTCGTCATGTCGATTGGCCAGTCCATTGTGTGGGGCGACCTGCTGGCTGGCTCCAAGGTGGAGCTCGGCCGCAGCCAGGGTGCCCTTGCCGATCCGCAGACGTACCAGACCGCCGAGCCCGACATCTTTGTGGGCGGCGACGTCTACACCGGTCCCAGCTTTGCTATCGACGCCATCGCCGCCGGTCACGAGGCCGCCGTGTCCATCCATCGCTTTGTGCAGCCGGGCTCCACGCTCACCATCGGCCGCAACCAGCGCCGCTACACCGCGCTTGACCGCGACGATGTTGTGATTGAGAGCTATGACAACGCAAGCCGCGAGGTGGCACGTGTCGACCGCGAGCGCGAGAAGGCTGCGCCCTTTAGCGAGTACGTCGAGACCTTTACCGAGGAGCAGGTGCGCGCCGAGACCGCTCGCTGCTTGGGCTGCGGTGCCTCGATCGTCGACCCCAACAAGTGCATTGGCTGCGGCCTGTGCACCACCAAGTGCGCGTTTGACGCCATCCATCTGGATCGCGACCGCCCCGAGTGCTCCACGATGGTCAAATACGAGCAAAAGCTCCCCAGCCTCGGCAAGTACGCTTTGAAGCGTGCGATCAAAATCAAATTTGGGAAGAAATAAAAAACGCAACAAACAAGAGAACGGCGTAGAGAACGGTTGGACAGCGAGCGAGTCCCAGGCGTGGCGAGGTGCCTTGAAAGAGGAGGGCATAGGGCTTTTGCCCATGCCCGACGATTGAAAGGCAGATCGTCCGTCTGGGGCTCGCGCAGCGTCAAGTCGACCGCCGTTCGTTAGAACGGCGGAACGAAGGGCAGCGTCGAGCTGTTACGCGGTTTGGTAAAACCGCGTAACGACCCAACTACATCAAGTTGCAAACAGCTGCCGCGAAGGCAACGGGGTCCTCGGGGAGGATGCCCTCGACCAGCAGAGCCTGGTCATAGAGCAGACCGGAGTACTGCTTGATCTTGTCGGCGTCGCCCGCCTTCTGAGCAGCGACGAGCTTGGCAAAGACCGGGTGCTTGGCGTTGAGCTCGAGCACGCGCTGGCTCTTGGGCATGCCGTCGGGCGCGCCCTCGGGTCCCTTCTGGAGCACCTTCTCCATCTCGAGCGAAAGCGGGCCCTCGGTGGTGATGCACGCGGGAGCATCGGTCAGGCGCGCAGAAACAGCCACCTTCTCGACCTTATCGCCCAAGGCCTCCTTCATCGCCGCGAAAAGCGACTCGTTCTCCTTGGTAGCCTCCTCGGCATCCTTCTTCTCGTCCTCGGTCGCCAGGTCAAGATCACCGGTCGCGACGTTCTTGAGCTCCAGATGACGATCCTCGACCTCGGGCTCGGCACCGTCGGCCACAGCCTTTTCGGCAGCCTCGCGAGCTGCGTCGTCCTCGTAGATCTTGGGCATATCGGCGGCAACGTACTCACGCATAGCTTGGAACGTGAACTCATCCACGTCCTGCGTCAGCAGCAGTACATCGTAGCCGCGGTCGAGCACGCCCTTTACCACGGGCATCTTGGCCAAGCGCTCACGCGAGTCACCGGCGGCGTAGTAGATGGCCTTCTGATCCTCGGGCATGCCCTTGGCATACTCGGCAAGGGTAATCATCTTCTGTTCCTTGGCAGACCAGAACAGCAGCAGGTCGGCGAGCTCATCGGCCTTCATGCCATAGCTCGAGTAGATGCCGTACTTAAGGCCGCGGCCAAAGTTCTCAAAGAACTTCTCGTAGGCCTCGCGGTCGTTGTCACGCATATCCTCAAGGTCGGCGGTGATCTTCTTCTCCACGCGCTTGGCGATAGCCTTGAGCTGGCGGTTCTGCTGCAGCGTCTCGCGCGAAATGTTGAGCGTCACATCGGCAGAGTCCACGACGCCGCGCACAAAGTTGTAGTAGTCGGGCAGCAGGTCGTCGCACTTCTCCATAATCAGCACGTTAGAGCTGTAGAGCGACAGGCCCTTCTCGTAGTCCTTGCTGTACAGATCGAACGGGGCGCGACCCGGCACAAACAGCAGGGCGTCATACTCAAGCGTACCCTCGGCATGGAAGCTGATAGTGCGAGCGGGGTCGTCAAAGTCGTGGAACGTAGACTTGTAGAACTCGTCGTAATCCTTCTGTTCAACGTCGGAGCTGCGCTTTTTCCAGATCGGCGTCATGGAGTTGATGGTCTCGAGCTCCTGATAGTCCTCGTACTCGGGTTTGTAGTCGTCACCAGCGTCCTCGGGCTTGGGCTTCTGGCGGCTCTTGGTCACCATCATCTGAATCGGGTAGCGCACATAGTTGCTGTACTGCTGAATCAGGCTCTTGAGGCCCCACTCGGTCAGGAAGCGATCGTAGGTCTCGGCCTCGCCATCGGAGTCGAGTTTCTCGTTCTCGCGCAGCGTGAGGATAACGTCGGTACCGTGCTCGGCACGCTCGCCGTCCTCGATGGTGTAGCCCTCAAGACCGTCGGATTCCCACACATGGGCGACATCCTCGCCATAGGCGCGGCTGACAACCTTTACGTGGCTGGCGACCATAAAGGCAGAGTAGAAGCCCACGCCAAACTGGCCGATGATGTCGACATCGGAGCCCTGCTGCTCGGCGTTCTCGGTCTTAAACTCCTCGGAGCCGGAATGGGCGATGGTGCCCAGGTTGCGCTCTAGCTCCTCGGCGGTCATGCCGATACCGTTATCCGAAATACTGATGGTACGGGCATCTTTATCAAAGGAGACACGAATGGCCAGGTCACCCTGGTCGAGCTTGACACTCGGATCCTGCAGGCTCTTAAAGTTGAGCTTGTCGACGGCATCGCTCGCGTTAGAGATAAGCTCGCGCAGGAAGATTTCCTTATTGGTGTAGATGGAGTTGATCATGAGGTCGAGCAGTTTTTTGCTCTCGGTCTTAAATTGACGCATGTGCAGTCCTTTCGCGCTACCCCCGTCCGCAAAAACGGCCCGGTCGCCCGAGCCGCATCGCAGACCTGCTATGTTCAGACTTAGATTTTATAACCCATTAGCGCGCATATATACATACGGAATCGAAAAACTGTATGTCTAAGCGCTCCGATGCGCCAATTGCCAAGGAGTGTCCCCAACTGCCGGCAGAAAAGGAACGTCCCTATCTGCCACCCTCGACCCGCTTGGCCATCCAGGCGTGGGGCTGACCTTCATCCTCGTAATCTACCGGCGCGATCTGCGCGTAACCCGCCTTGGCATAGAGTGGCAGCACGTATTCCTGCGCATGCAGTTTTATGAGCTTGGCACCGGCATCGCGCGCGGCGGCATCACTGGCCTCGACGATTTTGCTCGCCAGACCGCGACGGCGCATGCTCGGCAGCACAGCCACACGCCCCATAATATAGGTCTCCCCCGCCGCGACGCCTTCGTCCAAGTCGCACGCCGGAGACACCGGAGCCTCTGCGTCAGCCGCGCGCTCAAGCTCTTCGGGAAACACGCGCGAGCAACCGGCAAGCTCGCCGTCTACATAGAGCGTCACATGAATGCAGTTCGGATCCTCGTCGATAGCGTCGAACTCATTCTCGTAGCCCTGCTCGTCCATAAAAACGACGCGGCGCACCAACGCCGCGTCATCAAAGCATCCCGTCTTAAGTTGGATATCCATGGCTGCCCCTTCATTCAATGCGAACGTTAGGGACAGATTTTAGCGAAAATGGGCTCCGCGCACGCTAAACTTCGCGCGAGCCTTCGCCAGGCAGTCGTAATGACCCACGTTATGGGCATCGCTCGCGATGAAGCTGTACAGGTTCTGATCGAACAGGCGCTGTGCCGGCTTTTTCTCGCGACCAAAGCGACCGCCGGCAATAAAGTCCGCCGAAGCCTGCAGCTTGCAGCCCATATCGACCAGGCGCTCCGCCACGCTTACATCCTTTTGAACCGCACGATAGCGCTCAGGATGAGCGATGATCACCTGGTAGCCACGGCACTGCAAATCGTAAATCGTGTTCTCGTACTCTCTAAACGCATACGCATCGGCATGCGTCGAAAGCTCGAGCAGAAACTCGTTGGTCCCATCGAAATGCAAGTGCTCCGCGGCATCGATACCAAGCTCAACGAGCTTTCGATGGTTGACCTCGAAGCCCATCTGGAGCGGAAAACCGTCAGCGTTATCACGCAGCAGCTCAAAGGCGTCCCACATCTTGTCGTAATCAAAATAGGGATCACGGCAGTGAGGAGTGCAAACGATTCTGGTTACACCGGCCCGCTTGGCAGCCTCGAGCATCGCCAAGCTCTCATCGAGATCGGCGGCGCCGTCGTCTACACCCGGCAAGATATGGCAATGAATGTCACGCATAGGTCAGCCTTAATCAACTAAACGTTTGCTCGGTTGGTGAAGATGCCCTTTTTGGAAGTCCCCTGATCGTCGGAGCCCTTCTTCACCTTCTTACCGTCCTTGGTGTAGTAGGAGTAGTAGTACTCGCTGGTCTCGGTCTCGCAGTAGTTCATAACGGTACCGATGAGCTTGACCTTCTCGGACTTCTTAAGCTGACCGATGGCGTTGAGCGCCTCCTCGCGCTTGGTGAAATCCTCACGCACGACAAAAAGCGCACCGTCGGTCAGACTTGCGATCTCGGCAGCATCGATGAAGGTGCCGACCGGGGGAGCATCGAAGATGACGTACTGGAACTTGGCGGACAGTGCCTTTACCAGCTTGGCAAAGCGGTGAGAGACGATGATGTCGGCAGGATTGGGAATATGCGGCTCGGCATCGAGGAAGTAGAAGTTCTTCTGACCCGTCTCGACAATTGCCTGGTCAATGGAGATCTGCTCGGAAAGGACCGCATAGAGTCCGCCGCGCGAACGAACGCCGAGCATATCGGAAAGGGACCTGCGACGCATATCGGCCTCGACCAGGAGCACGGACTTGCCGCTCGTGGCGATTGCCTGAGCAAGGTTAATGGAAACCGTAGACTTGCCCTCGTTGGGAATCGAGGAGGTAACGGTGATGGTGCGAATGGGGTCGTCCACACTCGCAAAGCGGATGTTGGCCAGAAGGGTCTTGGCGGCATTCTGTACAACGAGCTTATCGGTGTTCTTTGCCTTAGCCATGCCTATTTACCACCTTTCATAGCCGGAATTCGGCCAACAACGGGAATACCCAGGAGCTCTTCTGCCTCTTCTGCACCGCGGATGCGGGTGTTGAGCATGTCTGCCAAAACGACATAGGCAACTGCGATAAAGATGCCCGCGAGGAACGCGACAGCAACGTACAGCATACGCTTGGGACCGCTGGGGGCTTCGGGGGTCTTAGCCTCGTCGATAACGTTGATGCTCTGGGCAGCGCCGACGTTCTGAGCGACCGTACTCACCGAGCTGGCCATGGCCTTTGCGACCTTAGCCGTCTCCTTGGCATCGGTGCCGGTAACCGAAAGCGTAATGACACGCGTGGTGGTCTCGGAGGAAACAGACACCTTGTAGTCATCCAGATCGGTGAGGCCCAGTTCATTGGCTGCGCCGCTCTTAACGCTATCGCTATCCAGCAGCGTGGCGATATCGTTGGAAAGCATCTGACTCGCCGAGAGATCGTTGTAGCTCATCTGACCGCTATCGTCGGTCTTGGCGAGAATGTACATGCTCGTCGTCGCGGTATAGGTGTTGTCCATCGCAACGAAGGACACGATGCCCATGGCGATCGCGCAGACCACCGGAAGGGTGATGACCAGCTGAAGGTGCTTCTTCAGCAGCTGGAACAGTTCGAGAAGGGTCATGCAGCTTGCCTTTCATTTCCCCAGTTCGGATTGACAAAACCGTCCGTATGTTATCGCATCTTTTTACCGAGACCAAACTCTATACATAAGAAACAGGCTCTCCTGTAAAAATGTCGGAAGCAATCGTAAAATTGCACAACAACGCCGCACCCGAAAGTCAAATGCGGCGTCTGCATCAATATCTATGTTGTATCGCTATGCGAATGGCTCGTCCTGCTGTATGGGAAACGTCACCGTAATGGTGGTTCCCACGCCCAACTCGCTCGACAGATCGAGCGTGGCGTGATGATACAGGGCCGCATGCTTGACAATGGCAAGCCCCAGACCGGTTCCGCCGCGTGCCTTGGACCTACTCTTGTCCACGCGATAGAACCGCTCAAATACCTTGCCCTGTTCTTCAGGCGCGATACCGATTCCCGTGTCGGCGACCGCGAGGAACGGATGGCCTTCGTCGTTGGTGCCGCACTGCAGCGTAACCGTACCGCCAGGTCGATTGTAGCGGATGGCGTTGCTTGCCAGATTATAGATGAGCTCGTCAATCAAGCGCGACACGCCTTCGATGACCACAAGCTTGGTCTCATGACTTATCGTCACATTCGCCTGACGGGCGACCTGTTCAAGACGCTGCTCAACCGCGTAGATGGCACGCGAGAGCTCAATAGGCTCCGTGGACCCAATGGGCACCGCCTCGCCCTCAGTTGCACGCTCGGCCTCGTCCAAGTTAGACAGCGTAAGGATGTCGTTGACAAGCGCCGCCAAACGGCCCGCCTCACGATAGATGCGACCGCCAAAGTTGCGCAGGTCGTCCTCGCCCTCGACCATGCCGTTTGCGATGAGCTCGGCATAGCCCGAAATCGCCGTAAGCGGCGTCTTGAGCTCATGGGTGATATTCGCCGTGAACTCGCGGCGCATACGGTCGTTGTCCGCCAGCACCGCCATTTGGCGCTTGAGTTCCTGGCGCTGCGACTCAATACGTTCAAGCATGGGGACCATCTCGGCATAGGCGTGCTCATAGCTACGGCGTGGGTGGTCCAAATCCACCTCTTGCAACGGCGCGATGATGGCACGGGACTCGCGGCGCGCCATAAAAAACGAGAGCACCGCACCCGCTGCTGCGATAAGCAGCATCGGCGCCACCATCGACAGCAAAATCGCCGCAACGCCAGGCTGGGCCTGCGCCAAGCGGACAACCTGGCCGTTATCAAGAGCGACGGCGCGATACAGCATAATCTCGTCGAGCGTAGAGCTTGCGCGCTCCGCGGAACCCAAACCACTCTCAAAGGCCTCGATGACCTCGGGGCGATCGCCATGGTTGGGCAGTGTGGAAGGCGACGCCTCGTTGTCGTAGGCAACCGATCCATCTTTGTTAATCAGCGTGATGCGCAAGTCCTCGCGATCGAGGCTACGCAAGAACGGGATGGGCTCCTGCTGCTCGTCGAGGGCGGCAGCAATGAGCTCGGTTTCCTGCGCCAGATTGGCACTCGTGGCATCCGCCAAGGTGTTTTGCACAAAGAACGCACCCAGCACCGTAAACGCCACGATAACCGCCATGGCGCAGACAAAGATCGTCACAAAAACGCGGTGCGACAGCGTATGTTTTCCCTGGGGGGCGAAGACCACGGGTTACTCCTCCGATGCGGTGGCCGCGGTGTCGTCACCTTCGGCACCATCACCGGCAGAAGGCTCGGCCAAGCGGTAGCCCACGCCGCGCACGGTCTCGATGGCGCCGGCATGCTCGCCCAGTTTTTGGCGAAGCGTCTGCACGTGCACGTCAACGGTGCGCGAACCGCCGTCGAAGTCCCAGCCCCACACGCTCTGCAGCAACGACTCGCGGGTAAAGACCACGCCGGGCTTACGCATGAGGTACTCGAGCAGGTCGAACTCGCGCAGGGTGAGCTTAAGCGGCTCGCCGGCAACGGTCACCTCGCGATGGCTGGGCGAGAGCACAATGTCGCCCACGCTGAGCACATCGCTTGCCTGCTTGACCATGCCGCCGCGACGCAGCAGTGCGCGGCAGCGGCTCGCAAGCTCCATGAGCGAAAACGGCTTAGTCAGGTAATCGTCGGCACCGCCATCGAGCGCCATCACCTTGTCGAGCTCGGTGTCCTTGGCAGTAAGCATCATGATGGGCACCGTCGCCGTCAGGCGGTCGGCGCGCAGGCGACGCATAATCGCCAAGCCATCGGTATCGGGCAGCATGATGTCGAGCAGGACGGCATCGGGTACCCGTCGCGCCACGGCGGCCTTAAACTCACCGTCGCACGAAAAGCCTTCGGCCTCAATCCCCTGCTTGCGCAGCGCATAGACCGTCAAATCCCTGATGTTGTCATCGTCCTCGACGTAATAGATCATGTTGAACCCCTTTGCGGCCGGCATGACCGCATCTTAACCCTAAAGGTACCTTTACTAGATGGTATCAGCCAAAACGTCCCGTCAAATAATCCGCCGTGCGCGGATCGGTCGGATTCTTGAAGAGTTGCGCGGTGGGCGCGTGCTCCACCAACTCACCCAGCAAGAAAAACGCGACCGAGTCGGAGATACGCGCCGCCTGCTGCATATTGTGCGTAACGACCACGAGCGTACAGACCTCCTTGAGCTCGCAGGCCAGCTGCTCAACCACCAGCGTCGACACGGGGTCGAGTGCCGAGGTCGGCTCGTCCATCAGCAGAATGTCGGGCTGCACGGCAAGCGCGCGGGCGATGCACAGGCGCTGCTGCTGTCCACCCGAAAGACCCAGGCCCGACTCTTTGAGCTTGTCCTTGACCTCATCCCATAGCGCAGCACGACGAAGGGAGTCCTCGACCAGCTCATCGAGCACGACGCGATCGCGCACACCCATGCCGCGCGGACCATACGCGACGTTGTCGTAGATGCTCATGGGAAACGGGTTGGGGCGCTGGAACACCATGCCCACGCGCTGGCGAAGGCGGCAAATGTCGTAATCGCCCAAGATATCTTGACCATCGAGCGCAATCTTGCCCTCGATGCGGCAATCCTTGATGCCGTCGTTCATGCGGTTAAAACAGCGCAGCAACGTGGACTTTCCGCAGCCCGAAGGCCCGATAAACGAGGTGATCTGCTTGTCGCGGATCTTGATATTCACGTCCTTGAGCGCATGATGGTCGCCATAGAACAGGTCGAGGCCTTCGACGTCGATGCGCGTCGGCGAGGCGGCAAGATCCTCTGCCGTGGGGCGAGTCGCATCCCCAACCTCGCGCTCGTGCGCGGCCTCGGCCTGCGCTTTCATGAGTTCTTCAAGCTCCGTGGGCTCCACAGCCGCAGCAGCCGTCATACCGCATACCTCCACATCGATATCAATTCAGCAGTATCGATAGTAGAAATCGCGGCTCATATGCACGTGAGCGCATTGTCAAGTGTTTGTAAGGGCACGCTGGCTATGCGGCGGGCAGCTCGATGGTGAATATCGTGTGTTCGGGCGTCGATTCACATGCAACGGTACCGCCGTGTGCCGCGATGATCTCCTTGGCAATAGCAAGGCCCAGACCGGCACCACCGCGATTGGTCGCACGCGCCGCATCCAGGCGATAGAACTTCTCAAAGATCACCTTGAGCTTAGCCGCAGGGATAGGATCGCCCTGATTGATAAAGCGCACGCGCACGCCGCCATCGTCTTGGCGCCCGGCCTCAATCGTGATAGTCGAGCCCTCATAGCTATAGGCGACGGCGTTTTTCATGATGTTGTTGAACACGCGAGCCATCTTGTCGCCATCCACGAGCACCGTCAGGTCCTCGCGAATATCAACTTGGGCTTCCTTATGCTGCTCGTTGAGAATGGGATAGAACTCATCGGCCACCTGCGCCAGCAATAGCCCCAAATCAACATAGCCGCGCGTGAGCACGATATCGTGGAAATCGAAACGCGTGATGTCGAAGAACTCCTCGATGAGCGCATCGAGCCGGTGCGCCTTGTCGAGCGCCACGCCCGTAAAGTGCGCACGTTGCTCAACCGGCAGCTCAGGAGCCTCTTGCAGCAGCGAAAGATAGCCCACCACACTGGCAAGCGGGGTGCGTAGGTCATGTGCCAAGTACGTGACCAGATCGTCCTTGCGATGCGACTCGTCGCGCAGAGCTTGCTGCACCTTGCGCCCACGGTCACGCACGCGGTTAAGGGCGCCCTCGACCTCCAAGAAGTCGCCGTCGATGTTGTCCCAGGTATCAGGGTGATCGATCAGGCGATCTTGAATACGAGCGGCCAGCACACAATCGGCATGCTGCTCGCCCTGTTCGTAGCCCTGGTAGTACAGGGCGCGGCCACACAAGAACAGCACGCACGCGGCAAGCGCCAGCACAAAGCCAAGCATGTTGAATACAAAGCCGGCATCGAACAGCACCGGCCCTTCGATGCCGCCGAGCGCCATGGCGCCAATCGCCAACGTCATGGCCCACGCGGCGCCGCCAATCACCACGCAGCGGCACACGATCTCAAATCGATCGATCAGCAAAAAGCCGACAAGCAGCACCGCCAAGATTCCGACGATGTTGTCGATGCCAATCAGCAGCAAGCTCAGCAAAAAGAGCAGCACCGTTGCAAGCGCGCGGTTGTCGACGACCGACCTCACGTATTCAAAGAGCCGATCGGGCACCTCGAACGCTTGCCTATCGTCTTCTGTCATATCAAGATCCTCACAAGCGAAAAGCGTTATTCGATGATGTAGCCGACGCCCCAGACGTTTTTGATAAAGCGTGGCTTTTGTGCGTCGTCGCCAATCTTTTCGCGCAAGTGGCGAATATGCACCATCACCGTATTGTTGGAGCCGGGCATAAAGTCCTCGTTCCACACCGCGCGGAACAGGTCCTCCACGGCCACCACGCTGCCGCGATGCTCGACCAGATACAGCAAGATTGAATACTCGGTGGGCGTGAGGCGAACCGGTGAACCG